>Ga0157375_10003470_pt1 | contig 13671 bp, 12 predicted proteins | sample M35metaG_FD_115311 | JGI IMG/M metagenome (GOLD analysis project Ga0157375, IMG submission 115311) | Miscanthus rhizosphere microbial communities from Kellogg Biological Station, Michigan, USA - M3-5 metaG | ecosystem: Host-associated > Plants > Roots > Rhizosphere > Soil | place: USA: Michigan...
AGACCGCGAGCGCGTTGGCAGTGTTGCCGCCGGTGACGAGCACGAGGTCCTGGGCTAGGACCAGGTCGCGCAACTCCGATGGCGGCCAGGGGAAGAAGTGCAAGTGCGTCAGCTCCGCACGTCCGCGCAGCCGCTCGTACCACCAGACCGTCCGTGTCGGCTCCTCCATCCCGGCCGTCGGCACATAGAGCAACCGTCTTCCGCGCGCGCGGCCGAGGATGTACTCGAGCAGTGTCTCGTCCGGGGCCCCGCCCATCGCGATGATTGTCGGCTCGGGCACAACGCCGAGTATTGCAGGGCATTTGTGAGAGGATTCCCGCTTGCCCCAGCGCTACGTCTACGACTTCGACGAGCCTTCCGAGGGAGGTCGCGACCTCCTCGGGGGCAAGGGGATCGGACTCGCGGAGATGACCCAGATGGGAGTGCCGGTCCCGGCCGGGTTCACGATCACCACCGACGCCTGCCGCGCGTACATGTCCAACGGCAAGATGCTCCCGGACGGGGTCGAGGAGGAGATCGAGCGCCACCTCGGCGCACTCGCGGAGAAGACGGGCAAGCCCTTCGGCGACATGAAAGATCCGTTGCTCGTGTCGGTGCGCTCGGGTGCAGCCGTCTCGATGCCGGGGATGATGGACTCGATCCTCAACCTCGGCCTGAACGACGAAGCGGTCGTCGGCCTCGCGCGTGCCACGGGGAACGAGCGCTTCGCGAACGACTCGTACCGGCGGTTGATCCAGATGTACGGCGAAGTCGTCGACGGGATCGACGGGCATCGGTTCGAGCAGGCGCTCACCGACCTCAAGAAGTCGCGAGGCGTTGCGCAGGACGTCGACCTGTCCGCGGACGATCTGGCCGGGCTGATCGACACGTATCGAGCGGTCTACCGGCAAGCGACCGATCGCGACTTTCCGCAGGATCCTCGCGACCAGCTCACGCGTGCAGTACGAGCGGTCTTCGACTCGTGGGACTCGCCGCGCGCACGAGTCTATCGCCGTACTTACGACATCCCCGATGAGCTCGGCACCGCGGTCAACGTCGTGCAGATGGTTTTCGGCAACAAGGGAGACGAGTCGGGCACAGGCGTCGCGTTCACGCGTGATCCTTCGACCGGCGAACACGGTTTGTACGGCGAGTTTCTGACGAACGCCCAGGGAGAGGACGTCGTCTCGGGCATTCGCACGCCCGAGCCGCTCGCGAACATGGAGCAGAAGCTTCCAGCCGCGTTCGAGCGCTTACTCGAGACGATGCGCCGGCTCGAGGAGCACTACCGAGACATGCAGGACATCGAGTTCACGGTCGAGGACAACGAGCTGTATCTCCTGCAAACGCGTTCCGCCAAGCGAACCGCGGCAGCAGCGGTCAAGGCGGCCGTCGACATGGCCGACGAGGGGTTGATCTCCCGCGAGGACGCGGTGGTGCGGATCGACCCTGCACAGCTCGACCAGCTTCTGCATCCGATGATCGACCCGACGGCCGAGTGGGAGGTCGCCACAAGAGGGCTGAACGCCTCTCCGGGTGCGGCCTGCGGCGCGATCGTGCTCGACGCGGATGCTGCAGAGCAGCGTGGCAAGGCGGGGGAGAGCGTCATCCTCGTCCGCTGGGAGACGACGCCGGACGACATCCACGGCCTGATCCAGGCGGCCGGAATCCTCACGGCGCACGGCGGCATGACCTCTCACGCCGCCGTGGTGGCGCGCGGAATGGGGAAGCCGTGCGTCGCCGGCTGCGAAGGGCTTTCGATCGACATCGACGCGCGCACGATCACGGTTGGTGACGAGACCCTGAAGGAAGGGGATCTGCTCACCATCGACGGCGGTACCGGTGCGGTGATCGTCGGCGAGGTCCCGCTCGTCGCGCCCGAGGTGAACGACGATCTGGAAACGATCCTCGGCTGGGGCGACGAGCACCGTACGCTGAAGGTGCGCGCGAACGCGGATACGCCGGAGGACGCCGCGAAGGCGCGCGAGTTCGGAGCGCAGGGCATCGGCCTGTGTCGTACCGAGCACATGTTCATGGCGGATGACCGCCTACCCGTGGTGCGCGAGATGATCCTGGCCGACGACGAGGAAGGCCGGCGCAAGGCGCTCGAGAAGCTGCTCCCGATGCAGCAGGGAGACTTCGAAGCCATCTTCGACGCGATGGCGGGCTTGCCGGTGACGATCCGCCTGCTCGATCCGCCGTTGCACGAGTTTCTGCCGCCGCCGGAACAGGCGGTCGACGAGCGAACACGCCGTCGCATCAGGCAACTGCAGGAATCCAACCCGATGCTCGGAACTCGCGGCTGTCGTCTGGGTCTCCAGTGGCCCGAGATCTACGAGATGCAGGTACGCGCGATCGTTCGAGCGGCGCGCGCCGTGGCGAAGCGAACCGGGGACGCGCCGCTCGTCGAGATCATGCATCCGCTCGTCGGCTTCGCAGAGGAGCTCCGCCGGCTTCGCGAGCTGACCGTTCGCGTGGCAGCGGAGGAGGCGCCCGAGGTCGAGTACCTCTGCGGAACGATGATCGAGCTCCCACGCGCCTGCATCCGCGCCGACGAGATCGCCGAGCAGGCCGACTTCTTCTCATTCGGGACGAACGACCTCACGCAGACGGCGCTCGGCTTCTCACGCGACGACGCAGAGGGCAAGTTCCTGACGCATTACCTCGAGGACGGCGTGCTCGAGAAGAACCCGTTCGAGACGCTCGACGTCGAGGGCGTCGGCGACCTGATGCGGATCGGGGTCGAGCGTGGCCGGTCGAAGAAGCCCGACCTCAAGCTCGGCATCTGCGGCGAACACGGGGGAGACCCGAAGTCGGTGGCCTTCTGCCACGACATCGGGCTCGACTACGTCAGCTGCTCGCCCTACCGAGTGCCACTCGCGCGGCTAGCGGCGGCACAGGCGGCGCTGGCTGCCAGTGGAGCGGTCGCGTACGCGGCCGCCGGCGGTTGATGGCGGACTACGCGATCTTGCTCGACGGCGAACGCGTTGCGAGCATGGACTCCGGCGACGACGTCCGCTCCTGGCTCGTGAAGTACCGGGAAGAGCATGTCGACGACGACCCGGCGGCAGCGCACGTCCAGATACTCGAGCGCGGCGCGTTTGCGTGGCTCACCGGCGGCAAGCTCGTCGACCGCAAACGGTTCCTCTAACCCGTTGCCGACGTGGGACGAGGTTCGCGCGCGCCGTCTCGAGCGCAGCTTCCTGAGGACGCGGGCCGGCCCCGACCGTCTGCTCGAAGTCGTGCACGACCTCGGCGGCGTGCACGCCCAGGTTCAGGCTTCGGCCGAGCTGCAGCTCGCGGCGCGCCTGGAAGGGATCACGCAGCAAGACGTCCGCGACGCGTTGTGGGAACGTCGCGAGCTCGTGAAGGCCTGGACGTTGCGCGGAACGCTCCACCTCCATCCGAGCGTCGAGCTGCCGCTCTGGTACGCGGCCGGCCGCGCCGTCTCGCCGGCCGGAGTGGAGGAGCTTGAAGCATGGGTCGATCCGAAAGGTGAATCGCACCCGGCGCTCGGACGCGATGACGTCAAGGAGATAGGCACCGCAGTGTGGGACGCGCTCGACGGCCGCTCCCTCCGGCGTGAAGAACTGGCCGCCGAAGTCGTGCAACGCGTGGGGCCGAAGGCACGAGGGCGTCTGCTGTCGGGGTTCGCGTTCTTCGGCGGCGCCGTGCTCTGTCAGGGGCCGCCGCAGGGAAGCAAGATCACGCTCGCTCGTCCGGACCAGTGGGTCGAGCGCTGGCAGGAAGTGGACGAGCAGGAGAGCCTGCGTGAGGTCTGCGGCCGCTATCTACGCACCTACGGGCCTGCGACGCCGAAGGATTTCCGCGAGTGGTTCGCCTCGCGCGACTTCAAGCCCGACGATGCCAAGGCGTTGTTCGCGTCACTGAAGCTCGACGAGGTGGACGTCGAAGGTCATGCCGCCTATGTCGTCAAGGGCGACACGTCTTTCCCGAAGCCGCAGAGGAACGTTCGTCTGCTGGCCGAGTACGACGTCTACGTGATGGGCTTCCGGGAGCGCGACCAACTCGTGCCGGACGAGACCCGCCGCCAGGTTGCGGCCCATGGGCGGGGCAAGTACGAAGGTCCGGCCGGCGTGCGCTTCCTGATGATCGACGGTGTGGCGGCCGGACTCTGGCAGCGAAAGAAACGAGGCAAGCGCATCGAGCTGCGCGTGACTCCGAGCAGGAAGCTCACCCGCGCCGAGCGCGCGAACGTCGACACCGAGGCTGAACGCTTCGGCGCTTTCCTGGGGCTCGAACCGGCGCTTACGGTCGAATGACGACGGGAGTGCCGAGCGGAACCGTGCGCATCAGGTAGCGCAGGTTCGAATCACTCGCGTGCATGCATCCCGCGGACACGGCCCGACCGAAATCGCTCGACGAGAGCGTGCCGTGGATCGCGATGCGATTCCCTCCGCTCCAGCCGGCCGGCAGGTTCGGTTGTGTCGCGGACAGCGCCAGAATGCAGCAGCCGTACGCGGCGCTGTAGGTGCTGCCCTTCAGCTTGTCGGTGACGGCGAACGTCCCTGTCGGAGTTGGTGAGTCCGTACGGCCGACGCCGACGCTGAGCCGGCGCACGGGGATGCCGTTACGGCGAACGGTCAACGAACGGCTGGAAAGGTCGACGCCGAGCTCGAAACGCGTGCGTGCGTAACGCAGTCCGCCTGACTTCGCGTCGATCCAGACGACGCGATTGTTCCCGACGCCGGCCTCGGTGACCGCGAGCCAACGCCCGTGGCGCGTGGCGACGACGCTGAGCGTGCGCTGTGAGCCGAACGGTGTCGTCGAGCCGACACGAGCGAGCACCGGGCCGAATGGCCGGCTCCGCAACGCGAGCGCGTGTCCGGGCCGGACCTCGGCGATCACGTGTGCCTGCTTCGATTGCGGTTTCGGTGTCTTCACCTGCACCCAGCCTGAGGGGGTTCCGGGTCGATCGCGGTCAACACGTCCAACAGCCGTCGCCGGGGCAAGCGCCGCGGCACCGGCGCTGACGCAGACGACCGAGACGAGGGCGAGCAGAGACCGGGCCACACATTGTGGATCGGCAGGTCGCGGCGGTCAGAGTTCCCTCGAACGAGGTACCTCGATCTAGGGACGGCGTCGTCAGCTCTTGCGCAGTTCCCGAGCGAACGAGCCGCCGCCGACGATGCGGTCGGTGTAATCACGCACGCGTTCGCGCAGGCCGCGGTCGGAGGTGACGACCCAGACTGGTGGGTCGAGCTCCTTGACGAGGCGGGCTATCTGGTCGTCGCCGGACTCCGAACCTTCCCAGACGACCTGGACGTCGTGCCGCTCTCGCTTGCCCCAGGCTGCGCTTCGCTCCTCGAGCTCTGCGCCGGGCATGTTCGGCCACACCGATCGCCGGACGTTCTCCGCATCGACGAGGACGGTCGCCATCTCGAAGTGCTAGATGGCGTAAGTCGTCACACGCCAGTACGAAATGGCGACCGATGCGACACCGACGAGCACGATCGTCGCGATGCCGAGGAATCCGAGGCGACCGTAGGCGGCGTTCGCGCGTCCAAAGCGGGTCAAGCCGAGCGCACAGATGATTCCTCCCACGAGACCGCCGATGTGCGCACCCTTCGAGATGCTGCTGATCGAGAACGTGAGCACGAAGTTGACGAGGATCACGCCCATGGCACTCCCACCGAAGACGTAGTCGCGCTGCCGCTCGAGCACGAGCCCGGCTCCGAGAATTCCGAAGATCGCACCCGACGCGCCCACCGAGGGCGTCAAGAAGCCGTTTGGCCAGAGCAGCGCACCCGCCGAGCCGGCAAGGCCGGAGACGAGATACAGCATGAGATAGCGGCCTGCGCCGATTCGTTGCTCCAGCAGAGAGCCGAACCACCAGAGGCCGACCATGTTCAGGATCAGATGGACCGGCCCGTAGTGCAGGAAGGCGGCCGTGATCAGTCGCCACCAGTCGCCCTGCGCCACGAACGGTCCGAACAGCACGCCCTTCTCGTAAATCTTGCTGCCGGTGCCGTTCACTCCGCCTCCGGTCAGCAGTTCGGCGACATAGACGGCGACGTTGATCCCGACGAGCGCTTTCGTCACCTTCGCGCCCGTGCCCTCGACGGTCGCGCGGCGGACTCCCTGGGTCACCCGCTGCACTCCTTGTGGCTTCCCGGAGTGCTCCGGGCACCGGATCCCCACGGGAGCCATCGTCATGCACTCGGTGCAGATGGGACGCCCGCACTCCGAGCAAGAGAGGCCGGTCACCCGGTCGGGATGGCGGTAGCAGGTTTTCTCGACGGCTTCAGCCATGAGCGAAGTAGCGTAGTAGCCGGATGCGCATACACGTCGCCTTCACTCCCGCCGAGACGGCTCCTGCACCGATCGGTGTTGTGGTCGACGTTCTCCGGGCGACGTCCACGATCGCCCAGGCGCTCGCATCCGGTTACCGGCGCGTCCTGTGCTGCGCCGACATTCCCGACGCGCTGGCGCTGCGGGCGGAGATTCCCGACTCCCTGGTCGGCGGGGAGCGAAAGGCGGTCCAGGTGGAGGGCTTCGACGTCGGCGCGTCCCCGCGCGAGTTCCTGGAGCCGCGCGCGGAAACTTTGATCCTCTCGACGACGAACGGGACGCGAGCGATTCTGGAGACCGCACAGCAGTGCGAAGAGGTCGTCCTCGGCAGTCTCTTGAACCTCGACGCGGTCGCGCGGGCGGCGGGCGAGCGCGATGCCGTGGTCGTCTGCGCGGGCTTTCAGGGCGCGTTTGCGCTCGACGACGCGTACTGTGCGGGCCGCATCGTGCAGCTCGTGGAGTCGGATCGAACTGACGCAGCGATCGCGGCGGCTCTGGTTGCACGCGCATTTTCCAACGCGCCGGAGGCCCTCAATGCCCGGACGTATGGGCCGCCTGGACTGGAGGAAGACATCGCGTTCTGCGCGCGGGAGAACCTCCTCGACGTCGTGCCGCGCCTCATCGGCATGGTCGGGCCGGCTGCGGAGATCGCGGCTTCGTGAGATACGCCTTCCTGCTCGTGGCGCTGACCGCAGTGCTCGCCCTCCCGGTGCGCAGCGGGAGTGCCGCCACGGGCAAGCCCTGGCTCTGGCAGTGCACGCAGATTCACAATCTCGACGTTCAGTTCCGCTGCTACGTGCGATTGCTCCGCGAGGACATCGAGACGTCGGGAAATCCGGCGAGAGAACTTCCTCACATCGATCGCAGGGTGGTGGCGGTCGGCGGCCCGGTCGAGGCGAGCTGTCACGTGCTGATGCACGAGGTGGGCAGGGAGTTCGCCCACGACAAGCGCCTGACGCTTGCGAGCCTCCAGCGCTACGTCCCGCGTTCCAACAATCCGAACTGCTCCGCAGGGTTCGGCATGGGGCTTGTCATGTATCTGGGTCCCGAGATCCTGCGTTCGGGAGGGAAGGCCGCCGCCGGCGCGTGCGCGGAGCTGCCGACGAGATATCGCTCTTACACGTGCGTGCACGGGCTCGGCCATGCGCTGCTTCGCGCGTATCACGGAGACATCGCGCAGGCCGTGCGCTCCTGCCGCGCGTTGCAGCACGCGTTTGCGGCCGACTGCGCGCAGGGTGTCTTCCACGACTACTGGATCTCTCTCCGTGGCGCCGACGGAACGACGAAGCCCCGCGGCGCGATCTCGCCACGCGTGCTCTGCGACGGGCGCCTGACCTACGTGAGGCCGTGCTGGTACCGGTACTTCCTCGAGCAGCCCGTGTCGCTGCCCGTGCGGAACTCGGCCGACTTACGCCGATCATGCCGGGGTCTCCGTTCGATCGAGCGGTTCGGTTGCATCAGCGCCGCCGCGCTGACGATCTCGGCGAACCCCTTCGACCAGATCCGGGTTTGCACGCAGTTGCATGGGGAGGACGCTGCGGCGTGCCTGCGCGGCGTTCCCGATCAGGCACTGGCTGGAAAGCCGGCGGAGCAGATGAGACTCATCCGCGAGTGCGCCCGCATTGACCGCGCGGCGCGGAGGGGTTGCTACGAGTGGCTCGGCCGGACGCTCGCAGTCGTCACGAACGGTGCGTTCCGCGAAAGAGGGTGCACGAAGCTACGGCCCTCGGAGAGGGCTGCATGTGTGAACGGCGCGTTGAAGATGAACGACGCCCTAGTGACCTTCTCCTGACGGAAGGGCGCCAAGAGGATCGACGGACGCACCTCTGACCCGAACCTCGAAGTGCAGGTGTGGACCGGTCGCGTCGCCTGAGGCGCCGACGAGCCCGACGCGAACTCCTTGTCCGATCCAGACGCCGACGCGCACGTCGATGCGTGAAAGGTGCGCGTACATCGAGCGCTCGCCGTGTCCGTGAGCGACCACGACGAGGAATCCCCAGCCGCCGTCCCGCCAGCCGGCCCACGAGACCCGGCCGGACCGCGCGGAGTAGACCGGCGTGCTCATTGGTGCCGGGAGGTCGATGCCCGCGTGCCAGCGGGTGCCGCGCGGCCCGAAGCGGTCCCCCAGCACGGGCGCCGTCAGCGGCCACGCGAGTGGCAGTGGAATCGTCGGCGGCGGTGCTGCGAGCGCGGTGAGGGTCTCCGCACCGGCGACACCGTCCGCCTTCAGCGCCGACCACTCCTGGAAGCGGTGCAGGGCCGCGTCGATCCGGGGACCGAAGATCCCGTCGAAGTCACCCGAGGGGAAGCCGTGCTCGGCGAGCCGGAACTGGAGCGACGCGACGTCCCAGCCCTTGTTCCCGAGCTCGAGGCTGCGCGTACCGAGCCGGTGGCGCGCGAAGCGGCCGAGAGCCTTGCGGGTCTGCGGGCCGACCACGCCGTCGACCGTGATGTGGGCCTTTTTCTGGAGGCGGCGAATCGCCTTCGCCGTGCCCGGCCCGGTGAGCCCGTCGATCGGGCCCTGATAAAGCCCATGCGAGCGCAGGCCGACCTGAAGGGCGGCGACGCCCGCATCGGCCGCCGTGGCGCGGGGGGTGATGGCCGCGGCGGCGAGGATCAGGGGCAGAGCAAGGAGCGCCCTGGCACGCATGGGATGACCGTTTTCGCCGTGTCTGTCGGGAACCCTTGACAAGCGAACAAGTGTTCGTGTAGAACATACGTTCCCATGATCGCCTGTCTCCTCATCCCCGGCTTCGAGTTGCGGGCGGCGCTGCGGAAGCAGCCCGGTCTCGCCCTGCGGCCTGCGGCGCTGTCGCCGGTGCCGGGTTCGGAGCCTTTGCTCGGCCCGGTCACGGCCGAGGCGGAACGGCTCGGCGTCCGTCCGGGGATGCGCCTCGGCGAAGGGTTGGCCACATGCCCGGAGCTCGTTCTGGTGGAGCAGGATCCGGCCGCGGCCGAGCAGGCGTGGGAAGAGATCCTGCGTGCACTCGAAGACACGGGTTTCGCGGTCGATCCGGCCGGGGTCGGCTGCGTCTACTTCGAGACGCGTGGGGTCGAGAGGTTGTACGGCGGGCTCGAGCCTGCGCTGCGGCGCGCGCTCACTGCCGTAGGCACTGCCTGGGATCCACGTGCGGGCGCAGCGCAGCGCCGGTTCGCAGCTTTGGCCGCAGCGAACGTCGCGCGCCCCGGGCAGATCTTGGTCGTCTCCGACGAGCGGTTGAGCGATTTTCTCGCGCCGCTGCCGCTCGAGCTCGTGCCGATGGAGCCGCGCCGCCGCGCGGAGCTGCACGAGCTCGGCGTGAAACGCGTCGGACAGCTTGCTGGGCTACCAGGTGGCGCCGTGGCCGAACGATTGGGGCCGGACGGCCGGCGCGCCTGGGGCCTGGCGAGAGGCGGCAGGTCGGGGCGTGTTCGCGGCCGTCGTCCACCGGCCGAGATCGTCGAGGCGCTGGAGTTTCCCGAGGCGATCGGCAACGAGCTGACCTTGCGGCGTGCCTTCGGCGCGCTCGTCGAGACGCTCATGGCGCGGCCCGAGCGCGGGAATCGGTTCGTGCGCAAGCTCGCGCTTTCCGCCAGGCTCGTCGGGGGCGGGTCATGGCGGCGCAGCGCGACGCTTCGCGATCCCACTACCGAGCTCGACCGCATCAAGGCCGCGCTCGGGCCCAAGCTCTCGGAGCTGCCGGCGCCGGTGCTCGAGCTCCGGCTCGAGCTCGTCGAGCTGACTCAGCACGACGGGCAGCAGCTCGAGCTCTTGCCGGCTGCAGGGGGAGAGCTGAACGTTCGTTTACGGGAGGGCCTGCGCCAGGTGCGCGCCAGCACCGGGTCGGGCTCGGTCAACCAGGTCGTGGAGGTCGCACCGTGGTCGCGCATTCCGGAAGCTCGCGCGTTGTTCGTGCCGCGGGACGACTAAACGAACCGCGGGCGGCGGTCGTCGAGGTTCGTGTGGACGGGACGCCGGTGCGGGTGAATCGCTTACCGGTCGAGCTCGTCCGCGAGGAGTGGCGAGTGGTGGATCGGTGGTGGACGGAAGAGCCGGTGTCCCGGCGCTATTTCGAAGTCGTGCTGCAGTCAGGGGAGAACGCCGTTGTATTTCGAGACGAGGAGAAGGCCTGCTGGTTCACGCAGCGGGGGGCTTGACCACCGACATGCTCGGCTGACTGTTCTTCCGCAGCCACTCGTGAAAGCCGACACTCGGCGCGTGGACGTTGAGGAGACGCGCGCGGTCCGGTCCAGGGTTCGAAAACGTGTGCACGGCGCCAAGCGGCGCACCGACGTACGAGCCTGCGCCGAGACGAAGCCACTTGTCGTCGACGAAGAACTCGGGCTCTCCTTCGAGCACATAGAACGAGTCGACGTGGTCGTCGTGGGTGTGCGGGTCGGGCCCTTCGAATCCGGGCTCGAGCTCGAACTCGATCAGGGCGAGCTCATCTCGGCCGACCTTGATCGTCGCGATTCTGTTTTTGCCCACGAGCCGTTCGCCTTCGCCGGGAGGGAGGAAGACCGCCTCCGATCCGGGTCGGCCACTACCCGCGGGAGCATCGACGCTGTCGAAGCCGCCGGGCTCGCCGCGGTCGCGCTCCTGCAGATTCCGCGCGAAACCCCCGTCCGGCGTGTGGAAGTTCAGGAACCGCGCACGGGACGTGCTCCTGAACCCATGGACGACCTCCGGCGGAGCGCAGGCGAATGCTCCCGGCGACAGCAGCTTCTCGTCATCGTCGACGAGCACCGCAAGCCCGCCCTCGAGGGCGTAGAACGAATCCGCATGCTGCCGGTGGAAGTGCGGATCCGCTCCGGGGCGGGCATCGGGAAAAAGCGACTCCGTGATGCAGATCTGGTCGAAGTTCGCCTTGATGACGATCCGTCCGCCGAAGAGCGCCTCGCCCTCGCCGGGTCTGTGCACGACTCCTGGCATCTCGGGCGAGTATGACGATCGAGCTTCAGCCCGAGTTCCCACACCGGACACGGAAGAGAGACAAGCTTTCACCAGTGGCCGCGAAGGGCAGCAGCGTCCCGTACGTCGAGCTGCATGCCCACTCGTCTTACTCGTTCCTCGACGGGGCATCCCTGCCTGAGGAGCTGGCCGTGAGCGCCGCCGAGCTCGGTTATCCGGCACTCGCGCTCACCGACCACGACGGGGTCTACGGCTCGCTCGAGTTCGCGCACGCTGCCAAGCACTTCGGCGTGCGTCCGATCACCGGCGCGGAGCTGACGCTCGCCGACCGCTCGCACGTGACCATCCTCGTCGAGACGGCGAAGGGCTACGCGAACCTCTGCCGCCTGATCACGGCGGCGCACGCGCATACGAGAACTGTTGGGAAGGAGTCCCAGCCAGCGGCGGATCCTGCACTGGACCAGGGCCTGCTCGAGGAGTTGAACGAAGGGCTCGTCTGCCTCTCAGGCTGTGCGCGGCACGGAGTCGCAGTACGCGACCCCAACGCCGCCTCGCGGCTGGCCAGCGCCTTCGGCGGTGACCGCTTCTTCGTCGAGCTCCAGCGCCCCTATGAGCGTGGCGACGCGCGCCGCAACGCCGACCTGCGCGACCTTTCCGAGACACTCGGCGTCCCGACGATCGTCACCGGCGACGTGCACGCGCACCATCTACGCCGGGCACCGCTGCAGGACGTCCTGGTCGCTATCCGACACCGCAGCGCTCTCGACGGCTGCGAGGCCGAGCGGCGCGGCAACCACGAATGCGTTCTCCTCTCGCCGGCCGAGATGGTGGAGCGTTTCCCGGAGGACCGCGCCGCGGTTGCGCGAACCGTCGAGCTCGCCGAGCGGCTGCGCTTCGACCTGACAGAGGAGCTCGGCTACCGGTACCCGGACTTCTCCGACAGTCCAGAGCCCGCGATCGTCCAGCTCGCGCACGTTTGCAACCGCGCCTTCGAGGAGCGCTATCCGGCCGGCAACAGGGTTCGTCGTGAGGCTTGCATCAGGCTCGATGAGGAACTGAAGCTCATCGACGAGCTCGGCCTGGCGGGATTCTTCCTCCTGCACTGGGACGTGCTCGAGCTCGCGCGCGAATGTGCGCTCGAGGTGCGCGGCCGCGATTCGCCGCGCCACGCACTCCCACCGGGTCGGGGCCGCGGCTCCTCGGTCGGCTCACTCGTCTGCTACCTGACCGGTCTCTCGCACGTCGATCCTGTCGGCGCCGAGCTTTCGCTCGGGCGTTTTCTCAACCGCGAGCTCGACTCGGTCCCGGACATCGACCTCGATTTCCCGCGGGACATCCGCGAGAAGCTGATCGTCGCCGTCACCGAGCGCTACGGTCGCGACCACGCAGCGCTCGTCGCCTCGTTCTCGACGTATCGCTCCCGGGGTGCGATCCGCGACGTCGGGAAAGCGCTCGGTCTGCCGTATGCGGAGCTCGAGCGCATCGCTCGAGTGTCGGAGGGCTGGAACGCGAAACGAGTGGCCGAAGAGCTGCAGCTGCTGCCGGACGCCGACCGCAAGATGATGTCGCCGCGCTGGCGCGCGTTCGCCGAGCTCTGCAGCGAAATCGCCGGCCTGCCGCGCCACATTTCGCAGCACCCGGGCGGCATGGTCATCTCGTCGCGGCCGCTCGTCGAGCTCGTGCCCGTGCAACCGGCAGCGATGGCAGGCCGGCAGATGTGCCAGTGGGACAAGGACTCATGCGCCGACGCCGGCTTTCTCAAGATCGACCTGCTCGGGCTCGGAATGCTCTCGGCGGTCGAGGACTGCGTCGACCAAATTGTGCGGCTGCAGGGCAAGCCGATCGACCTCTCCCGGATCCCGCTCGACGACAAGGCCGTCTACGAGGAGATCCAGCGCGCCGACACGATCGGCGATTTCCAGATCGAGAGCCGCGCACAGATGCAGAGTCTGCTGCGGACGCGTCCCGAGAACATCGACGACCTCACCGTCCAGGTTGCGCTCGTGCGTCCGGGGCCGATTCAGGGCAAGGCTGTCCATCCGTACATCGATCACCGCCAACGGCTGCGCGAGGACCCGTCGTTCGTTCCGCCGGTCGACCATCCGCTGCTCGCGGAGTGCCTGCGCTCGACCCTCGGGGTCGTCGTCTTCCAGGATCAGGTGCTGGAGGTGGCGATCGCTCTCGCCGGCTTCAGTGTGGGGGAGGCCGAAGGCTTGCGACGCGCGATGAGCCGCAAGCGTTCGCACGATGCGCTCGAGGCGTATCGCGAGCGCTTCGTGGCAGGCGCGCTCCAGCAAGGCGTCGATCGAACGACCGCAGACATGGTCTACGACAAGCTCGTCGGCTTCTCCGGCTTCGGATTCCCAAAGTCGCACGCGGCGGCATTCGGGTTGCTCGCCTACCAATCGGCCTGGCTGCGGCACCACCATCCCGCCGAGTTCCTGTGCTCGCTCCTCAACGCTCAACCGATGGGCTTCTATCCACCCGCG
>Ga0157375_10003475_pt1 | contig 13658 bp, 11 predicted proteins | sample M35metaG_FD_115311 | JGI IMG/M metagenome (GOLD analysis project Ga0157375, IMG submission 115311) | Miscanthus rhizosphere microbial communities from Kellogg Biological Station, Michigan, USA - M3-5 metaG | ecosystem: Host-associated > Plants > Roots > Rhizosphere > Soil | place: USA: Michigan...
CAGACAAAAGAAACTTTGCGCGACAAATTCATGACCAGATTTTATACCCAAAACGAAGGCGAGTTTTACGACTTGGGCTACGAGGAAGCTCTGCGGCGCATCACCACGGCACGAGATCAATTCCGTGCGCTCGGACTCAAGCCACGCGGTTTTATCGCGCCAGCGTGGTTACTAGGAAGCGAAGCCGAGCAAGCCGTTCGCGATGCGGAATTGGAATACACGACGCGCCTGCGCACGGTAAGTGATCTCCGCTCCGAATCCATCTTTCCGGCGAGAACGCTCGTTTACAGTCTCCACAATAATTGGCGGCGCGCGCTTAGTCGCACTTGGAATGCAGCACTCTTCCGTTTATTGAAGAGCAAACCGCTCTTGCGCATAAGCATTCATCCGCCCGATTATTCTCAGCCGGTCATTTGGAAACAGATTCTGGGGTTCATCACAGCAACAAAAAGTGCGCGGACCGCTACGACGTATCAGGATTGGATCGCCGAACAACGATTAAAGCGAGGCATGTAAAGTGAGCAGGTGCGATTTACATATCCACTCGCGCCATAGTGCGCGATCGGAAGAATGGCTTTTCCGCCGATTCGATTTTCCCGACAGTTATTCCGATCCAAAGCAGTTGTATGACCAGCTGCGCAAACGTGGAATGGATTTTGTTACCATCACCGATCACGACTCGATCGATGGCTGCCTGGAAATTGCGAATCGGCCTCGGACCTTCATCAGCGAGCAGGTTACCACTTATTTTCCAAATGACGCCTGCAAGCTGCACATTTTGGTGTGGGGTATTTCAGAACAGCAGCATCGCGATATCGAAAGTGTGCGCGAAAACATCTTCGATCTGCAGCGGTACCTGCAGCGTGGCCAAATCGCTCACGCAGTCGCGCACCCGCTATACAGTGTGAACGGCAAACTCGAGGCAATGCACCTCGAGCAGCTCATCCTTCTGTTCAAACATTTTGAGGGCATCAACGGTTTGCGCGACGCGCTTCTGAGCGATCTAGCCCAGACTCTTTTCAAGCAATTGACACCAGAGAAGATCGACGTCTTCGCAAATCGTCACGGTGTGGCGCCTACGCATCCGGAGCCGTGGAAAAAAATCCTGGTGGGCGGCTCCGACGACCATGGAGGACAGTTCGCAGCCTCCGCTTTTACAGAAACACCCGCAGCGAGGTCTGCCGAACAATTTCTGAAATTGGTTCGGACTGGTGATTGCACACCATGCGGCCAAGGCGGAACGCCACTAATTTTGTCGCACGGCTTTTACAATACCGTCGCGTGTTTCATCCAGGACCGTTTCCACGAAAAGCTCGGCCCCGGTGGAGCGCTGCTGGAAAAGATGTTTTCGCGTTTCATGGAGGGCCGTGCTCCGACGGAGTTCACGCTGAAGGAAAAAACGGAATTCATCGTGCAAGGTGTTCTGTCCGGAAAGATTTTTGATTTCGCAAAACCCGCAAACGTCTCGCTATGGAAAGAACTTTCCGGCTATTTCGCGCGGCCCGAGGTGAAGGCGAAACTTGCCGCGCAAATGGACAAGGTCAGCGAACCGGAACGGCGCACATTTTTAATGGCTAATATGGTTGCCGAACAACTCGCGTTTCGATTCTTCAACAAATTCATTCAGCAACTCAGCAGCGGCAACATGGTGGAGAGCATGCAGGCTCTCAGCGCGATCGCGCCGATCCTCGTGATTCTGACGCCTTACATCTACGGCTTTCATAGTCAGGCGCCCTCGCGAAAATGGCTACGGCGGCTTTTCAAAGAGTTGACGGGTGAAGTTCCTGTTGCGTTGCAAAATCGCAAGCGCGCCTGGTTCACCGACACGCTGGAGGACGTGAACGGCGTCGCAACAACGATTCGCAAAATGACCGCCGCCGGAGCTGCTGCGGGAAAGGAACTGGTCGTTGTAGCTTCACGAAGCAACCTTCAACTTTCCGATATCCCAATCAAAAACTTCCCGCCCATTGGTGAATTCGAGCTGCCAGAATACGAGCTGCAGAAACTCAGTTTCCCGCCAATTCTCCAGATGTTGGATTATATTCAGCGGGAAAGATTCACCGAGATCATCATCAGCACGCCCGGTCCGGTTGGTTTAACTGCTCTGCTTGCGGCAAAGATGCTCAACCTGCAAACCAGCGGCATTTATCACACTGATTTCCCGCAGTACATCCGGATTCTGACTGAAGACAGTTTTCTTGAAAGCGTGGCTTGGGGATACATGCATTGGTTCTATGGGCAGGTCGATACTGTTTTCGTCAATTCCGAAGAGTACAAGCAAAGCTGGATTAAACGGGGATTCGATCCGGCAAAACTGAAAATTTTACCGCGCGGCCTCGACACGGAACTGTTTCATCCGGCGCGACGCGATTCCGCGTTCTTTGAAAAATTCGGCGTGTCGAACGGCGAAGTTCGCCTCCTCTATGTCGGCCGCATTTCAAAAGAGAAAGACCTAGACCTTTTGGCTGACGCTTATCGCCGTCTGCGCAAAGAAGGACTGTCTGTTCAACTTTTTGTCGTCGGTGATGGCCCATATTCCGAAGCGCTCTCGAAATGTTTGCCCGAGGCGTTTTTCACCGGTTATCTCAGAGGCAAAGAATTGGCCGCCGCGTATGCGTCAGCGGATATCTTTGTTTTTCCCAGCACTACCGACACGTTCGGCAACGTCATCCTCGAAGCACAGGCGTCCGGATTGCCAGTTGTCGTTTCCGACTCCGGCGGCCCGAAGGAATTAGTGGCGGACAAGGCAAATGGTCTAATCACCAAGTCGCATGACGTCGACGACTTCACATGCGCGCTTCGAGCGCTGGTGATTAATCCCACACTGCGGGAGCGCATGGCGAAAACCGCTCGGAACAGCGTCATCGACCGAAGCTGGCCCAGCGCATTCAACAAATTCTGGGCCGCCACACAGGTTTAGGAGAGAACACGCGCCCAAACTGTAGCGTCCGCTCTTCTCAGCGGAACTTTTTCGCCGCCTTGAGTTCCCATTGCGCTAAGGACAGCGCTCGCTACAACCTGCCCGAACGCTTTAACGGTTCGCCCTTCCCGCGATCTTTTTATTACCGACCGTGTCCACCACCGTGGCTTTTCGAGCTCCCGCCACGAAATCCGCTCATATGTCCCATTGAGCGCACGCCGTGAGATCCGCTGAACCCCGATCTAGACCTCGATCCGTGACCGACGCCTCGCGTAGTACTCGTCTTGGCGGTATGGCCCCTGGGAATATTCGTGGCACTCTTGCCACGAGTTGTCGTAGCACCCTTGCCATGCGCAGTCGCCGCGCTCTTGCCATGAACAGTTTGAGCGTTCTGTGCATGCATCGTTGCCTGGCTCGACCGGTGAGCGTCGCTCACGAGCCTGCCGAGGTTAAGCCCGTTATCGCGCGCAATTTTACCCCAGCCTTGACCGCCTTGATGCAGCGCAACAATATCGTCGAAGCTCTGTCCTGAAGCGTTCGCCAGCAGATGCGCGTTCTCCAAGCTTCCCCAGCCAAGACCGGTGGACGATCTCTCCGCTTGGAGTGTTTCGACGGGAACTCCGGTTGCAGCCGAAATTCTTTCCAGATTGGCCGCGCTAGCTGTAACTGTGCCGACCACCAGAATGAATATTGCTGTAATTATACTTAAGCCTTTCATAGTGATAAAACTCCTTACGAATAGGTGTTTCGGAATCCGGGGGCTCATTGGTTCCCTAATCACCCACGAATTGGTAGTAGGGACGGCGCGCTGCGCCGTCCGGGCATCGCAGCGCGATGTCCTTACCTCATCCACGGCAACGCGTCCAGATCGACATTGCCACCCGTGAGAATGATGCCGCCACGTTTACCAGCGATATCAATCTTTTGCTGCTGAATCGCGGCAAACGGAACTGCCGTGGATGGCTCAACAACGATCTTCATCATTTCCCAAATCGTGCGCATGGCCGAAACGATCGCTTCTTCGCTCACGGTCACGATGTCATCCACGTATTGCTGAACAATCGCAAAGTTCGGCTCGCCAATGTTTGTCCGCAGCCCATCGGCAATGGTGAACTTTTTTTCCGTCACAAGCCGTCGTCCCGCACGAAACGATTGCGCCGCGTCATCCGCATTCTCAGGCTCGACCGCGATCACTTTTATCTGCGGCCGCATCGATTTCGCGGCGATCGCAGTGCCCGACAACAGACCGCCACCGCCGATGGGGCACATAATCACATCGAGATCGGGAACATCTTCGAGCAGTTCTATGGCTGCTGTCCCCTGCCCCGTTATCACGTGCTCATTTTCAAACGAGTGAATCAACGTTGCACCGGTTTTGTTGATCACCTCTGCGCATTTGATCTCACGCGACTCTTCCGTTGGTTCGCAAAAGACAATCTGCGCACTATAACTTTCCACTGCCCGGATCTTCACTTTTGCAGAATTTGACGGCATCACGATATGCGCTGGAACGCCGCGCAACTTCGCCGCTCTTGCCACTGCGGCACCATGATTCCCGGAAGAATGGGTTGCCACGCCACGTCGCGCAGTTTCGTCATCAAGTGCAAAAACGGCATTTGTTGCACCTCGTGCCTTGAATGCACCGATCTTCTGAAAATTTTCGCACTTGAAGAAGAGCGATGCCCCGCATGCGTCATTCAGCCATGAATTCGTCAGGACAGGCGTGCGATGAATGTATGGGCCAATCCGTTGATGCGCTGCGCGGATCGTATCCAGGTTGAGCGATCCAACTAGTTCGACCATCCGAAAAAGGCGTCGATAACGCCGAACGTGTCAATGAATCCGTGAGCGAAAATGCAGGTCCACAGGTTGCGACCGGCGAGCATGTAAGCAGATCCCAGGATCAGTCCTGCAACGCCGGAATCGATCACGCCAGATGCACCTTTGTAATAATGCCCGTACCCAAACAAGATCGAAACGAGCACAATCCCGATCCAATAAGCCGCTGCAGATCGCCTTCCAATGTCCGCAGCACGCGTCAGGAGATATCCGCGATACGCGATCTCTTCGCCGAAAGCGGCAAACGTCCACACCAGCAGCAAAGCAACCAATGCGTTTATAATGTTCCCGGTGATCTCGTTTGCCAGTGCCGGCGGAGTCGACTGCGGCCAGAAAAAGCCGGTCACAGGTTCGATTAGAAATTGCCCAAGCAAGATGCGCAGGGCCGCAGCCATAAGCGCAACCAGAAAGATTCGCCTCCATGATGCCGGTCGTTTGAATCCCATCACAGACCATGTGCCGTCGCGCAGCCGGATCGAAATCAAGCCCAGCACAGAAAGGACAATCACTTCGTTAGGCACAATGTGGAACACATTATGCCCAATCACAATGAAGGCGCCGAAGAGGAATTCCAATGCGCTCAGCGCTCGTGACGCTGGAGGATTACCAGAGGGAAACGGAATGCCGGCCGACGCAAGGACTGAAGTGGGTTCTTTCATCCGTCGGTGAGATTCGCAGTTGTAGCCGGTGGCACTGACCCCGGCAAGAAATGTATGCACGCGCCAGTGCGGCAGAGGTCAACGTCCTCCGCTACAGATGTGCTCCGGGCGCGGGCCGATCCCAATGAAGCGAGCGGGAATTTGTCGCAAAACGGGAAACCATTTCAGCAGGCGAACCACGATCGGCAATGAGTCTTTGCGACCCGAGGTTTGACCAGTGACCACGCGACGATGAATAAAAACCTGCATTGCCTGAATGAGCCGTGTCGGCCATTCGCGGCGCGCCTGTACATTACGCAGGTCGTGCACGGAAACGGGACCGGTTCGCAATTTTTCGGCCAGCAAGTTTGCCGTCGCGACGGCATCCTGAATGGCGAGATTGATGCCCACGCCGCCGGCGGGTGACATCGCATGCGCCGAATCGCCGATGCAAAGCAGTCCGTCGCGACACCAATCGCGCAGCCGATTGATTTGCACCGTGAGCAATCTGACTTTTGACCAATCATCGAGCTCTGCGATGCGGTCGCGCAGAAATCCGGCAAAGCTAACGATGTCGTTTTGAAGTTGCTGCAGACCGCGTGTTTTGATGTCATCGAAGTGGTCCTTGGGAATTACAAAGCCGCACTGCCAGTAATCATCGCGGTCGAGCAACACGAGCAGTTTGCCGCCCTGAAAGAAGCCGAGTGTTTGCTGCGGATCATCCTGCTTCTTTGAGATCCGCATCCAGAGCACGTCAATCGCGACACCGAACTCTTGTCGTTCCAGTCCAGCGCAGGTCTGAATGATCGAATGCCGTCCGTCTGCGCCAATGACCAAGTCCGCGCGAATTTCCAGGTCGCCCCTTGGAGTTTTCGCGCGCACGCCGGTCACCCGCTGCCGGTCGAACGTCAGTTCAACCACTTCGTGCTGCATCAGCAATTGGAAACTCGAGAATGCCTTTGCGTGCATGGAAAGGAAATTGAGAAAATCCCACTGGGGCATGAAAGCGAGGAATTTGCAGTGCGTGGGTAGCTTCGTGAAGTCGGCGATTGGCACGGCTTGGCCGTTGACAACGGCGCGTAGTTCTCGCACTTCCTGATGCGGATGCTTTAGAAATTCGTCGAGTAAGCCGAGCTCGTACATCAACTCGAGCGTAGACGGGTGAATGGTGTCGCCGCGAAAATCGCGAAAAAAATCGGCATGTTTTTCCAAAACGATCACGGGCACACCTGCTCGCGCGAGCAGGTAGCCAGCCATGATCCCGGCTGGTCCACCGCCTGCGATCACACAACGCGTTTGCAGTTTTTCAGTCATGCGTTTTCAATCGAATACGGCCCAAATTAGAATGAAAGCAAACATGCCAGAGAATGCGCAAGCTCGCGCTGCATTTACCTACAATGCGGCGGCAGACTTCTACGACGCATCGCCACTCGGCTTTTGGGACTATTTCGGACGTCGAACAATCGAACTGGCCTCGCTCCCGAGTGGTTCGCGAGTGCTGGATGTTTGTTGCGGCGCTGGAGCGTCTGCGCTGCCGGCTGCGGAGGCAGTCGGACCGAAAGGAAACGTCGTAGGAGTTGATCTGGCAAATCAGCTCTTGGAGTCAGCGCGGACAAAAGCAATTCAACGGCGTCTTGGTAACGTCGATTTCGAGCTCGGTGATATGCTCTCGCTGAGGTTTCCAGTCGCGAGTTTCGATGCCGTCGTGTGCGTCTTCGGAATTTTCTTTGTGCCCGATATGGCAAGGGCTGTGAGCGAACTCTGGAGTCGCGTTCGACCAGGCGGCAAACTGGCGGTGACCACATGGGGACCAAATTTCTGCGAGCCGGCGAATGACGCATTCTGGTGCTCGATCGAAAATGTACGCTCTGATCTGTACAAAGGCTTTAATCCTTGGGATCGAATCAGCGACCCAGCAAGCTTGAGAAAGATTCTCGACGGCGCCGGGGTCACATCACCGAAAATCATTGCCGAAAATCGCTTCCACCCGGTCACGTCGCCTGACGATTGGTGGACAATTATTCTGGGGTCCGGCTATCGCGGAACAATCGAACAGTTGGCCCCAGTAGAGCGACAAAAGGTCAAAGAAGCTAACCTGGCTTTCATTCGCGATGAAAACATTTCAGCCGTTGAAACAAATGTTCTCTACGCACTCGCCAAGAAACTCTGAAATCGGGAACTTCCAGTGAAAACTGATCAGCCGCTTTTCCTCAACGAGGAACAGGTTCGAGAACATCTGCGGATGACCGAACTGATCCCGGCGATGGAGAAATCATTGATCGATTTCTCTGCCGGCAGAGTGACTCAGCCAGTCCGCTCGATCATCAGTATCGACCCGCCTGGCGGATTCTTGGGCTTGATGCCGGCGCTCGCACCCGACGGACTTGGATTGAAAGCAGTAACATTCTACCCCTCAAATGCGGAGCGCGGAATCCCGACACACATGGCGACGATTTTTCTTGTCGACCCACAAACAGGAACACCGCTCGCGATAATGGACGGCCGTTTAATCACCGAGATGAGAACGGCTGCTGTATCCGCCGCAGCCACGAAACTGCTCGCATCGCCCGATGCAAAAGTCCTCGGTATTCTAGGCAGTGGAGTGCAAGCGCGAAGCCATGTGGAAGCGCTGTCGTTCGTTAGGCAATTTGAGGAGACTCGGGTGTGGAGTCCTACGCTTGAACACGCAGAACGGTTCGCACAGGAAATTGGCGCCACAGCAACGTCTGTTGAAGAAGCAGTGCGGGATGCCGATGTGATCGTCACCGTGACCAGTTCAAAAGCGCCGGTTTTAAAGGGAGACTGGCTGAAACCCGGCTGTCATGTGAACGCTGTCGGGGCATGCCGGCCGGACTGGCGCGAGCTTGACGATGAAGCAATGAAACGAAGCATAGTGTTCGTCGATTCGCGCGAAGGCGCGCTAAAGGAATCGGGCGATGTGATTCTTTCGGCGGCGAAGATTCATGCCGAACTCGGTGAGGCGCTGGCCGGCAAAGTTCCATCGCACGCAAACGAAACGACAATCTTCAAATCGTTAGGGATGGCAGTGGAAGATATCGCCGCAGCGACGCTCGTGTATCACAGCTACTTGCGGCCTCCTAATTGATTCGAGACCAATTGCTCGAAGGCTAATCGCGTAATCCCCAGGCCGTGGCGCCGGATCGCCCTTGCCGCCGCTCGCGTGAATCAGAAAGCCTGGCTGGTCACCCGAACAAAACTGCGCGTGTCCACACGACCAGCAGGAAGATGATTGCAAATCCGCCACCTACTAGCCAGCGAAGGTCGGGTACTATCGTTCCGCTCGAAACTGGCACCAGGTCAAGCTCAACGGCGATGAATTTGTAAGCTGCCAGCGGTGCATAGGCGGGGTGGGAAATCAGTTTCAAAAACGTGCGCCGGCTGGGATAGCGCACGACAGTCATATTGCCCCAGCTTCTCACCGGCTGAATATCGATCAGGTTTTTCGCTTGGGGAACTCCGATGAATGTCGGATACGATGCGTGACTCAACCAAAGCCATATCAAGCCCTTTTCATAGTGTGCATTGGCCTGGGCGGGCGTTCCCTTAAAATCCGGCGCGCCGGGAAACGTCTGGAGCCGGGGGAAGAAATCGATGAGGTTAAACATATAGAGCGGCTTGCCATCGTCGGCTTCAGCCCATGGGCGAAGGCGGGCAGTGAACGCCTGAATCCCCTTCTCAGGCAGCGGTAGCTTTTCGATGATCGCCAGGTATTGATCGATCTCCGCTTGAGTCAGCTTACCCGCTCCTTGGGAATGCCAGGCCCAGAAGGCCACGTACAAGATCACCAACGCAGCGGCAAGGATGAACTCAAACCACATTTTCGTTTCCTTCTTGAATTTGTGCCGCCCTGCGGAGGCCAATCATGCTGTAAAGAGTTAGGCAAAGAATTGGGATAGCAAGGTATTAACCCGTGCAGGCTCTTCGTGTTGGACCCAATGGGTCGCGCTCTCAAACATTTCAAGGTATCCATCATCACAGTACTGAAGACTTTCTCTGGCCATTGCTTCACCCGCGAACTGGTCGTTTTTTCCCAAAATCAGGAGCGCCGGCACCTTCACTCGCGAAGCTTCGGGATCAACCGCGAGCTTCGATGGACTCAATAGGGCCGCTCGATACCAGTTGAGCATAGCTGTCAGCGCGCCCTTCCTGCTCCACGACTCCTTATACTGCTCGAGATCAGCATCAGAAAAGACCCCACGAGGTGAGGTATCCCGCAGTGCCTGAACCAGCGGCGCCCAGTCTCGCCCTCGCAGCATCCATTCGGGCAGCCAGGGAAGCTGAAAAAACAATAGGTACCAGCTCCTCCGCAGCTGTGTCGGGTTTCTGATGAGGTTCTTTATGACAATGCGCGGATGGGGAACGCTCAACATCGCGGTACGGCGAACCCTTTCCGAATATCGGGCAGCCAAGTACCAGGCAACGATGGCTCCCCAGTCGTGCCCAACGATGAACGCTTTCGAATCCGTCACGGTGTCCAAAACGCCGACGACATCTTTAGCTAGCAGGTCAATGGAATAGCTAGCAATGCCTGCAGGTTTCTCGCTTAAGTTGTAACCTCGTTGATCTGGTATGATTACGCGATATCCGGAAGATGCGAAGTGATCAATTTGGTGACGCCAGGCGAACCAGAACTCCGGAAAACCGTGGAGGAATACTAAAGGTTTAGCACTTGCAGACCCGGCAAGAACGACGTGTAGCGCAACGCCATTAATGTGGAAAACGCGAAATTCGAGAGGCGATCGGATGCCTGATAGTGTCATAAGGCGAGTCAGCGCGATTTTCCCACTTCAGAGCCGTTAGAGCGAAGATTCTTTAAATGACGCAAGTGCTTCCGGTCGAGTTATAGAGTGCTTGCAAAGCCAATCCGTCACGGAACAGTTGCCGGAAATGACAGCTGATCTTGCCGACCTAAATGCGAGGATCAAGCACGCCGTTGCTGACGGGCAGCTGATCGAATCGTCGGCAAAGAATATTCGGACACTGCTCGAAGGCGCAGGGTCAGAGATCTATTTTCGGTCGGTCAAAGAACTCGTCGATGCCGCTGATTGGCAGGAATTAGACGACCGGTTTTACCAGACACTCGCATTTGGCACCGGTGGGCTGCGGGGACGCACCATCGGGAAAATCGTAACGACCGCCGAACGCGGGAATGCGCGCGAAGGGGAGCGACCGGAATTCCCGTCCGTTGGCACGAATGCGATGAATTTCTTTAACATCACCCGCGCAACGCGCGGACTTGTTGCTTATCTGCAGGACTGCAACCGGCGCGATGAAAGGTCGACGAAGCCAAAAATCGTGATCGCGCATGATCCGCGATTTTTCTCCAAAGAATTCGCCGAGTTGGCGGCGAAAGTCGCAGCCGAAAATGGCTGCGACGCGTTTGTGTTCGATGGTCCGCGTTCTGTCCCGGAGCTTTCGTTTGCCGTTCGTTATTTACACGCGTGCGCAGGGATCGTAATCACCGCCAGCCACAACCCGCCTCACGACAATGGCTATAAAGTTTATTTCGATGATGGCGCGCAGGTGATCGAACCACACGCCAGTGGGATTATCGCCAAGGTGAACGCGATCACGACCAAGTCATTCACGGCCCTTCCTAGGGAGCAACAAGGAAAAGTGACGGTTATCGGAAAGAATATCGACCAGGCTTACATGCACCGGCTCGAAACGTTGATCCTCGACCCCCGCGTGATTCGCGAGGCGAAATCGCTGCGGATTGTTTACACGCCATTGCACGGAACCGGCAGCGTAGTCCTCAAACCAATGTTGACCCGGCTCGGCTTCAATTTGCAAGTCGTGCCAGAGCAGGATTGTTTCGATGGCCGGTTTCCAACAGTGAAATCGCCGAATCCGGAATACGGCGAAGCGCTGGGAATGGCGATCAATCTTGCTCAAAGAGAGGATGCCGATTTGGTGGCGGCCACTGATCCGGACTGCGATCGCATGGGAGTCGCGGTTCGAACCAGCGATGGCAAGATGAAATTGCTGACCGGAAACCAAATCGGTTCGCTGCTGGCGTGGTATAGAATCAAGACGCTGTTCGACAAACGTGTGCTGAACAAGCAAAACGCAATGCGCGCTGTGATCGTCAAGACTTTCGTCACTACCGATCTGCAAAACGCGATCGCCGATCGTTACGGCGTGCGCTGCGTGGAGACGTTGACTGGTTTCAAGTACATCGGCGCGAAACTCGCAAACTACGAGCGTGCGATTCCCGAACAACTACGACAGAGTTATGCCGATCTTGCTGAGAGCGAAACGCGGCGGCTTCGGCTCGCATACTCTTCATTTTGCGTTTTCGGCGGCGAAGAAAGCTACGGTTACAGCGGCGCTGATTTTGTTCGCGACAAGGACGGCAACGGCGCCGTCATCATGTTTTGTGAAGCGGCGGCATACGCGAAATCGCGTGGACAAACGGTCGATGAGTTGCTCGACGAAATCTATTCGCAGTTCGGTTATTTTGCGGAGAAAACCAGTTCTCTCGTCTTCGAGGGCGCAGAAGGAGCGAACAAGATCGCCAGTCTGATGAAATCGTACGCAACCGATCCGGTTCGCGAAATACTCGGTTTAAAAGCGGCGAACAGTAGAAATTTCGAGACGGATGCGATCAGGGACGTCGAAGGCGATCTGATTCCAAAAACGAAAATGTTGATGTTTGACTTGGAAGATCCCGCAGGCGCGGGACGTGTCGCTGTGCGCCCGTCCGGCACAGAGCCGAAAATAAAATATTATCTTTTTGCGCACAGGCAGCCTGACAGCGACCGATTCACAAGCGCCGATCTCGACCGAATCAAGGCGACAGTTGAAAAACAACTGGATGACCTCTGGAATTGGCTGCGAAAGGATGCCGAGTCGCGGCTGGCAGCAGAATCGCAAGAAATCAAAAAATGAAAGCGATGCGAGAACGCATCGCACTCCAAAGCACTTCGTGTGAAATTCACCACGAACGCGTCCTTAATTTCGCGGCAGCTTTTGGAGTGCCCACGCGTCCGCGCGTCGCTTTTGTGCCGCGTCCATGAAAAAGATCACAAAGTTTTGGCCATGGTTGGCTGCAATCTGTAGCGGGTTTCTTTACGCGGCTTGCTTTGCGCCGTTCAACCTGACGTGGTTCTGCTGGATCGCGCTGACCCCGCTTATCGTCGCAATTTGGTTTTCCGGTACGCAGTCACGTCATGCGTGGCTTCGAAATCTGCTTCTCGGTTATGTCGCCGGCCTGACTTTCTTCTGGATCGTATTCTCCTGGCTCACGACGGTCACCGTCCTCGGTTGGTTTGTCCTTGAGTTTTACATGGCGATTTATTTCGGGATCTGGGCGTGGTTTTGCGGTCTGCTGCGGCCAAGAGCCGGCAAGAAACAATCATTTGCCCCAAGCAAATGGGGGCAGATGCTCGCCCACGCCCGCAGCACCGCAGCCCCCGCACAATCGCCGTGGACAAAATCGACGAGCAACCTGCGACTTGCTTTCATCCTCGCCGCGGCATGGACCACGCTTGAATGGTTGCGCGGCTGGGTTTTTTCAGGCTTTGGCTGGAATGGCCTCGGTGTCGCGCTACACGATAAGTGGCCACTGATTCAAATCACAGAGCTCACCGGTGTTGCCGGATTGTCGTTCATGGTTGCTTTTGCCAACGTGATTCTGATCACGACCGCGTATCGCCTGGTTGTCGAAGCGCGCACACGCGTGATGCGACCACATTTTGATTTCACCGTCACAATGGCGGCCATCGTGGGCGTTTTAGTCTTTGGACTCCGTGCGACGCAAGTTTCACCGCCCACAAAACCGCTTCGCGTTGCCGCGGTGCAATCGAACGTTCCGCAAAACCAGAAGTTCGATCCGCAGTTCACCAGGAGAATTTTCGATCAATTCCGGCGATTGAGTGAAATTGCGCTGCGCTCAAATCCGCCTCCTGATTTGTTGGTTTGGCCGGAAAGCTCAATGCCCGGCCCAGTCCTCGCGGATCAGGAGAGCCACAAATTTGTCATGGACCTGGCTGCGTCGGCGGAGACCGACCTTCTGTTGGGAACGATCGACGTAGACAAGCGGGAGGTTTATAACGCGGCGCTGCTCGTTTCCGATGGGGGCGAACGCGTGCAGGTCTATCGAAAGGTCCACCTGGTGCCTTTCGGAGAGTATGTCCCGGGTCGACACACAGTGCCGTTGCTTGCGCAGATTGTAGGCGATCAAGTCCCCGGCGATTTCAAAGAAGGAACAGATTACACCGTGTTCACTCTGACCAATA
>Ga0157375_10003477_pt1 | contig 13656 bp, 17 predicted proteins | sample M35metaG_FD_115311 | JGI IMG/M metagenome (GOLD analysis project Ga0157375, IMG submission 115311) | Miscanthus rhizosphere microbial communities from Kellogg Biological Station, Michigan, USA - M3-5 metaG | ecosystem: Host-associated > Plants > Roots > Rhizosphere > Soil | place: USA: Michigan...
GCGATCGCGCAGCGAATGGTCGACGTGATGGGCGGCCGCATCGGCGTCGAATCGGCGGAGGGGGCGGGAAGCACCTTCTGGGTCCGCCTGCCAATCGCGCAACCGAGTCCCACCCCGGTCGCCTAGTGGCCCTTCCGGCAAATTCCGGCATCAATTTGGCGGCTGCAAACCTTCGCACGCCTTTGTCCTCGGTCGGCCGAATAGTGAAACTATTCGGCATCCCTGCGTCCGCGGCGTGCTCGATTTTCGCTCGCCAAATCGACACCGGACTTACCGGAAGGACCACATGAGCAGCGGTCGAATCCTCATCGCCGACGACGAGCCCTCGGTCCGCGACTCGGTCGGCTACGCGCTCGCTCAGGAGGGCTTCGAGGTGACGGCGGCCGCCGACGGCGACGAGGCGGCGCAGCTGCTCGGCAACGGGATTCCCTACGACCTGCTGATCCTCGACATCATGATGCCGGGCCCCAGCGGCCTCGACATCTGCCGCGACGTGCGCTCGCGCAGCGCCGTGCCGATCATCGTCCTCACCGCCAAGGACGCCGAGGTCGACAAGGTGGTCGGGCTCGAGGTCGGCGCCGACGACTACGTGACCAAGCCGTTCTCGGTGCGCGAGCTGCTGGGCCGGGTCCGCGCCCAGCTGCGCCGCCGCGAACTCGACCGCTCGCCGCTGGCCCAGGCGGTCAAGATCGAGTCGGGGCCGGTCTCGATCGACCTCGTCCGCCACGTCGCCACCGTGCGCGGCGTCCCCGTCAACCTGACCCGCTCGGAGTTCCAGCTGCTGCGGCTCCTGGTCGGGCGCCCCGGCGAGGTCTTCGCCCGGGCCCAGATCATGGAGGAGCTCTGGCAGACGGAGTTCGACGGCGACGAGCGGGCCTGCGACGTCCACATCTCCAACCTGCGGCAGAAGGTCGAGCGCGACCCGCAGAAACCGGAGCTGGTCGTCACCGTGCGCGGCGTCGGCTACAAGTTCAGCGGCGACGGCAGCTGACTCGCGGCCCGCGAGTACTCGGAAAAGTCTAAAAACGACTTTTGTTGTCTTTGTAGACGTGAGCCTCTACACTCGGGTTCTGCGGGGGCCGCGCGCCGTCGCAGACCCCAAAAGGTCCCGGTGGCACCGTACTGCCGCCAGGGCTTCCCCAAGGTGTGGCGCCTCCTACCGGGCGGCGCCGATCTGCATCGGCCCGTGTGGTGAAACCACCCCTCATCACACGGGCTTTTTAGCGCCCGCTCGACCTTCCTAGGCCTCGGGCTCGCCGTCGCCGAAATAGGCGGCGACGATCATCTGACCCAGGTCCGGCACCGCCTCGGCGAAGGCCTCGGGCTTGCCGGAGATCAGGGCCGAGACCACCGCGGTCTCGATCGCGCTGAGCATGAACAGCGCTGTCAGGGGCGGCGGCGCCTGCTCGGCGTCGGCCTCGCGGCGGGCGCTGTCGATCGCCCGTGCCAGGCGCTCGAAGGTCTGCCGCCGCTTGCCGAGCGCCGGCTCGCCGGCGATGTGCACCTCGATCAGCAGCGCCCGCGCGGTCAGCGGCCGCGCGGTGACGAAGGCGGCGACCACCTCGAGCGCCGCCCGCAGCCCCTGGCGCCAGCCTGGCGCCGCCGCCGCGGCGTCGAGGATCTCGGCCGCGAGCGCGTCGATCCGCGAGGCGTAGGCCGCCGCGAAGCACTCGCCCAGGTTCTCGAAGTCGGCGTAGAGCTGGGTCGGGTCGCCGCCGTAGCGGGCCACCGTCGTCGCGACCGTGACGCTGCGGTACCCCACCTCGCCGCTGGCCAGCAGCACCGCTTCCATGATCCGCTCACGCAGCTCGCCGCCATCGCTTGCATCGGGCGCTGTCGGTGGCATCTGTTCCCCGCCGGAGGGACGCTCGCCTGCCTCCCAGACAGCGCGCTCCCAGCTATGAAAACGAGCATACCTCTAAATAAAAACGGTGTCCTCGGCAGCCTTGGCTGGGCTACTCTCAAGCGATGGCCTCACTGCCGCAGCACCTGATGGCGACGCCGGTCGGGCGCGAGCGACTGCCGCGCGAGGTGCGCGCCGGCTACCAGCGCGACCGCGTCCTCGCCGCCGCGATCGAGGTCTTCGCCAAGCGCGGCTACCAGGGCACCACCGTGGACCACGTCGTCTCCGCGGCGCGGATCGGGGTCGGCAGCTTCTACTCGATCTTCGACGGCAAGGAGGACTGCTTCCTCGCCGCCTACGACCGGATCGTCACCGCCGGCCGCGAGCGGATCGCGGCGGCGCAGCCCCCGGGCGGCGCCTGGTCGGACCACGTCGCCGCCGGTCTGCGGACGCTGCTGGAGCTGATCGCAGCCGACCCTCTCGCCGCCCGCGTCGCCCTGGTCGAGGCGCAGGCCGCGGGCGATGCCGCGCTCGCCCGGCACGAGCGCAACCTCGACGACGTCGCCGACTTCCTGCGCCTCGGTCGCGCCGCCAGCGCGATCGCCGAGGAGCTGCCGGCGACGCTCGAGTTCGCCACCGTCGGCGGCCTCACCTGGCTTCTGCAGCAGCGGATCGCCACCGGCGAGAACGCTCCCGACGACCTCTTCCCGGAAGTGCTCGAGATAGTCGTCGAGCCCTACCTGGGAGAGGCCCGTACGGCCGAGCTGGCGGCCCGCTTCTAAGCGGGGCGGGAGGAGGGCCTGGGTGGAAGGCGAGGGCTCGGCGGCGGATCCAGCGGGCATGGGCGAGGGTGCTCGCGGGCGGTTCCGGGCCGCGGCGATCGACCTCGCCCTCGAGCGCGGCTGCCAGCGGATCGACGCCGACGCCGTCGTCGTCCGGGCGGCGCTCGACCGCGCTTCTTTCGACCGCGAGTTCACGGACCTGGACGACTGCCTGCTCGACGCCTACCTGTTCCACACCGCTGAGCTCGACCGCCGGCTGTTCGCGAGCTTCGAGGCCGAGGAGAGCTGGCGCGACGGGCTGCGCGCCGCCGCCTACGCCGCGGCGGGCTTCGTCCGCGAGCGCCCGCGCGAGGTCCGCTTCGGCGGCCTGGTCCTGATCCAGGCCGGGCCGCTGATCCAGGCCCATCGCGCCAACCACCTGCAGCGGCTGGTCGACCTGGTCGACGCTGCCCGGCAGGAGCTGGACGATCCGGAGTCGCTCAACCGCGCGGTCGCCGAAAGCGTGCTCGGGTCGATCTACCAGACCATGGTCCGGGCGCTGCAGACGGGAAGCGATACGGCGCCGGAGGCGTTCATCCCGGAGCTGATGTACGTCGCGGTGCGGCCCTACTTCGGGCACGAGGTCGCTCGCGAGGAGCTGGCGATGCCACCAGCCGCCGCCGCGGGCCGGCCGAAGGCCGATCGGACCACTTAGACGATCTCGTACCCAAACAGGACATCGGCGATGCCCGATCCCGGCCGGCCCCGATAAGGTCCGGGCGTGAGCAAGGGCGGGGCAGGGGAGGATCCGGCGCCGCGCCTGTCGCGCCTCCCGCCCGGTCGCCACGGGCTGCCGCGCGAATTCGTCACCCGCAACCAGCGCGACCGACTCGCGGCGGGAACGATCGCGGTGGTCGCCGAGCGCGGCTTCAACGCCGCCACGATCACCCAGATCTGCGCCGCCGCCGGCGTCTCGAGGCGCACCTTCTACGCCTACTTCTCCTCCAAGGAGGAGTGCTTCTTCGCCGCCAACGCGACGATCGCGGAGCACCTGCGCATCGCCACCGACGCCGCCGCGGCCGAGCTCGACGACTGGCCGCTTCGGGTCGTGGCCAAGATCGGGGCGACGCTCGAGTTCCTCGCCGCCAATCCCGACCTCGCCCGGGTCAGCCTGGTCGCGCCGCAGCGGGCCGGGGAGGAGGTCGCCCAGCGCTACCGGGAGGCGATGGACCGGGCGGTGGAGTACCTCTGCGAGGGGATGCCGCCGCCGCCGGCGACCCGCTCTCCCTCCAAGGCGATCGCCGGCTCGCTGATCGGCGGCATCGTCGCCCTGGTCGTGCGCAAGGTCGAAGCCGGGGAGGGCGACGGCCTGCCCGAGCTCCTTCCCGACCTGGTCGAGCTCTTCCTGGCGCCGTACCTCGGCCGCACCGAGGCGGTGCGGGTCGCCAACGAAGTTTGGCCGGCCAGCTAAGCTTGGTCACATGGGAAGGGGAACCATCCGCGCGATCGCGGTGGCTGCTGCCGCCGTGTTCGCTCTCGCCATCGTCAGCGGCGCCTTTGCCGCGCAGAAGGTGACGAAGATCCGCATCATCGCCGGCAACATCGTCGTCAACGGCGAAGGGGGCTTCACGCCGACGGCGCTGCCGCAGAAGGTGAACGCGCCGATCACGATCTTCGGCAGCGGCAAGATCGGCACCGTCGACGGCACCCTGCCGCCGGTGCTCGAAACCCTCGAATTTGAATTCGACAAGCACGGCGCCGTCGACACCACCGGCCTGCCGAAATGCACCGCCGCCAAACTGCAGGCGACGACGGTGCCGCAGGCGCGCAAGCTCTGCCCCGGCGCGATCGTCGGCACCGGCCACGGCCACGCGATCGTCAAGTTCCCCGAACAGGGCCCGATCCCGGCCGATTCGCCGATCACGATCTTCAACGGGCCCCGCGTGGGTGGCGACCCGACCGTCTTCGCCCACGCCTACACGACGATCCCGGCGCCGACCACGTTCGTGATCCCGGTGCGGATCGAAACGATCCACAACGGCCGCTACGGCTACCGGGTCAACGCCAGGGTCCCGAGGCTCGCCGGCGGCTACGGCATCCCGATCTCCGGCTCGGTCAAGATCGGCCGCACCTGGACCTACAAGGGCAAGAAGCACAGCTACCTCAACGCCCGCTGCGCCGACGGCCGCCTCCAGGCCAAGGGCTCCTTCGCCTTCAAAGACGGGACCCGGCTGAGCGGGTCCTTCCTCAGTCCCTGTCAGATCCGCGGCTAGTCGCCGGATCGACTTCGGGCGCTTCGCCGAGCAGTCCCGCGAGCGGGTCGGCGCCGTCCCAGCTGCCCCGCGAGGCGTAGGGGCGGAAGCGGACGAAGGCCGATTCGCGGTGGAAGGGGCGCTCGCGGTCGGCCTGGATCGCCGCCCGGTGGGGACCGGCGGCCCCGACCGCGTACTCGCGCATGGCCGCGGCGCCGCGCCAGAGCGAGAAGGTGGCGACGAGGCGGGGCGGGCGGGCGAGCCCGGCACCTGCCAGCAGCGCCGGGCTGGCCAGGGCGGCGGCCTCGGCCGGGCCGGCGCTGCGGCGGAAGGCCCCGGTGCGCGCCAGCCGCAGCCGTCCCAGGGTGAGGACGCCGACCGGCTCGTCGGCGGCGACCGGGAGCGGCCGCGACGGCAGGCCCTCGAGGCCGGCCCAGGAGCCGAACACGCGCAGCGGCTGCAGGCGCACTTCCCAGCCCGGGGCGAGCCGGGCCGCGGTCGGGTGCTCGCGGCGGAAGCGCTCGAGGGCGGCGTCGCTGCGCCAGGCGGCGATCATCCCGACCCGGCGCAGGCGGCGCGGCGGCAGCAGCGGCTCGCCCAGCGGCGCCGTGGTCGTCGTCTCCGCGTAGAGCAGGCCGGCGACCCGGCCGCAGCGCGGCGGCCGCAGCAGCACCGCCGCCGCGGCGCCCGGTCCCAGCTCGGCGATGTGGATGGAGACGACCACCGCCGGGATTTTCCCCGATCGCTCAAACTCGCAGGTTCGGATGCAGGCCCGAGGCCAAGTAAAGCCGCCGACGGGCCCGGCCGGATAAGGTCAGGTCGCCGTCAATTCCCCGAAACGGAGGCCCTATGCCACTGGTACCGATGGTCGTCGAGCAGACCGCTCGCGGCGAGCGCTCCTTCGACATCTACTCGCGCCTGCTGGCCCAGCGCATCATCTTCCTCGGGGAACAGGTGACCGAGGACCTCGCCAACCTGATCATCGCCCAGCTGCTGCACCTCGAGTCCGAGGATCCCGAAAAGGACGTCAGCCTCTACATCAACTCCCCCGGCGGCTCCGCCTACGCCGGGCTGGCGATCTACGACACGATGCAGTTCATCAAGCCCGACGTGCAGACCATCTGTTATGGGATCGCGATGTCGGCCGGCTCGCTGATCCTCACCGGCGGCGCCAAGGGCAAGCGGATGGCCCTGCCCAACAGCCGCATCCTGATCCACCAGCCGAGCGGTGGCTTCGAAGGCCAGTCCAGCGACATCGAGATCCACGCCAAAGAGATCCTCGAGCTGCGCGAGCGCCTCGACAACATCTACGTGCACCACACCGGCCAGTCCAAGGATCAGATCAAGCAGGACATGGAACGGGACAAATTCTTCCAGCCGCCGGACGCGGTCGAGTACGGGCTGATCGACCGCGTGATCGACTCGCACGAGTTCACGCCGCCGAGCTGATCGGCGCGACCCGGCGAAAGGGGCCTCAGGCGGCGAGCCGCCGCCAGGCCCAGGCGCCGGCCAGCGCCGCGCCGCCGCCCGAGAGGACCCCGCCGAGGCCGGCCAGCCGCGTCTCGCGGTCGCGGGCGGCGAGGCCGAGGGCGAAGGCGTCGGCGGCGTCCAGGGCGGCGGCGGCGAAGGTCAGTTGGCGCAGCGCCGCCGGGTCGTCGCGGGCAGCCAGGGTCAGCAGGCCCAATGCGAGGTCGCGGCCGCCCGCCAGCTTCGCCAGCGCCCTGCCGGTGCCGTCGGTCTCGCCGAAGAGCAGCGCCTTCAGGGTCGGGCCGGTGACGAAGAGGGCGCCGACTCCGAGACCGGCGCGGGCGGCTCCGAGCGCCAGCGCGGCGCGCCGTCCCGGTGGGTCGACCTGTTCGCCTCGGCGCATCGCCTCAATCTAGCCGCTGCCGGCTCCCGTTCATGATGGGCGGATGGCAGAGGGCGACACGATCCTGCGCGCGGCCCGGCGCCTCGACGCGGCGTTGAGCGGGGAGGTCGTCGCGGCCAGCGCCCCCAACCCGCGCGGGCGCGCCGCCCGCGTCGAACGCCTCGACGGCCTCCGCCTCGAGCGGGTCGAGGCCCGCGGCAAGAACCTGCTGCTCCACTTCGGGGAGCTGGTCCTGCACAGCCACCTGGGGATGAACGGCTCCTGGCACGTCTACCGGCGCGGCGAGCGCTGGCGCAAGCCGCGGCGCTCGGCCTGGGCGCTGCTGGCGGCGGAGGAGCGGGAGGCGGCCCAGTTCGGCGGGCCGACGCTGCGGGTCCTGCGGGCCGACCGGCTCCGGCTCGACCCCCAGCTCTCCCGGCTCGGGCCCGACGTCCTCGCCCCCGACTTCGACCTCGAGGCGGCGGTCCGCCGCCTGCGCGCCGACCCGGCCCGCAGCCTCGGCGACGCCCTGCTCGACCAGACCCTGGTCTGCGGCATCGGCAACATCTTCAAGAGCGAGGCCTGCTTCGCCGCCCGCGTCGACCCCTGGCGCCGCCTCGGGGACCTCGACGACGAGGAGCTGGGCGCCGTCCTCGCCGCCGCCCGCGAGCTGATGCTGGAGGCGGTCGCGAGCGAGCGGCACGGCTACGCCGTCTACCGCGCCCGCCGTCCCTGCCCAGTCTGCGGCGGCCGCGTCTCCTCCCGCGGCCAGGGCGACGCCAACCGCACCACTTACTGGTGTCCCAACTGCCAGGGTTAGGGGCTTGAGCCGACGCCCCGCCTACTACCTGGTCGCCGGGGTCGCGCTCGAGCGTGAGATGGAGCGGCTGCGCGCGCTCCCCGTCTTCGCCGAAGGGCCGCTTGCCGCCCGCACCCCGGAGCTCAAGGTGCGGCGCGCCCGACGCCGCCCGAACCGGCTCGGCTTCGCCGTCCCGGCCCAGTTCCGGCTCTCGGTCACCGCCTACCCGGGGATCCGTCCCGGCGACGTCCTCGAGACCCTGCTTCACGAGCTCACCCACCTGCACGTCGGCCGCGCCCGCGAGGCCCACGCCTGGCACGGCCGCACCTTCAAGGAGACGCTGCAGCGGGCGATGGCGGAGGCTTACGGGATCGGCGGCAGGCGCCCCGGCCACACTCGCCACGGGATCTACGCCGAGGCGATCGAGAGTGCGCTCACAGCGGCTCCCAGAGCCGACGCCCGGACTTGAACCGGGGACCCCTTCATTACGAATGAAGTGCTCTACCAACTGAGCTACGCCGGCGCGACGGCCCATTCTAGGAGGATCGGCCCCCGGTTCCGTCGCGCCCGGCTTGGATGATCCCCGCATGGCCAGGGAGCGGAAGTCGAAGCAGCGCGAGGGGAACGAGATCGAGTTCGCCCGGATCGTCGCCTTCAGCGACGGGGTCTTCGCGATCGCGATCACCCTGCTGGTGCTCTCGCTCGACATCCCCGACGAGCTGCACGGCGAAAGCGTCGCCTCGGCGCTCTGGGGCCAGCACGAAAACCTCCTCGCCTACGCGCTCAGCTTCGCCGTGATCGGCCGCTTCTGGGTCGTCCACCACCGTTTCTTCAGCGAAGTGACCGGCTTCGACGGCCGCCTGCTCAGCCTCAACATCTTCTACCTCGCCTGGATCGTGCTGATCCCCTTCAGCAGCTCGGTGCTCGGCGACCACGGCGGCCAGGTGGCGGTCGTCCTCTACGCCGCCAACCTCAGCGGCGTCGTCCTCACCGGGATGTGGATGGCGGCGGACGCGCGCGGCGCCGGGCTGACCTCGATCGACGCCGGCACCCACCGCGAACAGCGCTACCGCTCGCTGTACATCGCCGCCGTCTTCCTCGCCTCGATCCCGGTCGCCTTCGTCGCCCCCGGCGTCGCCCCGTTCATGTGGCTGGCGCTGTTCTTCGATCCGGCCGCCCGCTTCGCCGCCGCGCCGGAGGGCTAGCGACCGCGACCTAGCGGCGCTCGGCCCGGAAGGAGATCGAGCGCCCGGGCCGGGCGCAGCTGACGGCGACGCCGCCACCGGCGCGGACGCTGAGGCAGCGGTAGGCGCCGACCGTGCAAGCGGCGCGGGAGGCGCCGGCGGCAGCGGCGCAGGCGCTGGAGCGCCGCCACCCCGCCATGACCTTCCGCGCAGCGGGGCAGGCGACCCCGGTCGCCGCTGACTTCGCCGAGTCGACGCCGCCGCCGCAGACGTGGGGCGTGGCCCCGACCGGGGCGCTCGGGCCCGGCGCGGTCGCGGTGCCGCCGCCGCCCGAGCCGCAGCCCGCCAGCAGCGCCGCGGCGAGGGCGAGGGTCGGGAGCAGGGCGGCGCGACCGGGCACGCCGCAAACCTATCCCTCCGCCGCCGCCTTCTCCGGCTCGGCCGTGTGTTGGAGGTGGCCGCACACGGGGCAGTCGGGCTGCGGCACCACCGGCTCGCGCTCGACCGCCATCGTCCGCAGGTCGTAGATGTGGGAGACCCCGAGCGTCGAGGGCGGCGCCAGCCCGGTCAGCAGGTGCAGGGCGTCGAGCGCGACCTGGCCGCCGATCATGGCGCAGGCCGGCCCCAGCATCGCCGACGAGCCCGGTTTGGCGCGCCGCTGCTCGATCGCCACGTCGAAGAGCGGGTACTCGCGCCGGTAGGCGATCTCCTGGCAGGAGTAGCAGCCGGTCTCGCCCGGCACGTAGAGCGGCCCGACGCGGGCGATCGGGGGAAAGTGGCTCATCGAGACGTAGGGGATCCCGGCCTCGAAGCAGGCCGCGTTGCACCAGCGCTCGATGTCGTGGGCGGGCCAGTCGGCGGCGTCGATCACGAGGTCGGAGCCGGCGACGAAGTCGGCGATCTCCGCCTCGCTCTCCAGCCGCCGGGCGGTCGAGGTGACCCGCATCTCCCGGTTGAAGGCGCGCAGCCGCGCCGTCGCCACCTCGACCTTGAGCAGGCCGATGTCGGCTTCGGTGTAGAGGATCTGGCGGTTGAGGTTGCTGATCTCGACCCGGTCGCCGTCGACCAGCCAGAGCTCGCCGACCCCGACGCAGGCCAGCGCCCAGGCGGCCCAGCCGCCGAGCCCGCCGACGCCGAGCACGGCGATCTTCGCCTCGCGCAGGCGGCGCTGGCACTCCGACGGCGTCAGCCCGGCGCTGCCGACGTCGCTGAAGTAGCGGAGCTGGCGGTCGAAGCGCGCCAGCTCCGCCGGGGGGACGAGGTCGTCGTAGGCGGCGTCCTCGACGATTTCCAGCTCCTGCAGCTGGGCGATCGTGTCGGTGACTTCCTTCTCCCCGAAGCTGGCGTGCAGCTGCTCGAGCGTGTGCTCGCCGTCGAGTGCCTCGAGCAGCTGCCGCTGTTCCTCGTTCGGCTTCTCGATCCGGATGTCGTTGTCGTCGCTGGCACGGATCAGGTAGACGTCGCCGTCGGGCGAGCCAATCGGTTCCGTCGTCCGCTTGATCCGAGGGCGCTGCATCCGGACCGCTCCTCAGCCGATCTTGTGAATCGAGACCATCGGGACTACCCGCTCAACCGTGATCGTCATGAATCCCCCTGTCGTCTGCCGGCCAGGGCCGGCGAATTGTCGCTAATGGTGGGGACCGCCGTATTGCTAGAAATAGTTCCGGTAGTCGGGGAATCTATTAAAAATCCCTGCATTTGTCCGGTAATCTGGCTATAGAGGCAATACGATGGAGTGATCAGGGACACCCCCCTGTTTAAAGGAGGAGATCGACTCGCCATGACGCCCAAGAAAGACGCGACCAAGAGCAGCGACGCCGGCCAGGGTCACAAGCGGCACAGGGGGACGCTCGATCAGCGCCTGGTCCGCGCGCTCGGGCACCCGGTGCGGGTGCAGTCGCTGGTCATCCTCAACGAAAGGGTCGCCAGCCCGAACGAAATCTCGAAGGAGCTGGACCAGACCGTCGGCCACGTCAGCTACCACATCAAAGTCCTGAAGGAATGCGAGTGCATCGAACTGGTCGACACCGCTCCCCGTCGCGGCGCCATGGAGCACTACTACCGGGCCACCGACCGCGCTTTCCTCGACGCCGAGGAATGGGCCTCGCTGCCCGCCTCGATCCGTCCCGGGATGAGCGCGAGCGGGCTCAAGACGGTATTCAACGACGTCTCCTCGGCACTGCTCGCGGGCACCTTCGACAAGCGCATCGACCGTCACCTCAGCTGGACCCCGATGCTCGTCGACGAGCGCGGCTGGGACGAGCTGAAGTCGGAGCTGGAAGCGACGCTGGAGAAGGTCTTCGAGATCCAGAGCTCGAGCGCCGAACGGCTGGCCGCCGAGGACGCGGTCGGGATCCCGGTCTCGGTGGCGATGATGGGCTTCGAGGCGCCGACCTCCAGCGCCGGCAAAGTCGGCCCACCGAAGAAGGGCGACTAGCCGGCAAGCTCCTTCGCCCGGGCGAAGGCGGCGTCGATCATCGGCACCGTCAGCCGGCCGGTGAACGTGTTCTGCTGGCTGGGGTGAAAGCAGCCGAGCAGCCGCCAGCGCCCGAGGTCCGCCTCGGCCAGGTGGCCGAAGCGCGGCCGCGGCCGCGGCAGCTCGGCGCCGAGGGCGCGCGCCGCCCGCAGGGCGCCGTCCCAGCCGAAGGAGCCGAGGGCGACGATCACCCGGCAGCGGTCTAGAAGCTCCAGCTCCCGCTCCAGGTAGGGGAGGCAGTTGTCGCGCTCGGCCACCGTCGGCTTGTTCGCCGGCGGCGCGCAGCGGACCGTCGCGGTGACGTAGGCGTCGCGCAGGCGCAGGCCGTCGCCGCGCTGCTCGGACTCGGCCTGGTTGGCGAGGCCGGCGCGGTGGAGGGCGGCGTAGAGCCACTCGCCCGAGCGGTCGCCGGTGAACATGCGGCCGGTCCTGTTCGCTCCGTGAGCCGCCGGGGCGAGGCCGACGATCGCCAGCCGCGCCGCCGGGTCGCCGAAGCCGCTCACCGGCTTCGCCCAGTAGTCCTGGCCGCGGTAGCGCTTCGGCGGGTCGGCGGCGCAGGCCTCGCGCCACTCGACCAGCCGCGGGCAGCGGCGGCAGCCGTGGACCTCGGCGGCCAGGACGGCGAGCGCCTCGCCGGCTTTGCTCATAGGCTTCGCGTCCTCTCCATGGCCCCGAACCGAATCACGCGCGGCGGCGCCGCGCTGCGCGCGCTGGTTTCGCTGGCCGTGGCGCTCGCGCTCGGTCTCGCGGCCTGTGGCGGCGGCGGGGAGACGACCACCGTCTTCAAAGACAAGGGCGGGGACGCGGAGGCCCTGAACGAGGTCCTCGGCCGTCAGCTGGGCGCGGTCGAGGCCTACGGGCGCACGCTGCCGCTGCTGCACGGGGCCGCCCTCGCCGGCGCCCGCGAATTCCGCGCCCAGGAACAGGAACACGTCGACGCGATCGTCAAGGCGCTGCACGGGCTCGGCGAAAAGGCGGTACCGGAAACGGAAGCGATCGAAGGCGATGGCCTGAAAACCGAGGCCGACGCGCTCGCCTTCCTCTACGAGCTCGAAAGCGCCTCGGTCGCCTACGACCTGCGGGCGATCTCCCACCTCACCTATCCCTGGCCGCGCTCGCTGCTCGGCTCGATCGCCGCCAACCAGGCCCAGCACCTCGTCCTCCTGCGCCGCGCGCTCGGGGCCGACGCGGCCGCATCGATCCCAGGGGCCTTCGAGGACGGCACGACGCCCGCCCCGTCAGAGAAGATGGCGGAATGACCGGCCCCCTCTACGCGATCGGCCGCTTCTGCTCGCGCCATCACTGGCCGGTGATCGGCGTCTGGGTCGTGCTCGCGATCGCGCTCGTCCTGATCGGCCAGGCAGGCGGCAGCAAGACGAGCGAAAACCTGACCCTGCCCGGCACCGACTCGACGATCGCCACCGAACTGCTCGAAGACAACCTGCCCGAACAGGCCTACGGCAGCAACCCGCTGACCCTGGAAGCGCCGCGGGGCGCGAAGCTGACCGAGCCGAAGTACTCGGCGGCGGTGCGGGAAACCGTGGAGCGCCTGGAAGCCCTCCACGACGTCAACCAGGCGACCGACCCGCTCAGCCCGCAGGGCGCCAACTTCCTCAGCAAGGACGGCTCGATCGGCTACATCCCGGTCGTCCTCGGCATCGGGCCCGGCGAAATCGACGAAACCGAGGCGCAGCGGATCCTCGACGCCGCCCAGCCGGCTCGCGCCGCCGGCCTGCACACCGCAGTCGGCAGCTACGTCGGCCAGCAGCTCTCCAAGCCCTCGACCGAGGTCAGCGAGGCGATCGGCCTGGCCGCCGCCGTGATCATCCTGCTCTTCGCCTTCGGCACCGCGACGGCGATGATGCTGCCGATCGTCTCGGCCGTGATCGGCCTCGCCTGCGCGCTCTCGATCATCCGCCTGCTCGAGCACGTGCTGGAGGTGCCGGGGGTCGCCTCGACCCTGGCGACGATGATCGGGCTCGGGGTCGGGATCGACTACGCGCTCTTCATCGTCACCCGCCACAAACTGCAGCTGGCCGAAGGGATGGATCTGCGCGAGTCGATCGCCCGCGCCACCGCGACCGCGGGCGGCGCCGTGGTCTTCGCCGGCTTCACCGTCGTCATCGCGCTCTGCTCGCTGGCCTTCGCCGGCATCCCGCTGGTCAGCACCCTCGGCTTCACCGCCGCGGTCGCCGTCGTCGTCGCCGTCTGTGCCGCGGCGACGCTGCTGCCGGCGATGCTGGGGGCGCTGGGGCCGCGCATCGACTCGCTCAGCATCCGCCGCGGCAAGGGCAACCCCGAGGACTCCGAGCCGCACGGCTGGCGCCGCTGGGCCGAGGGGGTCGCCGCGCGGCCCTGGCGCTCGGCGATCGTCGCCCTGGCCGTGCTGGTGGTTCTGGCGCTGCCGATCTTCCAGCTCGAGCTCGGCCAGAACGACATCAGCGCCCTGCCCAAGGACACGACCTCGCGCCAGGCCTACGACAGCCTCAACA
>Ga0157375_10003481_pt1 | contig 13651 bp, 9 predicted proteins | sample M35metaG_FD_115311 | JGI IMG/M metagenome (GOLD analysis project Ga0157375, IMG submission 115311) | Miscanthus rhizosphere microbial communities from Kellogg Biological Station, Michigan, USA - M3-5 metaG | ecosystem: Host-associated > Plants > Roots > Rhizosphere > Soil | place: USA: Michigan...
ACAAGAGATAAGTCATAGCCTGGCGTGACGTGACGTGACGTGGGGGCCGGGCCTACCGATCCCGGCCCGTCGCGTCTGGTGCGGATCGGTTGACGTCGAGAGCGACCGACCCTTTTAGACCGGAGGGATCAAGTGGCCGGATCAACAGTGTCGCTGGACGACTACCTCCGCTGTGATGCACAGGCTCTAGACGCCCATCAAAAGGCATTCGCCGACGAATATGAATTCGCGAAGTTGATCTTCCTGCTCGGACAGGAGGTGTGGGGTCATGTCGGGTTCAGTGACTCGGATGAGGATCGGGCCGTTGCGGCTTTAGTCGGCACCTCCCTTCGGTACTACGCTGCAGCCACAGGGCTGTTCATGCGTGGCCACCACACTGAGGCGTTCGGGACAATCCGGACCGCGCTGGAAGCTGGAGCATATGCGGTTCAGATTAGGTTGAAGCCCCAACTTGCAAAGACTTGGATTGGCGAGGACGACTGGAAGAAGCGGAAGGCCGCTTTCGGCTCGGACACGAGCATGTTCAGGCAGCCATTGCTGGCGCACCTGGAGGAGCACTACGGCCTGTACAGCGAACACGGCACGCACGCTCGCTTCTACATGGCGGCTCGAGGAATGGACGCCCCAAAGGGAAGCGGCAACGCCGCGCTTTACTTCGGGGATGACCCGAACAACACGGGCCGCTTCTTCTTTGGGCACGCCTCGATAGGGATGCGGGACTTGATAGAAAAGACGTACATCCCGCTGTTCTGGGGTGAACTCAATAAGGCGCCCGCGCATATTCGGGACCTAGTAAAAAGGAGCCACGAGTTGCACCGGAGCATGGAACCGAAGTGGCGTCAGCAGATGGATGAATGGAAAGGGCGCATAGATTCCGGTGATCCGGGCGAGCGAGGAGGAAAGGCATGAAGACCGAAAGCTTGGGCAGGTTCAGGACCATGCTATGGTCTCTCCGCCGCCTCAAGTTGCTGTAATTTCTTGAGCCTCGATGGTCTAGCACCTCAGCCCACGCACTCTCTCCCGCAGGTCCTCGTCAATGACGTGCGCATAAATCACCGTCGTTAACGGACTCGCATGCCGCGCAAACCCTGCGCCTCAAGCACGGGGGCGGCTGACAGTCAGCCCGGGCTCTGCTGCTGATATTGAGCATCAGTCGGCGACACCTCTGAAGTTAGCGCAGCTGAGCGATCCGCTCCATTGCGGGCCCAACGGATGCTTGGAATCCGCCCGCACCGTCCTCAAACACAAGGCGCCCACGATCCTTCATTGAACGCGAAAACACAGACTCGTATCGGGTCCGCAACGCGGGGGTTGCGCTAGGGTTCACGACAACTACCCGATGCAGGCCGCGATTCGCTTTGAGCCCGAGGGAGAGCAGGTACTTGAAAAAGGTGTCTGTCTCTGGCATCGAGTAGCCAATAACCACAATCTGCTGCGCTGACTCGATATTCCTGACCGCCTGAGCCCAGACATCAGCCACGGCTCTCCATCGATTAATGGCCTTCGACCAGGTCGGCGGAACCAAGAGTGGACGCAGGCCGCAGGCGTTGCCGCAGTGGTTGCACCGCGCTCGCGGCAATGAGTGCGTCGCCATCCTGATCGGAACTCCAACCCCCTCTTGCATGAGTGGATTGTTTGCGTCACCAAGCGGTGGTGGGACGACCGTTATTGTGGGCTCGTCGCTACACTTGGAAATCCCCCAGTTAACCGATCCGTGAAGCTTCAGAAGGTCGATCCCATTGGGCTTGGGCGGTGCCGCGACATGGTAGTTGATGGTGTAGCCCGCATACGCAAGCGCGCAGTCCACCATGACGTCGTAATTGAAAGTGATAATGGAATCATTGCCACCAAACGCATCCGCCTTGGTCACCTCTTTGCGACGTCGATTAGAAGCCAGAAGCTGAGTGGCAAATTGCTGGTAAACAGGCTCGGGGACCAATTTGCCACCGCGGAAAACGAGCTGCTGGCGATCCAGCGTCTCAACCACGAGCTGGACGAGGTCGTCGGAAAGCTCAGCCGCGCCTTCCAGACCAATCTGACGGCTCATTTCTAAAATTGAGAAGACATGCTCAAGGTTGTCCGTATCGACGTCGACGTAGTAGGCGGAAGCGCGAAGCGAATTGATCCAGTCAAACACGCGACCGAAAGATTCTCTGTGGAGAAGGTCTGCCTTGGCCTGATACAGATGACGAGCGGTGACTAGGAAATCGTTGAGCAATGGTGCGCCAGTATGGACGGATGCACCTGCACCGAGTACGTATACGGTTGGCCCGTTGATCTCTGGCATTCGCGTTGAAGCCCAGGGTGGACGTGCATGGAAGTGGCATTCGCACAGAGAAGGCGACGGCGGGTCACCATTGCCAGCGCGCTTCCTCGCGCGGAACCTCATTCTGAGCGGACGGCGATCCTCAGGAGGGTACAGCAATCGCATAGTGACGACAAATGCCCTCGGAGGGGAACTACGCTAGGCGTGTGTACTCTAGCAACTCAGCCCCCGGACGCCCTCCCGTAGATCCTCGTCGCTCGCATGCGTGTAGATCACCGTCTTCAACGGACCCGCATGCCTCGTGAACCGCCTGGACGGCGCGAGCCGGACCCGCCGCGCGCACTCTCACCGGCGCGAACTCGGAGCAAGCGTGGGGGGCGAACCACTCCCTTAGGGACGGAGTTGCGAATCCTGGCTCGGAAGCGTACGACTAGCCCATGTCGCCCAGGCTACGAAAACGAATCTTGGCACTTACTGCCGCCCTCATCCTGTGTCCTTGGACATTGGCGTCAGGTTCAGCGGTCATTGCGCACGTCACGAGCAGTTGGACATATGATGCGGCAACGCGGCGGTACACCTACTCGTATGTCTCGGCGAACGCAGCCAACAGCCCAAACCATGTGAGAACGCTTGGTGTGCGGCCTACGGCACGGCCGATCAAAGTTCTCGCGCCAAAGGGTTGGTTCGCGTACAGCGCCTGGCAGCACGATCCGACCCGCGTTGTGTGGACGGTTGTCGATTTTGGACCGGCGACCCCGAACTGGCGCTTCCAGCCGTTTGTCGGTCCGTACCATGTGCCGCCGGGTGCCAGCCTCAGCGGCTTCCAAATCGTGAGCGACATTGCGCCCGATTCAACCGCAACCGTTTATGCGCAAGGGTTCGATACGATTCCGGGCGGAGCGCATACCTTCGGCCCGCGACCTCCGGGCAATCGGACGCTCTGGGAAGAAGGTTACACCGGACCAGCCATCGTTCCGGCATTTGACGGCGATGCGCCCACGCCTGCCAATGTCCCAGCATCAGTCGGCTCCGCTGATTCGCTGAGGGGAGTGAAGTTGAAGGTCCGGTCCCCGCCAAATCGCGTGGGCGCTCAGGTTCAGGTCGTCCCCATCCCCTGGCCCACGCGCGGGAGTGCTGATGACGTCGAAAGGAAGGCTACAGCCCTCGCCGCCCTCTTCGGAGCGGACTCACTGGGGCAGCGGTGGTCGCAATGGATCATGTCGCGTCCGGGCGACTGCGAGCCCTTTCACGGGTCGAGCTACTTGGTCCCCTTCACGGACTACTTTCTGCTGCGCTGTCTGTCTGACTTTGAGGGTGGGCGTCTCACGTCGGACAGCTACCTTCTCGGCAGCAACGAGGAATCGACAGTCGAACGACTGACTTGGACGATCGGCCCATCGAGTGGGTTGGATTCTTCCGCGGTCGAGAGTCTCTCGCAAAGGCTCGTCGCGAAGCTCACACCGGGGTTCGGCAAGCCCGAGCGACCTTCTTTCAGGAGCGTCATGGAGCCCGGTTCGGGATTCTGGAAGGAAGTGACTCGATTCACAGCGCCCTCGGGAATCCTCTACGTCTATCGCGTGGCTTCGGAAGAGGAAACGGTTCTCGACTCGCTGGTCGTCATGCACTTGAGTGCTCGCCTCGTGGCCGCATCGTCTCCCGGTACGTTCGAGCCAAGCCGGTGGCCTTCGCGTGTCTTTCAGGAGGTGTGGAGTGCGCTCGCAATCCCGTGGCCACGGTTTGCGGCATTCCTTCGAGTCTCGGGCTCACAAAAGAAGGATTTGCCCGCGGTACGTGAGGCCCTTTCCCAGTCACGTGGCCCCGGAGTATCCATCGGCCAACAAGACCTCCTCCGCTACGCCGCGCACCTGTGGCTCAAGCCGAGCGAAGGTCCGCCGGCTTGGGGCCGGACCGATACCGCGGCGGTTCGCCTCATCGTAGATACCTTAAAGCCGTTCGGAGTCCGAGTCGAACAAACCCACGAGGGCGAGTGGTGCTACGACGGGGCCCTCGCAGAGTCCGTTGCGATGTACGCGGGGCGGAGCCGATGGGCAGACCTCGCGTTCATCGAACTCATGGACCGTGGGTGGGAGTCTCCGTGCGCGATGTGCGGCACGGACAAGCCGTTTGGCCCAAACTTGTTCCAACCCGTGATTGAACGCGGGAACGCCTACCTGGCGGCGCATCCAGACGCGGCGATCGCAGGCTTGGTCACCCTGCGAGTGGCGGAAGCGCACGAAACGGCGTGGTCGCTCTCAAAGGTCGCATCGGATGATGAGTACATCGACCCGAAGAAGTATCAATTGGATGCGCCACAGCATCGGGAGCAGGCGCTCTTGCTCTACGAAAAAGTCATCGAGAGGAGCCCGGGCCTCGCAGATGATGACCTTAGACGTCGACTGCGACGAATACGGCTCGACATTGACACCAGCTTCCACAAGTACTGGTGCGTCTGGGACTGACGCGACGCCTAACAGCGCAAGTCTCGAATCCCTTCGCGCAGCTCTTCGTCACTCGGATGCGTGTACACCACCGTCGTCAGTGGACTCGCGTGCCTCGCAAATCTCTGCGCAAGGAACAGGTCCTTTGATGCCCGGTACACGTTCGTGATTGCCGTGTGCCGCAAGGCGTGGAAGGGGTAGTTGCGATCGAAACCCGCCTGGATCTGAAGCTCGCGGAAGAGGACCTGAACGCGGCGCTTTGAGAGTCGTCGTCCGGTCTGGGAGCAGAAGAGGGGCACAGTCGGATCGAGCTGCTCCCCCTGGGCCTGCTTGTAGCTCCAGAATCCTGCGAGCTTCGGCTTGAGACCGTCCGGGAGGAAGACGTCGCCGGCGCGACCCCGCTTTGCGATCTCGGGGCGAAGGCGCACGCGGACCCGCGGCTGTCCACACGGTAAGTAGACATCACCGACGTCGAGGCCGACGATCTCTGCAAGCCGCAAACCGGTGCCGAGCGCTAGGGACAGCCAGGCAGCCTCTCGGGGCGAATGCGAGGCCGACCCAAGGACGCTATCCTGCTCATGGAGACTCAAGGACGACGGAGCCAGACGCATGCGTGGATGAAGGCGAACAACTGCGCGGGAGTCAAGCTTGTGGGATATCATAGGCCCACGCGAGGAGGGGCACAGTGGCGGCTGAAGTGTTACTAGAACGATTTAGTGAATTGTCTTCTCTTGAGGGGCTTGAGCAACTAGTTCACGTCAAGGAACGGGAGGGTCTGCACCAAGAGTTCAAGACTTGGCACGAACGATCTAAGTCAGCGCGAGGTTGGAAATGGCATTGGTCCCGAGCGCTTTCGGGGTTTGCCAACGCCGATGGCGGCATCCTCGTTTGGGGAATCAAGACAGGGGCGCACGAGATCGCGATCGGACTAGAGCCCATCCCCGAAGTAGGGGCTGCGGCCGGGAAGTTGAAGAAGTCATTGCTCGACAGCACGCTGCCTGGCGTGCCTGGGGTACTGATTCAAGTTGTCCCAGTAGGGAATTCGCAAGCAGGCTGCATTGCATGTCTGATCCCAAGTAGTGATCGCGCCCCTCATCGGGACATGCTTGCAGAAAGGGAGTATTGGACTCGAACCGATGAAGGATTCCAGAGACTCGAACACTTTCAAATCGAGGACATGTTTGGAAGACGACCGAGACCGGTCCTCACAATTCAGCACCGAGTCATCTCTGGAGGCTATTCGAGTGGGCCGAAAGGGAGTCGCCGCCAAATATTGGTCGTGATTGCCCTCCGAAACGACGGACGAGGCTCAGCGGCAGCGCCTTATCTTGAACTTGCAGTTGAGCCGCCCTACGTCATCGAGCCTCGAGGTGTGGGAAGTCCACTTCTGGACGGAGCGATGGGATTCATTCCTCAGGCCGTCCCCGGGCCGGCGCATCGCTACGCCGGGAGAAGGGACTTCCTCATCCATCCCGGAATGGAAGTTGACGTCGCTGCAGTAGTTGGCTGGCTTAACGACGAGGAGCCCCGTTGGCCACCGCTGACCATCAAGTCTCGGGTGGGGGCTGAAAACGTTCCCCTCACTGATTTGGAAATTAGAATTGAAGGTCAGGAGTTGCTAAAGATCTCGGGGCGCGAACCCAACCCGCCCGAAAACGATGAGGCAAGCCCGTAGAAACAGGGCTGCGGACTGTTAGCAGTCGGACGCGGACTCGCGCCGGTCCTGTTGCCAGGTAGACGTTGCCGACATCAAACCCGACGGGCTCGGCGAGACGGAGATTGGTGCCGAGGGAGACCCACAGCGCATCCTGCGACGTTGGTGCCACACCAGTGCTCGCTGCTCCCATGTTGCCCTGAAGCGTCCAGGCGCGAGGTTCAGCCTATGCCTTTGTGCGCGGCTCAAGTAGACGCTATTCTGTTTGCTCTTTGGAATACGTCGCACGTGCGCCAGGGTGAGGCCGAGTTCAGTAGATTGCACTTGAATCGTTAGGAGTCGTGGGTGGTGGAGCATTCTGACAGCGAAGAGCCTGGATCTCAACGTCCCGACGCGGACGACATTCCTGACGCGCCGGCCGAAGAGTGGCAATCAAACCTGTCCCGCCAGCAGCAGCTGCAATCTAGCCGGGGCGTCACATGGTCGTCTCGCGGGCGAGCGCTGAGAGTAATCAATCCGTGGCTTCAACTCGGCGTCGCGGTAGCGGCTTTGTACCTTGCATTCCAGGCGGACCGGCACTCTCGCGCCGCGTTTGAAGCCGCAGCGCGAGATGCGGAAACCCAACAGCAAGTTCTCATGGGCGCCAAGTCGGCACTGGACAGCTCGGTGGTACTCGCGGGCAGGACGCTAGCACTGCTTCAGCTACAGCATGAGCAGGAAGTCAAATTGCGATCGCGGCGTCCGAAACTACGAATCGAAGCGGACTTGAGTATTGTCTCACGGGACCCGGCATCCGGAGAGTACGTCGCGAGGAAAAGTCACCCGCATGGTACGGTCGTTGGCTTTTTGTTCACGAACGATGGCGAGCTGCGCGCAGAACAGCCAGACGTCACTGTCTACGTCGCGTCAGATTCGGCCATCATCATCAGTCAACCGGATGGCCGGCCCCCCGGGCGGCTGGCTTCGTACGCGAACTGGCCACACGACTGGGTTCAGTCGTCGCTCGGGGCCGGCGTGTATCGCATAAGAACCGAGTTGCAGCTTGCGAGTCCCACAGTGCGCCGGGTTAGGATTATTGTCACCGCGTGGGCGGGGAATGCCCAAACGGTGGAGCGAACTTTCGTATTCCAGTTTCGCCCGTAGCCATGTACCACTTCGGTGCCCGGAGTGCCGCAGCGCAGCACCGCGGAGCCGACGACGGTATTCGTCCAAGTCGAGTCCACGGAACGCAAGTGAGCGGAGCGGGAAGGCATCTAATCAGGCACGAAATCGCGGCTCGACGACTTACGAAGACTCCACGCCACCGGACTAGGGTGGGGGACCTAGCCAAGGATACTCGTGCGTGATAGTCGTGTTGTAGCCCAGCCTACCATCGAACAAGCTTTGATTCGAACACTCCGTCAGGGCTGCTGACACGAACAAAATAGATGCCGGGCCCAGGGTCGATGCTCCCAGCAGAACGTCCCGGCCAACTTATGATCACCTCGCCGCTCCCGCACCGTGCGGACCATGGAGATTCGATCAATCTGCCACGTATGTCATAAATGCTAACAGTAACAGTACCAGCCTTGGAGCTGTATAATTGGATCTGGGTTTGGCCGTGCGCTGGATTAGGTGAAAGGACCACGTTTCGGAAGTTCGGTCCGGTCGCCGATATCGCGCCGTGTGAGTCCAATTCACCAAGCCAAAGGTCATTCCACGAACCGAAGGGCCCTCCTCCAAAGAGAAGAAATGAGTGGGGGACACCTGTAGGGCCGATCGCGGCACTATATCTGGGGGCCGGTTCCCTGCTTCCATTGCGGGGCCGGTCTTGCGTCCAGACATCGAATGGTCGGAGCTGGAGCTGCCAGACGTCATTCGTGGGGACAAGCGGCGAAGTCTGTGCCACACCTCCGAAAATGGTCATGACGCCACTTCGGGCATCGAAGCTTGCACCGTGACCAAATCGTTCCGACGGACGCGACCCAAAGGGAGCAATGGCCTTCCAGACTGGCTGCAAACGAGTGTCCAGCAACCAGACTTCACTATTCGCTCGCACTTGGTCAGTGCCTCCAAAAACCAACAGGCCCCCTTGTTTTGGGTCGAAGCACATTGTGTGATGGGTTCTGGCGGATGGTGGCGTCCCCGCCACGTCGACGTAGTGCCACGTCGGAACGCCATTGAGATGAAGACTCCAGAGCTCACTGTTCACGACCCGATCATTATTTCCACCAAACACGTATAGGATGCGCTCTGTCTGGTCGAAGGCAGCGGCGTGTCCACTTCGCGGTGATGGGCTGACTCCACTAGGCTGAAGAGCCGTCCATTCCGGCTGGGGAGAAATTCGAAGTTGCCACGTGTCGGCGAGTGATCCCGATCCGTTTTGTCCACCAAAGACGATGAAAGTTTCCGTAGTAGTGTCAAATACGCAGCTATGATATCCGCGTGGAGGCGGGGACACTAGAAATGGGAGCTGCCTCCAGTGAGGACCGTTGCCCATGGTCAGAAGCCATGTGTCATTGAGGGCATTCCCTGCGCGGTCAAACCCACCGAATAGGAGCCATGTAGAAGTGCGAGGATCATACACTAGGGAGTGCCCAGTCCGGGGCGGCGGCACGGAGTCTTGCGCAGATAGGATGAACCAGCCAGCCGAAGTAGTGTAGCCCCACAGGTCGCTAAACTCAGTGGATCCGATGCCGCCGTAAAGGATCATCCGAGCACGCATACTGTCATAGACCATGCTCTGCGATAAACGGGGTGGCGGAGCTACACCGGTCGACGCGCCAATGCGCCACTGCATGGAATCGCCGAGGCTAAGCATCCATGTGTCCTGTAACGGTGCAAATCCACCCGCATACCCTCCGAATATGATCAGTGCATCTGCTATCGGGTCAATCGCGGCCGAGTGACCCCAGCGGGGCTGTGGTTGCGGTCCAACAATTGCAGGTTTGGACCAAACAAGCGAGTCGGCAAATGTGAGCTGCCAAACGAAATCGTCGAGAAAGCCCCGCTCGGCGACGCCACCGACTATTGTCATGGTCCGCCGCCTTTGGTCGTACACAGCCGCATGGGCGCTTCTTCCGGATGGTAGTGTTCCGCTATACGCGAGAGAATCCCATCTGGGAACCCCAGACAGATCGAGTGCCCAAAGATCATTTAGGAACATGGGCCAGGTTGTAGTGGAGATCACTCCACCAAAGAGCAGCAACCGGTTGGCTTCGGGCTGGAATACAAGGCTTCCCTGAGCACGCGCGAGTGGCGGAAGGCCATTTACGTGCAGTCGCCGCCAGGCTGGCGTGATCGCGAATGGATCACACGTCCATGCCTCGAAGCGACCGTTCTCGCAAGTCCTTAAGCAAATGAGCCTGCCTTGAGCGGGATCATGCGCGAACGATAATCCCGTGGGGGCGAACGGAACCGAGTTGGCGGACACTCTGTTTGACCAAACACGAAGGTCCCAAGGGATGGACCAGACATCTCCACCCTGACCGCCAGCGGCATCGTATCCGCCAACAATGAGCATGGTCCCCCGGAGGGAATCAAAGACAGCAAAGTGTGAATCACGCGCGGGAGGAGGGAACTCAGTCCAGACGACGCCGTGTGCGACCGATGAGCAACTAGCGACCACATAAGTCGCAAAAACTAGTGGACCAAGAAATAGCCTCTTTAATCCTTCATGGTGGGCCCCGAGGCGGCGATCGGGACGGAACCGCGCAGCGGTCACGTTGTGGTAATGCCTTGGGGAGGGATCACGAGACGAGGAGAGCGTGGCGCCAGGCGGGCGATAACCCAGAGTTGCATGCCCAAAACGAGGAGGATGGGAGATTGATGAGGGGTTGACTTTGTATGGTTCTTTAAATATCGTCCTGCGGCGTCTGTGGCATCGCCTGATTGTCGTTTTCTAAGACCAAGGTGGACCACCATGATGAGCTCGCGAGTTGGCTTTCTTGCAGTTTGGGCCCTGCTTCTCACTGCGACGACGGGCTACGCCCAAGTAGGAGCAGGGCCGGGGCGGCCCCAGGGGACGATCGTACTCTACGGCAACACTCTCCCTCCACCCTATAATCTCAGCATCAGGGGCAATTCCATTCGGGTAAATGGCCTGAGCTTCTCTCCTCCGTCTCCCCCCAGCTCCAAAACACGCGATCTGCATTCCCTTCCTCAAACTCCGCCATCGGGGAGGTTCCTGCTCGAGCAGGCCGCAGTTGACCTCGCACGAACAAAGTTTGCCGAAGGTGTTCCAGAATCTTTGGTGGCCGTAGCCATTGCGGACTATTACAAGACGTCGCCGTTGGTCAGCGCGGCAATTGTCGGACGAGCAGGGCATACTGTGCTAATTCGTTGGTCCGGGACAAATGAGGAGGAGGAGCAGATAGTCAGCCCGCCGCGAGTAGGGCCCAACGTCGCCCAGGAACTCGAGCGTGAGTTGCAGGGCGCGCGGAAGGTCCTTGAAGACGGAGGCATGTTGCTGGTTGGTGACAACTACTTCATCAAGGTCCCGCCAAGCAGAGTCGGCGAGGTGCTTGAGCAGATACAGGCAATCCGTCATCGATTGCCTGTATCAAATCAAGACCGCTGGCAGCGATTGGGATTGACCCACGATCTTCTGTCTCCCAAGGCACTGGACTCCCTAAAGACGGAGTAGCTCATGAGAACGACGCAAGTTCTTGCGGCAACGTTGCTCATTTGCGCGTCGTGGATCCTTGGCCCCGACGCGGGGGCACAGCCAGTGATGAAGACCCCAGGCGCGCCCTACGCTCTCCGTCTCGAACCGTATGCACAGTTTCTTGGATTGGAAGGGACCCATTACGATGAAGTAGCCTACGCCCAAGGATACATCGTGTTTCGACGACCATATTACTTTGGAACTACCTCATACCCTGCGTGCACGATGACGCAGCTAAAAGATGACATGCTTAGCGGCTACGGAATCTGGTGGCAAAGCTCTCACGGCGGCGAGAATGGTTTCGCTGTGGAGGTGTACCCACATACTCAAGCCGGGTTTGACGCCCGCGATGCTGCATACGCGGGATATCTCATAGCAAACCAGTTCTCTACAAGCGAGATCTACAAGGGCTCTTCGAACGATGGCTATCATATCAGCGCGGATTCAACGTTCATAAACAACTATTTTGACAATCCGTTTGATACATTTGTATTCAATAGTGCCTGCCTCAGTGATCCTTATTGGGACACTTGGGTGCACCACGGAGCACAATCTGTGTTGGACTATTCGGTGCTCTGCAACGTTGGCCCGCAAAATAGCGACGACATTTTTGATGATCTAAATGGACTATCCGGCGCAGCCTATAGAAACTTGGGCGATGCAGCAAACGGTCGGATGGACCGCCGCGGCAATCTGAACCTGACCCTCTCACCAACCGTCTCCAGCATCAATCTTTGGGATGGGCAGCCGGTCAATGACGCCGGCTATCGCGTGACAGTCATTTTCGATACGGAAATGGCCCGAAGTTCACAGGGAGTCAGCGCGGCGGACTGTGTGTGGAGTCACAAATTCGATATTACCAATGCTGCATGGAATGACTCGCATACTCTCGCTTTCGACATCTCCCCCCATTTTGCCGGAGAGGGGGAGCTCCGCATATTGGCGCAAAAGTATGGTTCGAGCGGACAACCTGGAGGTGTTTCAGCCCAACGTGCACAGTCCTTGGGTGGGATCCCTTTGGATGGCGACTACAGAGGCCCAAACCGCGACGACTTTATCATTAATATTTCCAATACAGTGGGCGCAGTAGATGAAAATGGAGCGGCACGCCTTATCGCATTTAGTGCTACACGTCTAGGCTCATTATCGAAGATCGCTTGGCGCGTCCAGTTCGAACATGAATCGTCACACTACATTGTCCAACGTGGCGGAAACTGGACATCTGGCTTCGTGACAGTCGCGGCCGTCCCCGCAACGGGTGGACTAGATTACTCTGTCGTCGACAGCGCGGGGCAGGCGTCAGTTTACCGCTTGTTGGAAGTAGAGACGACGGGCGATACACTGACTCTGGGTGAGGATCTGATATCGGAGCCATTTTCCATTGCCACAGATGACACCACGGACGAAGCGGTGAGTGATAGCCTGTTGATAAGCCAGGAGCAGCAATATGGCACCGTGGAAGTTGCGGCCACTGAGCCGGTAGATTGGGTCTGCATTGCACCAGGATCCATGGTGGCGGCCGCCCAACCGCTCGCGAACTTCTGGTCGGCTGCTGGGCACCACGCAATTGTCACTTCATTGGAGAGTTTGGGCGGACCAGCAGGAATTCGTGCCTACGTGAGCACGTTGAAAGCCGACGGCCTGAAATATGTGCTACTGGCTGGCGACGCAAACGACTTCAGTTTCTGGACCAATAATGCCTTGTGGGTGAATGGGTGGCAGCGTCCGCAATGGCCTTCGCAACAAGCATACAACGTTATGCCTATGTACTCGTATACAGTCGATCCAGCCGCGAGCCCCGCGACAAGTATGAGCTGGTACACGCCCTACTGGGCCAGCGACTGGGGGTACGCCGACTGTGATGACGATGGGCTCCCGGATGTGGCGTTGGGCCGGGCGCCAGTCAGGTCCGCGTCCGATATGACTTTGTTTGTGCAAAAAACCATGAACGCCGCCACTCAGGCGTGGAGCGGTGGTTACCGTGATCATGCCGGAATTTGGGTATACGGGCGAGACTGGGAGCATGGGAGCGGCAATTGGGTTGTGGACTTGGCGGATAGCGTTGCGCAAAGATTCCCGGCTGAAATGATCGAGGACAAACTATATACGACGGAACAGGCACCGGTCGGATACGAGGACAGGCAGGCCCAGGCAGTCGCGGCGCTCAATCAGGGCCGAAGCTTCATTTTGGCGATGGGGACAAATTCGGTACGCTCGTCGTTTGTTGGATGGCTGGATCAATTCCGTGGATTCGGTTGGAGCCAGACGGCGGCGCTGTCCGTTTATCCATTCTTGCTCGGAGCAAGTTGTGATTTGAGCGATGTGGACATGACGGAAGACCCTTCAACTGGCAGGCCGCTCTTAGAGCGAGCCGTCCTGGACCCGAGCCACGGCCCTTGGGGTGGGTTCGGTCCGACACGTGCGGGCTGGACACTTGGACACTTTAGAGTGGCGGACGAATTCGCGCGGCTGCTGTTCGGTACTGAAATGCCATCGGTCGGCGAGGCCGCACGGCTTGCGGCTCGCAAAGTTGCGATAGAGGACCCAGAGTCGCGCGATGTGGCGCTTTCTTACACGTTTATTGGAGATCCACTTGTCTCAACCCCCCGCATGAAGCTTCCGAAACTAGGTGTTAGCATTGATGGATC
>Ga0157375_10003484_pt1 | contig 13644 bp, 13 predicted proteins | sample M35metaG_FD_115311 | JGI IMG/M metagenome (GOLD analysis project Ga0157375, IMG submission 115311) | Miscanthus rhizosphere microbial communities from Kellogg Biological Station, Michigan, USA - M3-5 metaG | ecosystem: Host-associated > Plants > Roots > Rhizosphere > Soil | place: USA: Michigan...
CTCACCCGCATCTTCATGGCCCTACAACCATCGCCGCCGACACCAAGCCATCGGGCGACAAGCACCCATCACCCGGCTGAACAACCTGCTTGGGACTTACAGCTAGAGCTCGTCGAAGGCGACGGTGTCGCCCCGGCGCGCCTGCTCGACGCCGACTTGCGCGCGCTCGTAGGCGCCGGGGATCGCGCGCGTCCGCCACGTCGCGCTCGGCCGGAATCTCGTCCCAGTCGATGCGCGAGCGCTCGGCGAGCAAGAGGTACAGGTTCGAATCCTGTCGGGCGCGCGAGAAAGGGCCTGCAGAGCGGGCCATTTGCTTCGTTCTCACGGCGGTTTCATGTCGGGCGCGATACCGGGCTCTCCGGCGCCAGACGCACTCCATCCACATCGCCGGGCCGGTGCGCGAGCGTAGGCACCGAACTTCGCCCAACATGGGCAGCACCGCCGATGCGCCACTCACCTCGTCGGTTTACCGTCAACGGACGGTTGAGAACGAAAGGGAAGAGAGACATGCCGCGGTACGTCGTCGAGCGGGTCTTTCCGAAAGGGGTGCGAATCCCCGGTGGATTGGACGAGGCCCAGGTCCGCCTGGCGATCGTCGATCGCAACGCCGAGGAGGGTGTCACGTGGGTCTGCTCGTATGTGACCGAGGACAGGCGCAAGACGTTCTGCGTCTACGTCGCCCCGACGCCCGAGGCGATCCGCAAGGCCTCGTCGGCGAACGGGATTCCGGTCCACCGCATAACGCAGGTGGAGGTCCTCGACCCGTACCTCGTGCCTGATCGTGCCGCCCGGCGCACGCGAGCCCTGCCGGCCCGTTAAAGACGTCCGACGAACGGAACCACCAAGACACGCGGAGCGCGGCGACGCCGGGTATTGCCGCACGTTGCGCCACCCCAGGTGCGTGTCCTTAGCGTGTCGATCCGCGTGATGGCAGGACCGCGGCGCCGGCAAACGTAGCGTCGATGGGTGTCGGCATGGCCGGCGGGCCGTTGCGTGCCGGCAGAGACGCGCGCAGTACGCAGAGTCACAGCCGGCCCTCAGCACAGCTGACTGGCCCGCAGCCGAGCGACCACGAATAGCCCGAAGTCGCCTCATCCGGCGCCGACGCACGTCGGCGTCAGATTCACCACGAGCAGGCAGGAGAAGAGTCATGTTCAAAGCCGCGAAACGCACTCTGATGGCAGCGGTGGTGATCGCCGCTGCGAGCGGACCGTCTGTCGCGTCGGCCGGGGTCGGCGCGCCTACGGGCGTTCAGGTCGGCACGACGGGCGTCGGGATCTGCCACCGGCATGCCGGCCGCTGCAGCATGCCTCCGAGCGTTCAGGCCGGCACCACTGGCGTCGGGATCTGCCACCGGCATGCCGGCCGCTGCAGCATGCCCCCGAGCGTTCAGGCCGGCACCACGGGCGTCGGGATCTGCCACCGGCATGCCGGCCGCTGCAGTTCGCTCGCGGGCGTCCACGCCAACGCTACGCACGCCCATCCCGCGTTCCCGACGGCGGCCGCTTCCCCCGACGGGTTCCAGTGGGGCGATGCCGGGATCGGCGCAGCGGGAATGTTGCTGCTCTTGACCGCGGGAGGCGTGGCGATGACCGCCGGCCGCCGTCAGCATCGTCGCGCCACGACAAGCTGACGAGCACGAAGGCGGCGGAGTCAGACAGTTTCTGTACACGCGCACGTTGCCTCCGCGCTTGCGCGAGGCAACGTGCCGGCCGAGCACGTCGTCACGAGGAAGATCGAACCGGCTGGAACGTACCCGCGGTCACCGTGCCAGGGCCCGGGCGAGATCCCAGCCTCACAGAAAAGCGAGAGACGAATGACAACGCACCACACACGGGCCGACCGCGCCGAGCCGCCAATCGGGGCCGTCATCGGCCCGACGCTCGACAGGCACCGCGCGATGATCGAGCGCCACCGCGAACGCGCCGCGGCGCGCAAGCGCGCATGGCTCGTCAGCGCACGCGGCCGACGCTGCGTCGCACGCTGGCTACGGCGCACCGCGAACGCCGCGCACGATCCAGACCCGGTTCGCCGTCGACAGAACGTGCTGCTGCATTACCGCGCGGCCGCCGTGCGCGCCGAGCTGCTCGAGATCGCCGCGACGCTCGAACGCGCAGACGACCCCGACCCCGCATGCCTGGCGCAACTGCACGAGCTCCTCGCCAACGGGTGCAACAGCCCGCTCTACAACTCCGCTATCCACGTCTCGGAGCTTCGCGCGACCCTCTACGGCGTGCGCGCCGGACTCGGCTCTGCCTGTCCGCGCAGTGCCTCGCCGTCGCGGGGCGTCACCGTCGGCCACACCGTGCGTCCCACGTTCAGGAGGAGCCATGCGTAGAGCCACGCTGCTCGCGACCGCGGTCCTCGTCGCCTGCTCGTGCGCGGTTGCGTTCGCCGCCGCCGAGGACGGCCGCCCCGCGTCCGCCCGGCACGCACCTCACGCGCGCACCGAACACCCTGCGACCATGCACGCCGGGGCCACCGAGCTCGCGGACAGCATCGCGAAGGCGCGCCTCGCCACTGCCAGATACGTCAACAGCCTGCCGGCCGCGCGCGCGGCCGGATACCGGATCATCACCCGGATGATCCCGGACATGGGCTTTCACTTCATGAACCCCAAGATCACCGGGTTCGACGTCGCCAAGCCGCCGATCCTGGTGTACCAGAGACGCGGCTCGAGGTGGGAACTCGGTGCGCTCGAGTGGGTGTTCCCCAGCAAGCCGAGGACGCCGCCACTGCCCGGAGCGCGCTACGGCAGCTTCGCCGCCGCCTGCCACTACGTCGACGGCACCGTCGTCCCGGCCCCGTCACAGGCCGCCTGCCCGAGGGGCGCGCCGGGAACGGGAGCCGCCTTCGGGTTCTGGCACCCCGACCTCGTCACGCTCCACGTGTGGCTGTGGTTCGACAACCCGGCGGGACTGTTCGCGAGCATGAACCCGCTGGTCCGGCCGTTCAACGACGGCTGACCCGCGAGACACCGCAACGGAGGACGATCATCGCCAGCGGGCGCTCCGCGCAGCGTCCGCTGGCTGGCGTTCGACGGACCCGTGGTCGCGACCCCGGCACGGCTCGACGCGCTGCACGCCAGCGGAGAGACTGGGCCGGCACGAGGGAAACCCTTGGGTAGCGAGCCTTGATCGCCGCTTCCGCACTGGAGAAGATCGGCCCATGGCGCGATCGGCGGCCGCCGCCGACACATCGCGCGCGTCCCGACCGCTTCTGGAGCGCAGCGACGAGCTCTCCGTACTGACAGCCTCTATGGAGAGCGTCGCCGAGGGCTCGTCAGGCCGCCTCGTGCTGGTCAGCGGCGATGCCGGCATCGGCAAGACGGCGCTGCTCAGGCGCTTTCGCGGGAGCCTCGACGAGCGGACCCGCGTGTACTGGGGAAACTGCGATCCGCTGTTCACCCCACGGCCGCTGGGACCGTTGCTCGCGGTCGCCGACGAGGCCGGCGGCGAGCTCAAGGAGCTCGTCGCGCGCGGCGTGATGCCGTACGAGGTCGCCACCGCTCTCGTCCGGGAGCTGCGGGCGGGCGGCCCGAGCGTGTTCGTCCTCGAGGACGTCCATTGGGCCGACGAGGCGACGCTCGACGTCCTCCGGCTGCTGGTCCGCCGCATAGAGACGACTCCCGCGCTCGTGGTCGCGAGCTACCGCCATGACGAGCTCGACCGCAAGCACCCCCTGCGGCTCGTGCTCGGCGAGCTCGCAACGCGCCGCAGCGTCGACCGGCTCAAGCTCGGCGCGCTGTCGCGCGCCGCAGTCGCCGTGCTCGCTCAGCCGCACAAGGTGGACGGGCAGGAGCTCTGGCGAAAGACCGCCGGCAACCCGTTCTTCGTCGTCGAGGCGCTCGCCGCGCCCCACCAGGGGATCCCGGACACCATCCGCGACGCCGTTACGGCCCGCGCATCGCGCCTTGGCGATCGCGGTCGCTCGGTCCTCGAAGCGGTCTCGATCGTCCCGCAGCGGGCCGAGCTCTGGCTGGTGAAAGCGCTCGCCGGTGAGGCGATCGACGGCCTGGAGGAATGCGTGGAGTCCGGGATGCTCGCGGCCGAGCCGGCAGGCGTCGGGTTCCGCCACGAGCTCGCTCGCCTGGGGATCGAGGACGCCGTCTCTTTCCCGCGCAAGGTCGAGCTGCACCGCCGGGCCCTGGAGGCGCTGTCCGCCCCGCCGGGGGGCAGCCCGGACCTCGCTCGTCTCGCTCATCACGCCGAGGCCGCCGCAGACGCCGGGGCGGTGCTGCGCTTCGCGCCGGCTGCCGCGGCCCGCGCGGCCTCGCTGGGCGCGCACCGTGAGGCGGCCGCGCAATATGCCCGCGCCCTGCGGTTCGGGGACACGCTTTCACAGGTCGAGCGAGCCGAGCTGCTCGAGTCCCGCGCCTGGTCGTGCTTCTTCACCGACCAGTACGACGAATGCATCGCTGCGCTCGAGCAGGCGCTCGAGCTCCGGCGCGCACTCGGCCACCGGCTCGAGGAAGGCGATCTTCTGTGCCGGCTCTCGCAGACCCTGTGGTGCCCGGGGCGGAGTGCCGACGCGTTGCGTGCCGCGCGCGACTCTGTGGCGCTGCTGGAGGAGCTTCCGCCGGGCCCCAACCTGGCGCGGGCGTGCGCCAACCTCGCGTTTGTCTACCGAGCCCGCTCGCAGGCGCAGGACGCGCTCGCGTGGGCACGGCGCGCGGTCGAGATCGCCGAACGCGCCGGCGACGAGGACACGGTCATCTTCGCCATGGGCACGATCGCCGACTTCGACGACTTCGACCTTGTCGAGCAAGCGCTGGCGCGAGCGAGCAAGGCGCGTATCGACTCCACTGGCTACATCCACACCGCGGGCGCCGGCATCGCGCTCGACCGTCATCGCTACGCCGATGCCGCGAGGCACCTCGACGCGGGGCTGGCCTACTGCAGCGCCCGGGGGCTCGAGCTGTACCGCCTCTACCTCCTCGGCTTTCGTGCGCGGTTCGAACTCGACCAGGGCCACTGGACGGAGGCGGCCGATACCGCGACGACGGTGCTGCGCATCCCGAGGACATCGAACACGCCCCGGATCTGGGCCCTGACGACACTCGGCCTCGTGCGCGCTCGGCGCGGCGATCCCGGGGCGGACGCGGTGCTCGACGACGCCTGGCAGCTGGCGGAGCTCACGGACGAGCTGCCGCGTCTGGGACTGGTGGCCGCGGCGAGGGCCGAAGCCGCATGGCTCCAGGGCGACACGGATGCCGTCGACGACGCCTCCGCGGCCACGCTCGCGCACGCCGTCGCGCTCGGCTCCACCTGGCCGGCGGGCGAGCTCGCGGTCTGGCGCCAGCGCGCCGGCCTTGCCGTCGAGATCCCGGTGCCGGCGGAGGAGCTTCGTGCCGTCGAACTCCGTGGCGACCACGAGCGGGCGGCGCAGCGGTGGAGCGAGCTCGGCTGCCCGTACGAAGCCGCCCTGGCGCTGACCGGAGCGCCCGCCGAGGAGCCTCAACGGCGCGCGCTGGAGGCACTGCAGCAGTTGGGCGCCCGACCGGCGGCGGCGGTCGTGGCCCGCCGCCTCCGCCTCCGCGGGGTGCGCGGGCTACCGCGAGGACCGCGCCCTGCGACGAGGCAAAACCCTGCACACCTGACCCCTCGCCAGCAGGAGGTGCTCGAGCTCGTCGCCGAGGGGGCGCGCAACGCCGAGATCGCCAAGCGGCTCCTCCTGTCGGAGCGCACCGTCGACCACCACGTCGCCGCCATTCTGCGAAAGCTCGACGTCCGAACCCGCGGCGAGGCAAGCGCTACGGCCGTCCGCCTCGGACTCGCTCGTCGAACGTAGGCGATCCGCCGGCCGACGATCTGCGGCTGAAGTCACGCAGGCTCGGCCAGCGGCCCCGACAAGTGCCGGATACTCGTCGAGGAGCTCGGCTTCGACGGCCCGATCGACTACAAGAACGGCGACCTCCGCGCCCAGCTGCGCGAGCATACGCCCGACCTCGTCGACGTCTTCCTCAATAACGTCGGAGGCACGGTGCTCAACGATGGCCTGGCCCGCATCGACCGCGGCGCACGGGTCGTGATCTGCGGCGCGATCTCGCAATACAACGCCAGCGGACCCGTGCCCGGGACGAGCAACTACATCGCCCTGCTGGTCTCCCGCGCCACCATGACCGGGTTCGTGGTCTCCGACTTCGCCGATCGCCTCCCGCAGACGATCGCCGAGATGGCCGGCTGGGTCAACGACGGCCGGCTGCGAAGCGTCGAGGACACCGTGCCTGGGGACATCGAGATGCTCCCGAACATGCTCGCCCGCCTGTTCACCGGACAGAACACCGGCAAGCTCGCCCTCCAGATCAGGACGTGACGAGCACGAGGCACCCCGAACGCAGCGCGCGCCGCCAGACCGTGAAGCTCTCCCCGGTCGCGCTGAGTTGCGTCGGCGGATGGCCGGCGAGCGTCGCAGGGGCGTGTCGCCGCGCTGGCGCGCTAGTTCAGAACATCCCGTTGTCGTTGGCCGAGGTCGCGGGGATGTCCTGGATGACGTCCCAGTGCTCGACGACCTTGCCGTCTTCGAGGCGGAAGAAGTCCGCGAGTGCCCGGCCCGGGTTGTCGGGGTTGTCGGGCTCGAGGTCGAGGTGGGCGTGGGTGGCGACCAGGTCGCGTTCCGCGATGACGCGTTTGATGTCGAGTCGGACGTTCGGGTACTCGCCGCGCAGCCACTTGACGAAGGCGACGAACGCCTCAGGGCCATCTTGGGCGTCGGGGTTGTGCTGGATGTAACGGGGACCGAAGTGGTCCGCGACCGCCTTCTCCGGGTTCCCGGCGAAGGCTGTCGTGTAGTAGTCGACGACGACCTGCTTGTTGCGCTCTGGATCCGCCATGGCGCTGATGGTAACTTTTGGTTACTAGGTACTTCAACGTAACCATGAAGCCCGATATCTACAACCCAGACTGCCCAAGTCGGATCGTGCTCGATCGCCTCAGCGACAAGTGGACCGCGCTGATCGTGCTCGTCCTGCGCGACGGGCCGCTTCGCTTCAGCCAGCTGCGCACACGCGTAGGCGGCGTCGCGCCCAAGGTGCTCACAGAGACGCTGCGCCGGCTCGAACGGGACGGGATCCTCAGCCGCACCGCGTACGCGGAGGTCCCTCCGCGCGTCGAGTACGAGCTGACTGCGCTCGGGTATTCGCTCGCGGAGCCGATCACGGCGATCACCTCGTGGGCCGAGGAGCACATGCGCCACATCAGCCGCGCACGCGCGCGTTACGACCGCCGCGTACCGCTACCGACGGCGCGGGTTCGGCGCCAGCAGACCTAGCTCGCGTGCCCGCTCAACGGCCTGTGCCCGCGTGTGGACATTGAGCTTGCTGTACAGATGACGGGTGTGTGTCCTGATCGTGTTGACCGACACGAACATCTCGGAGGCGATCTCCGGGGCGGGCAGGTTCGTCGGCAGGTAGCGCAGCACGCGCAGCTCCGTGGTGCTCAGCGGCTCCGGAGGCTGCTCCGCTCGCGGGGTCTGCCCGGTCGGTGCGCTCCCGGCCAGAACGTCGAGGATCTCTCCGGTGAGAGAGGCGTGCGCGGTGCCGAGACGCGCGTGGCGCTCTAGGAGCTCCGAGGCCGGGAAGAGCAAGAAGGGAAGCAGCTGGCCGTCGGGCTCTGCCAGGTCCAGCGCGCGCTCGAGCGCACGGGAGGCGCCGCCGGCGTCGCGGAGCGCATCGAGCGCGATGGCTCCCAGCAGCAGTGCCTCGGTCTCGTAGCGGATGTCGAGGGCGCGCGCGGTGGGGTCGTCGCTCGCTGCAGCCGAGGGATCGTCGAGCACGGGGGTGAGCGCCGCGATGGCGGCGTCCGGCTGATCCTGCGCCAGGCGAAGCGCCGCGAGCGCTACTCGCATCTCGAGCGTGTCACGGGCAGGGTCGTCGAGGGCGGCGAGCGCGTGCTCAACCCGATCCGTGTCGCCCATCAGGACCTGCGTGACCAACATGTGCGCGCGCACGAAGAGTGGTGTTGTCTGCCCGGTGAGCAGCGCATCGTCCCGTTGAGCAGCTCGGAAGGCCGTGTGCGCCTCCTCCCGGCGGCCGCGAACGATCTCGAGCAGGACCCGACTGTTGTGCAGCATGAGCCCCGCCGCGGGCGCGACCTCCACATCCCCGGGCAGCGCCCTGCGTGCACGCTCCAGCCATCGCTCGGCCTCCGTCAGCCGTCCCCGCCACAGGTTCACGTTGCCGAGGACCACGTACGCCACGCCGACGAACGGCTCCTCGATCCAGCCGTTCGCTCGTGCCAGCTCAACCGCCTGCGTGCACTGTTCCTCACCGAGCGACGGCGACCGTTGGGCGCTCGTCAGCCCGAGATGCGCCCTCGCTCCCAGCTCGAGCAGCGGGCGGTTGATCCGCCGAGCCAGCGCGACCGCCTGCTCGAGGTGCTGCTCGGCCTGCTCGCGTCGCGCCGTCCAGATCTCGGCCATCCCGAGCTGGAGCAGCGCAAGCGCACGCAGCTGCTCGCCGAGCTCGGGCGGCATGAACGCAGCGGACTCCGCCGGAACGAGCAGCTCTCGCGCCCCACGCGCGACGGCGATCACATCGTTTCGCGCCCGTGCAACGGCAAGGCTCAGGGTGGCGCGGGTGACCTCGAACTGCTCGCGGCGGTCCGCGGGCACGGCCGCCAGCCCGCTCGCGGCCCGCGCCAAATACTGCTCGGCCGCTACCGCCGAGCCATCGGTCAGCTGGTCTGCAGCAGCGACGAGCTCGAGCTCGGGATTGGCGGCGAGCACCCCGGCGGGAAATGCCGCCAGGAGCTCGCGGGCCGAGGCCCAGTCACCGTCGAGGAAGATGCCGAACCACCGGTCGGACAGCACCCGCGCCGCCAAGCCCCACTGCCCCGCCGCCTGGGCGTGGCGAATCGCCTCGACCGGATGGCCGTGGTCGACGAACCACTCGGCAGCCGCCGTATGCAGGCCGGGCAGCTCACCCGACGCGGTGCGTCGCAGCTCGAGCGCCAACAGGTCGGCGAACAGCCGGTGGTAGCGAAACCAGGAGCGCCCCGGATCCAAGGCGACCACAAACGCACCCGCCTGCTCGAGCTCGGTCAAGATCCGATCGCCGCCCGAGCCCCCGGTCAAACGATCGGCAAGCGCGCCGTTCACCCGCTCCAGCACCGAGGTCCTGAGAAGTAACGACCTGACCTCGTCCGGGAATCGCTCGAGCACCTCGTCGATCAGATATTCGGCGACGCTGCGCTCGCTACCGGAGAACCCAGCAGCGAATCGGTCGTGATCCGGGTGGCCGGCGAGCGACAACGCGGCCATGCGGAGCCCTGCCGCCCAGCCCTCGGTGCGCTCATGCAGCAGATCGAGCGCCGAGTCCGACACCGCGACCCCGGCCGACGCAAACAGCGCGCGCGCCTCGTCCAGCGAGAAGCGAAGATCTTCCGCGCGGATCTCCGAGACGTCACCTTCGATCCGCAAGCGGGGCAGCCCGAGCCGGAGATCGCGCCGTGTCACGAGCACAAACCGAAGCTGCGCCGGTGCGCGCATCAGCAGGAGCTTGAGCTGGCGCAGCCCCTCGCCGGAGCGCAGCTCGTGGAGATCGTCGAGCACCAACCACAACGGGTCCTCGATTGCCGCGAGGTCGCCGAGCAGCCCTTCGACGATCGCCTCGGCATTCAGATCCGGGCTCGGCGTGACCGGTTCGATCGCACCCGACCCAGCGCTCGTGTCGCGTAGGGCGACCAGCACCGAGAGCCAGAACCGCTTCGGATCCTCCTCCCCGCGCTCCACCGCGACCCACGCGGCGCTCTCATCCAGACCCGCATCGCCTATCCAGGCGCGCAGCAGCGATGTCTTACCGCTTCCAGCCGGCGCCGACACGAGCGTCACGCGTCGCGCTTCGGCCAGGAGATCGAACAGCTCGCGACGCGCGACCGTGCTCGGAGTTACGTGCGCGTCAGCGGTGTCTGAGCGGGCCGATCGCCCCACGAGGCCGACATGTTCGCATCACGCGCGAACGGCGGATCTCACCAACACCTTGTGATGAGCAGTCATCAACCGCGGGGCGAACCTACTCGCATGTCGCCGCGGCTTTACGAGATCAGCATTCGGGGTGCGGTCGGGCCGACACTGCTCAAGGCCTTCCCGGAGCTGAGGGCGCACAAGTCCGGGACGGACACCGTGCTCAGCGCACTCCTTGCTGACCCCTCCGCGCTCTACGGCGTGATCCACCAAATCGAGGCGCTTCGCACTCGAGCTGCTCGAGGTTCGCAGTCCGTCCGCCGCGAGCGATGGCGGCGATTCAGACATACATCAAATGCGCCGGGGCTCGTCGGTCTCGGGCGAAAGGAGACCTCGCATGATTCTCGTGACCACCGCCGGCAAGGTCGGCTCGGAAACCTCGCGCCTGCTTGGCCAACAGGGTGTGCCCGTCCGCGTCATCGTCCGGAACGCGGAGAAGGCCGCCGCACTCGCCACCAAGGGCGTCGATGTCCTCAAGGGAGATCTGGAGGATCCGGCGAGCGTCGACGCAGCCATGCAGGGCGTCTCGAGTGTCGTGCTCGTGAGTCCGCCGGTCGTTCAACAAGAGCTGAACGTCATCGACGGCGCTGTGCGCGCCGGCGTCGAGCACGTGGTGAAGATCACCGCCAAGGCCTCGGCGGACTCGCCCATCGCCCGACGGCGCAACCAGGCGGAGATCGAGAGCGCGCTGATCGCCTCCGGGATCGGCTACACGCTCCTGCGTAACAACGCCTACATGCAGAACTTCCTCTTGATGGCGCCCGGCATCGCCAAGACGGACAGCTTCAGCACCGCCACCGGCGACGGTCGCATCGGCCACATCGACGCGCGCGATGTCGCCGCGGTCGCCGCCGGGATCGCCGCATCACCGTCCGCCCACATCAGGAAGACCTACTGGCCCACCGGGCCCGAGGTGCTGTCCGGGGCCGAGGTGGCGGCAGTGCTCTCACGGGTCCTCGACAGAACGATCACCTTCTACCCGATCACCTTCGAGGAGCAGAAGCAGGCGATGATCGACGTCGGGCTCCCGGAAGCCGTCGCCGATGACAACGCCAGAGCGGTTGCCCTGATGGCCGACGGCGACTGCGACTACCTCACCGACGACGTGCTCTCGATTCTCGGCAGGGCGCCCCGCAGCTTCGAGCAGTTCGCTCGCGACCACCCAGCGGCCTTCTCGTCAGTCCGAGCGGCTGCCTGAGTGATCGTCCCCCGACAACGAAAGGAGCCGTCATGGCTTCCGCCACTCACACCGACAGCCGGACCGAACATCTGATCGAGCTGATGACGAAGGGCGACGACGCCTTCAACGCCCGCGACTGGGATGCCGTGGACACGGTCCACCACCCGCACATGGTCGCGTACGTCACCGGGCTGGCCGAGCCGATCTACGGATCGGAAGCACACTCCGCGGCGATGCAGCAGTTCCTCCGGAGCTTCCCCGACATGCACGTGAACACGCCGTATCCGCTCCGGTTCGGAAGCGGAGACTGGATCACCGTTGTCACCAACGTCACCGGAACCTTCGCTGGGGAGATGACCCTCCCCGACGGCACCGTGATCGCTCCGACAGGGAGAGCGTTCGACCTGGAGTTCGGGCAGACCACGAAGTGGGACGGTGATCGGCTCATCGTCATCTCCGCCTTCTGGAACGTCGCCGTCCAGGCACGGCAGCTCGGCCTCGCCTAGCTCTCGTGAGTGCCGACCGGCTCGCGCCATCGGACGGCGCGAGCCGGTCAACGGCCCTACCGACCAAGTCGCCAAGAGATCGTCGTGCTCCCCGACACGATGGGATCCGTTCATCGTGCTCGGCGACGTCCGGTTCACCACGAATGGCTTCGACTGGCACCCTCTCCGGGGCTTCCAGACGATCACCCTGTCCTCGAGGGCGAGCTCGAGCATCGCGACACCGCCGGAGGCTTCGGAGTGCTCGGACCCCGCGACGCCCAATACATGGTCGCCGGGCTCTACGCCATGCACTACGAGTTGGCCCACGGCGGTCCGGGTCTCACACGGCCGGGCCCGAGCGCATAGATTCGCGCGATGTCCTACGTCATCGGCATCGACTCGTCGACGACCGCGACCAAGGCAGTGGTCTGGGACCGCGAGGGCCGGGCGGTCGCCGAGGGCCGGAGCGAAATCGGTCTGGCGATCCCCCGGCCCGGCTGGCACGAGCAGGACGCCGAGGACTGGTGGCGCTCGTGCGCGACCGCGGTCACGCTGCGCAACCAGGTCGCCGGTGCGTCCGAGGGCACGATCGCCTACACCCTCGCGGCGATCAAGGACTGGACGTTCCTCCTCGGCCCCGGCTGGGTCGTCGGTTGGGGCAACGGGCTGATCCTCGGCTACCTCATGTACCGCTCCGAACTCGTGCCGCGACAGGCGGCATGGCTCGGTCTGATCGGCGGCCCGCTGATCATCCTGTCGGGGACGGCCGTGCTGTTCAGCGGCAACGATCCCAGCGACACCCTGCGCTCGCTTCAGGGCCTCGCGACGATCCCCGAGTTCATGTGGGAACTCTTCCTCGGCCTGTACTGCACCTTCAGGGGCTTCAGGCCGTCGTCGCCGATCCTCCGGGCCGACACGCACGAGGACCGCCCAGGGGCAGGGCCTGCCGTCGCACCGGCCTAAGAGACCGGGGAGCTGCCGCTCCGGGGAGAACTACCAGCGCTGCGCGCGCCGGCGGGCCGCGCTTCTGCTTCGAGCACATCTGATACCCGGCTGTCTACCGCGGCAGTGAGCGCAACTCGCGCAATGCGATAGCGCCGAGCGGCGCGAACGGCGCTAGTCGTCCAATCCGGTCGCAGACGCGTCGGGTGCAGGGGGCAGGTTCCCGATCTGTCGAAGCAGCGGCGCCTTGCCGCCCGGCGCGTCGTATGCGGCCCGATCGATGTACACAACTACGGGCGCGGGTCCAACTCAACGAGCGCGCACCACGGCGAGTTCGACATCCCAGGCGGCCCGCTGGGCGCTGTCCCCGGCCCCGTCGCCGAGCCGCGCGGCACGACGGAGGCGAGCGTGCCGCGTGCGCGCGCTCGCCGAGCGCGCTGAGCCGCGGACCGCAGCGCTCGTTCCGGGCCGCACCGATGAGTTTCGCGCGCCGCGGCTGTCTCACTTGCATGGAGAGCAACGACTTCGAAGGCGCTGACCACGGCTCCGACGTCTCGGTGATCTTCGTCGACGCGCCGCCCGGGCGCGGTCCGGCGCTGCATCACCACCCGTACATCGAGACCTTCGTCGTCCAAGCCGGCCGCGCGCGGTTCTCGGTCGACGGCCGGACGATCGAGGCCGCGGCAGGCGAGGTGGTCGTCGCGCCTGCCGGCGCGGTCCACGGCTTCACGACCCTTGAGCCCGACGGCGCGCGGATGGTGAACATCCACTCCGGCCCGCGCTTCCAGACGACATGGGTCGAGGAGACTCCGCGACGATGACCGCCAGCGCCGGTCGTCGCGCAATGCGCTAGTGAAGCGCGGTGGCGAGCGGACTGCTTCGGTGATGCGGATCTGGTGAACTTGATGGCGAGGTCGATCCCCGGGTTCCGGGGCGCTGGGGATGCGTTTGGCTGGTATCGCACCAGCTCGAACCTCGGCTCTTGCTCGGATGCACGGACGATGTGGTGCGACTCGAGCCAACGACGTCGAACGGACTGCCGATTGCCGCGAGGTCGCCGTCGGTGAACCCCGGTGA
>Ga0157375_10003485_pt1 | contig 13640 bp, 9 predicted proteins | sample M35metaG_FD_115311 | JGI IMG/M metagenome (GOLD analysis project Ga0157375, IMG submission 115311) | Miscanthus rhizosphere microbial communities from Kellogg Biological Station, Michigan, USA - M3-5 metaG | ecosystem: Host-associated > Plants > Roots > Rhizosphere > Soil | place: USA: Michigan...
CGTACACTTCGCTGAGCGGATCGAACTCGACGAGACGGCCGGCGTGCGCAGCCGCAGCCGCGTAGTCGCCGGCCGCATTCTTGTCGTGCACTACCCGCTCGAGCGCCTGGATCGCCCGACCCCGCAGGGCCTCACGGCGAAAGAAAGCCCACTCGTCGAACTGCGGGCAGTCGCCAGGCGAAAAACCTTCCAGAAAGTCGCCGGAATACTGACGGCAGGCCCGCTCGAACTCGCCGCGGTCGCAGGCTTGCTCGAACGACTGAGCATCCACCTGCAGGTCGATCCCTGATGACCATCGAACCGTCGACCGGTCGGTTGTGAGAACGTCGTCGCCGAGCGTTGGCTGGAGGCGATGCAGGAGGCGCCGCAGCCGCGCCCGTACGACGTCTTCGCTGCTGTCCGGCCACAACATGGTTGCGATGACATCGCGCCCGACCGATCCCTTCGCTTCGGCCAGATAGATCAGCAGGGCCAGGCCCTTGCGCAAGGGCAGCTCGCACAGCCGGTCGTCCCGGCGGATTTCCGGAAATCCAAGCGTCCGTACGCTGAACAGAGTCATCGTGATGCGAGCCTCAATGACGGCGTCCAGGGGACGCTCAGGGGACGAGGCGATACTATCATCCACTGCAGACGAATGTCGCCGGACACATTGCGACGGATTGAATTGGAGGATTGTCATGAAGAACCTGGGCGAGCACGCGATCGTAATCGGCGCCAGCATGGGCGGGCTACTGGCCGCACGCGCACTGTCGGATTTCTATACCACCGTCACCGTGCTCGAACGCGATGCATTTCCAGCAGCAGACACGCCGCGCAAGGGCGTGCCACAAGGGCGTCACATCCATGGGCTTCTTGCGCGCGGCAGCGCGATACTCGAGGAATTCTTCCCAGGGTATAACAACGAAGTCGTCGCGCAGAGCGGCGGGTTGCTTGGCGATGTCGCCAACGATGTGACCTGGATCGGTCACAACGTTACGCTTGCTGCTGGCACGAGCGGCCTGATCGGCCTGATTGCGAGTCGTCCCGTGCTCGAAGGCCATCTGCGCCGACGGGTCCTGGGGTTGCCGAACGTGCGCGCCATAGAGAATTGCGCTGTGCGGGGTCTTGCCACCGACCCCGCTCGCAAAAACGTGACCGGTGTGCGCATGCGTGTTGAGGGCAAACTGGAAGAGACCGCCAGCGCGGACCTTGACGTCGATGCTACCGGCCGCGGCTCGTCCAGCGTGGCTTGGCTGGAGGAGCTCGGCTACCAGCCTCCTGTCAACGAGAAGGTCGAGATCGGCATTGGCTACATGACCCGTACCTATCGACGTCGGCCGGCTGATCTTGACGGTAGGCTCGGCATCGTTGTCGCCGGTAGTGCGCCGAACTGGCGGAACGGCGTCATGCTCGCGCAGGAACACGACACCTGGATCGTCAGTGCCGGCGGCTTTCTTGGTGATGACGCACCCGATAACGATCAAGGCTTTCTCGCGTATCTGGCAACGCTGCCCACCATGGAGATTCACGACGTTGTCGCACGAGCGGAGCCGCTAAGCGAATACACGCGCTACCGCTACACCTCCAGCGTGCGCTGGCGGTACGAGAAGCTTGCACGCTTCCCCGGGAACTACCTGGTTTTCGGTGACGCCATCTGCAGCTTCAACCCGATCTACGGGCAGGGCATGACGGTCGCGGCACAGGAGGCGCTAAGGCTGCAACAGTGCCTGCTCGCGGGCTCGAACGATCTTGCGCGGCGATTCTTCAGGGCGGCCGCGAGGATCGTCGACATTCCGTGGGACATTGCAGTCGGCAACGATCTCCGCCATCCGCAAGTCAAGGGCGCGCGTCCGCCGATGCTGCGTTTCATCAACTGGTACATCGGCAAGCTTCATCTTGCTGCGGCGAACGACAGCACGCTGACGAGTACCTTTCTGAAGGTGGTAAACCTGATGATTCCGCCGCCGTCGCTGCTCAGCCCTTCGATCGCCTGGCGGGTCTGGCGGGGCACCTGGAAGCCTGCGCTATCCGTTCCCTCGCGGGCACTCGAAGCAACCCGCGATACAACGCGAGAATTGAACTGACCTGACATGGGACAGCCCTGGTCGTATGGCTGTGTCGCTCAATGTTAAAACGAAAAATCTGCGCGCAGTTCAGCTGCTATTCGGCCGTACAAAACTTGAAAGCACGGTCCGATATCTCGGAATCGAAGGCGACGACGCGCTCGAGATGGTCGGCGAGCGGGCGCTTGCCGGCCAGCAGCGCCCACTTGTGCGAAAAGCTCGAATGGCTGAAGACACGCTGGGATTGGCCAGCCCGCCCCGCTTGGCGTTCGTTCCGCCGAAGAGATGTCCGCATACCGGAGGGGGCGTTCACGGTAGGATGCTGGCTCTGAAGCAACCGTCAATCTCTTGACCTCGCACCCATCGTTGATGGGCGCAGTCTTGTGAATATGCCGCAGAGGATAACCCATGCCGTCCGAGCACGCCGATGTCTTGTCCCAGGTACTCACGCTGATACGCCTTCGCGGGGATCACGTTTTCCACGGCGAGCTGGGCAGTTCCACCGAAGTGATTTTTCCGCCAGGGCCGGCGACGTTTTTGCATCTGCGTACCGGCGAACTGTCGGTGTCTCAATGCAATGGACCCTCCGTGATGCTGCGGTCAGGAGACTTCGTTCTTTTGCCCCATGCGGACGGACATACGATTCGAAGCGAGCCGGGCGGGAAAGCACATCAACGCTTCGAGGCGGCGGTGGACTTTACCCCCAGCAGAGATGCTCAGAAGTTCAAATGGGCGGCTGACGACGGCATAGCAGGATCCTTTCTCGCAGGATCATTCCATTTTGACGGGGCGCCGTTACGCTCTTTGCTCACCGGGCTTCCCGGGCTGATTCATCTGACATGCGACAAAGTCAGCGAACCCGCTTGGCTGGCCTCCATCTCCCATTTCCTCGACGTGGAATCGCGTAAAGCCGGCCCAGGGTCATCGCTGATGATCTCGCGGCTTATTGATCTGCTCGTTATCCGCACCTTGCGGATGTGGGTCAGCCGGCAAGGCGACCGGGTCGGCTGGCTGTCCGGACTGAGCGACGAACGCGTCGGCCGTGCGTTGAACGCAATGCATCTGGAACCTAACCGTGCATGGACGGTCTCGTCGCTCGCCGAGACCGCGATGATGTCGCGATCGATGTTTTCGGATCGCTTCACGGCGGTGGTGGGGCTTCCACCGCTGCGTTATCTGACACGGTGGAGATTGACGATCGCAGCAGACTTGCTACGCGGAGGAACATTGAAGGTGACCGAAGTGGCCCACGGTGCCGGCTATGGTTCGGAGGCTGCCTTCAGTCGCGCCTTCAAGGAGGAGTTCGGCTATCCACCGCGTGACGCGCACCGAATCGCGCAGACAGGGGCCTTTGTCGCGCGAAGTTCGGAACTCCTTTGACAGTCCTTTTTACACCGTTGGCTCGAATCGTCGGTTGAAGCTGTCATTGCCGCGGTTTCGTTTCAATGGCATCGCGTCACTCCCCAAGCGGCGTCGATCTACCCCGCTTGTCCGAGTGCGTCGATCGTACGATAGATCATGCAAATCGGACGCAGAGATATGGTCAGTCCCGGATACGTTCCTTAGAGTAGATGGCCAAGGTCCTCCCGTATCTGGAGGAGGACGGCTCTCACGCACTATGGTTCGGATCTCTCATGCTCAAGTAGCTCAGACAGCTTGCGATAACACTTCTCGTTGCAACACCCGCGCTTCCGTCATGCGTCTGGATCGAAGCGCGAGTTCGGCCGCCAGCGTCACCGTCGTATAGGTGGCGTGAAGGCCAGGCATGCCTCGATGCATGAGAAATGTCGGCTGATCGCGGACATTTCTTCGATGCGGCGCCGTTCAGTTCCACCCTAACGTAGCAGTGCCCTTGATTCCTAATCGGAATTGAGAGGTCGAGGCGTATCCACGGATCTTTTCAAAGCCAGGTTCAAATTCACGACATCGGCACCGATGTCTCTTCAAGGAAGCAATGTAGATGAAACTCCTCCCCGCCGCTCTCGCCATTTCAGCATTCGCGTTCGGTACTAGTGCGATGGCTGCGCAAAAGCCCCCCATCGTTCTGGTCCACGGCGCTTTCGAAGACGCCCAGGTCTGGGGGCATGTCACATCCAAGCTTCAATCCGATGGCTATAAGGTTGTGGCTGTTGAACTGCCCGGGCGTCCGGGCGCGCCCGCCGCACCGGACAAGGTCAGCCTCGACCTCTATCGCGACACCGTGGTCGCAGCGCTGAACAAATTCCATCGCCCGGCCGTCGTGGTCGGGCACAGCTTCGGCGGCATCGTCATCGCCGACGCCGCGGAAACGGCACCGAAGAAGATCAAGACTTTGGTCTTCGTTGCTGCCTACCTGCCGCAAGACGGCGACTCGCTCGTGTCGATGGCCAACAAGGATGCCGACGCCAAGATCGGCCCGCACCTGCAGATCGATAAGGAAAAGGGTATTGCCTCCATCGAGTATTCGGCACGCGCCGATCTGTTCGCCAATGGAGGTTCTGACGAACTGCGCGAGGCAATCCCGAATCTGATCCTGGACGAACCCGTGGGCCCGCTGTCTACGCCCGTGCATGTGACTTCCACCAACTTTGGTCAGGTCGACAAGATCTATATCCACACAGCCATGGACCAGGTCATCAGCCCCTCGTTCCAGGCCAGGATGGTTGCCGCGACCCCCGTGAGAGCCGAGTACACCCTGCAGACCGGTCATACGCCGTTCCTCACCGATCCCGACGGCCTCGCAAGGGCGATCGAGGCCGCTGCGAAATAGGCGGTTCCCGGTTGGTCCGGGAAGCGAAGGCGCGGCGGCTTCGTCATCCCGCGCTTCGCCTTCAAGTATGTTGCTCCGGGCGCGGGGCTCGCTATATCCGGGTTCCCGCGCACCGCCTGCAGGCCGCTCTTCGATGGTCCGTACCGGGATGCTCTTTCAGATAGAACCATGCGCATCCGTTGTTTTCGACAATTTCTCTTGTTCCCAAAGGCAGAACCGATATGTCCCGTCTTCAGATACCCGCCACCATCGCAGATGCACCCGCTGCTTCTCAGCCCTTCCTGGAGGCCATCAACAAGAAACTGGGTGTTGTGCCGAATCTGTTTCGTCTGATGGCCAACAGCCCCGCGGCGCTCGAGGGCTACCTCGGTCTGGCCGGAGCCTTGGCAAAAGGCGCGCTTCCAGCACAAACCGGCGAGCGTATCGCTCTCGCCGTCGCCGAAATCAATGGCTGCGACTATTGCATGTCGGCGCACAGCTATTTGGGAAAGAACGTGGCGAAACTTGACGATGCGGAAATGTCCGCCAATCGAAATGGCGGCTCGAATGATCCAAAGGCTGCCCCTGCCGTGCAGTTCGCCGCGAAGGTCGCGCACGAGCGTGGCCGCGTATCCGACGAAGATCTGCGCGTCGTCAGGGAGTGGCTACACCGATGCGCAGATCGTCGAAATTGTTGTGCACATCGCGCTGAGTGTCTTGACGAACTATGCCAACGTCGTTGCACACACCGAGATTGACTTTCCCGTGGTGCATACACGTCAGGGCCTGAAAGACGGGACTCGCATGCTTCTCGATTTGTGATGCGTTAACTGAGCTGATAGGTTACGTCAATGCGTTGGAAGTAAGACAACCATCCGCAAGCGTAGCGCTAGGTGGGCTTTTGACGGAGGCGTTCGTCCTGGATATCGGCCACGCTCTCAGGCACCACGATCATCGCGGGCATCAGCTCGTGATTCAGGTTCCAGACGGCACGTTCGTCGTCGTATCCCGCGTCACCCGGCAGTAGAACCGAACCCTCGACCGTGGCCACGAGGGGCGCTGCATCCCCCGGCAATACCGGCGGCAGTGACAAATCGTTGAAAGCCATACATGAAGGTCCTGTCGCTAATGGATTGTGCTTGAAGCGACTGATCCTATTCTTTATCACGCACCGGGCATATGTCATTTAAACGGTCGATTTAGGACGAGGTAACGCTTACGGCATCGCTAGCACCGAGGACTAGCGTGCAATCAGCCAGATTCGAAAGCACGGAATTGATAGAGAGGCTGTCACGGTAGGCGAGCGCTTCGATTCAACGTCTTCAGCGAGACACCGGCCGCAGTGTGGCGCGCTAAAATGTCGCGGCAAAGGTCGAGCGAGGAGTCGATTAACGTCTCTTGCGCGAAAGGCGGCAGACGCCGCAGACACATCGCTCTGCAGGCCAAACCCGCTCGCGTTCGGCTTGGCATTCGCGATGTGCACCGTGGCCCGCTAAAGAAGCGAGAAAAGCGGCCGTTAAAGACGTAGTCCGCCAACATTGATGGGGTCGCGGACAGAAAAGCGACCAACTTTCAACAAGACGATAAAAATGCGCGCACTAAAAACAATCCTCTTTCATCTCCTGCGTACCTTTCGCGGAATCGTTCTTCTCGGCTGCAAGATACTCTCCGGAGTCTTCTTGATTGGCTTTATTCTGATGCTGCTTATCGGCAGCGGACATCAAGGTGCGTTTGGAATGAAGCTCACATTCCTTGTATTCGCAGTCGGATTCGGTGCGCTTGCATGGTATTACGACATGCTAATCTTGAAGCTGAAGCCCGACAACGTCGATCTCGTGCTCTTCCAGTAGACAACTGGTTGAGCAAATGACATTGGCTCACGGCTAGTCGAGCAGCAGACCTTAAACCTCAACCGAATGAGGCAGAACATCGGCCAAAGCCGTCATTGGGATGGGCCGGGCTCTACGTCAGCAATGTGGCAGATTGTCGACGATGGCGGCATCGAGCAACCCGGTGAGAGCATCCTGCATCAGTGCGCTCACACTCCCGAGCTTAAGCGGCCCTTAGACTCGATGCGAGCGCTATGGCAGCTTCCAAACTGGAACTGCCAAGGGGGTTAACTCAGGCGATGACCTTCTGCTCCCCGGCAGCCTGCTCGCGCATGCGACGGGCTTCGTCGCGCAGGAACAGCTGGTAATCGTCCAGATCGCCGTCGAAGGGCTCGACCCCACCTTTGGTGACGAGCCAGAACTCGTCACATACCGCGCGCAGCAGGGAACGGTCGTGACTGACCAGCATCACCGTGCCTTCGAATTCGTTGAGTGCCATGCCTAGCGCTTCGCGTGTGGCCAGGTCGAGATGGTTGGTGGGCTCGTCGAGCAGCAGCAGGTTGGGGCGCTGCCACACGATCATGCACAACACGAGCCGCGCCTTCTCGCCGCCGCTCATCGTGCTGACCGCCTGATGGACCATGTCGCCACTGAAGTTGAAGGTGCCGAGGAAGGTGCGAAGCGATTGTTCGGTGCCACTCTGGCCGGGCGCGCGCATGTGCGGCGGCGTGTCCTTGGCAAGGCGGATCATGTGTTCCATCGGCGTGTCGAGAGGACGCAGCACGTCGAGTTCCTGCTGTGCGAAGTAGCCGATGTTCAGGCCTTTGCCTTCGCTGATTTCGCCGGCAATCGGCGCCAGCTCGTGTGCCACCGTCTTCACCAGAGTGGATTTGCCCTGGCCGTTGGCACCGAGAATGCCGATGCGCTGCCCGGCCAGCACGGATCGGTTGATGCCCCGCACGATAACCGTCGGCGGCGTGCCCGGTGGAGCGCCGGTCGGCGCCGCGTAGCCGAAGCTCGCGTCCAGCATCGACAACAGCGGGTTCGGGACGTTGAGCGGCTCCTTGAACTCGAAGGTGAACTCCGCATCGGCAAGCACCGGTGCGATTTTCTCCATGCGTTCGAGCGCCTTGACCCGGCTCTGCGCCTGCTTCGCCTTCGAAGCCTTGGCCTTGAAACGGTCGATGAATTTCTGCAGGTGGGCAATCTTGTCCGCCTGCCTGGCCACCGCGGCCTGCTGCAGCAGCAGTTGCTCAGCGCGCATCTCTTCGAATTTGCTGTAGTTGCCGCCATAACGCACGAGCTTGGCGTTGTCGATGTGCACCGTCACCTGTGTCACCGCGTCGAGGAATTCGCGATCGTGGCTGATCACGACCAAGGTTCCTTGATAGCGCTTGAGCCAGGCTTCCAGCCAGACCAGCGCGTCGAGGTCGAGGTGATTGGTCGGTTCGTCGAGCAACAGCAAGTCGGACGGGCACATGAGCGCGCGCGCCAGCTGCAGTCGCATGCGCCAGCCGCCGGAGAAACTGTTGACCGGTTGGCTAAGCTGCGCGGCACTGAAGCCAAGCCCCAGGATCAGCGCCTGGGCACGTGCGGGGGCATCATGTGCACCGGCGTCGTGCAGGGCCATGTAAGCGTGTGCCATGCGCATGCCGTCGTCGCAGGCCTCAGCGGCGGCTACTTCGGCCTGCGCGGCCAGCAGTATGGTGTCACCGTCGATGACGAAGTCGGTCGCACTCTGCTCGGTCTCCGGCATCTCCTGCGCGACCTGGCCCATCTTCCATGCAGCGGGAATCGAGAACTCGCCGCCGTCTTCGTGCAGCGTGCCGTTGAGAAGGCCGAAAAAGGACGACTTGCCGGCGCCATTGCGGCCGACAAGGCCAATCTTTTCGCCGGGGGTGAAGGTGACGGACGCGCTGTCGAGTACGACATTGACGCCACGGCGCAGCGTGACATTACGGACGGAAATCATAAGGAGCTACTTCGAGGAGGATAGGCATGATAGCCGATCGGAGGTACAGGGCTGCCACTTTTCTGGCGGCACGGGTGCAGAGCCGCTTGCGCTTTGCGTCGCCCACCCTGCACGCGCCATTTGAAGGTCCGCTGTACCTTAGGGAGCAGACGTATCGCCCTGACTCCGCAGCCCCTGGTGCATGTAGTGCGGGAAAGCCCGCCAGCGGTTAGCGCTGGGGCGCCTTGTCAACGCGCGCCTTCGACACGGCACGGACGTTGCGAAGCCTGCATGACACGCGGGCTTCGCACCTCTTCCCGACGTCGCGCTAGTTCGCCGCTTCGAGCAGGCCGAGCAGCGTCGGCTCCATTCGCCAGTCCGGCGTGTGCATGAGCGGCCATGCACCCGGCGAATCCGGCGAATTGAAGTAGACGATTGCCGTGAGGGCCGGCATGCTCGGCAGCACGTCGCGCAGGGCCGTCAACGCAGCGCTCTGGCGCTCCGGCGTGCCTTCCACGCCTAGTTCCGCGACCATCACCGGCAAGCCGTACTTCTGAACGCGCGCGTACTTCTCCCGCAGGATCGCCGTTGCCGACGGCGCGCCTTCCTTCGCGCCCATCGCGCAAGTCGGGCAGTCGAAGATCGACAGGCCCACTTCGTCGGCATAGCCTTGGCCCGGGAAATACGCGGGCAACGAGGTGTCGCCGCGCGGCGACCAGACGAAGCTCAGGAGCTTGTTGCCAGCCCGGCACCGGTCGACGAAATGCCGGTAAGCGGCGATATAGCCAGCAGGATCGTTCGCGGCCCATGGATAGCGGCCGGTGGCGGTTTCCATCTCCTGGGCCCAACGCACCCTCACTTGCGAACCGACCGAGCGCAGCGCGGTGCACACGTCGTCGATCTCCGCATCGTAGGCACCGAGCGTCACGTCGCGCAGCAGCTTATGTGAGTTGCGCGATGCCGCCGGCCACGGTTCGACCGTCACCATCAGGCTGCGCTTGCGCAGGCTCGCGTAGTTGCCGGCTTCGCGGATCGCAGCGGGCGCGCCGGGGTCGGACCAGGACACGAAGATATGCTCGACGTCGAGCGTATCGGCGAGTGCATAGGCGTGGTCCGGATCGTAGGCGCCGATCTTCGGCGGCTCCGCGGCCACGGCGGGCGTGATCGCTTCGCCGCGCCACATCAGTGCTTCGATGCCCTGACCGAGCCGCAGATAGCCGCCCGCCAGCAGCACGAGCGCTGCCGTGACGAACAGGCCGCGCCGCGCGAGCGGGCCCTCGGCGAGCAGCAGCCCGAGCGTGGATTTGCGATGCCCGTTTTCGCGCGCATGGGCCACCACGACCACGATCGCGATGACAAGGTACACGAGGGCATTGAGCATCGACATCACGTAAAAGCCGCGAGCGTTGTCGGCATCATCGACAAGCAGGACCGGCAGCGCGCAGAGCAGCACGAGCCACAGATAGGGCGCGACGACGCGCATGGATGCAACCGGATCGGCGGCGGCGGTCTTCGGTGTCACGCTGAACGCGAACTCGCGTCCGCGCACGCAGTCGAGCGCCGCCGACACCACGCCCAGCAGCGACCACGGCCAGCGTGCGAAGAGGAACGCGAGCCCTTCCCACGACACGACGTTCGCATCGTGCGGGCGCAGACAGCCCGTGGTTTTCACCCAGGCCATCAGCAGCAGGATACTCGCCGTCACCGGAGCCGCGTGCACCAGGTAATCCGTGTATGGCACGTCCGCCCAGACGCGATGCGTGAGGAGCGCGATGACCGGCATCGCGACGCTCGCCGCCATCGTCAGCGAGAAGAGCGGATACCAGAGCTGCGCGAACAGAAACTGTCCCTTCAGGCGCATCGGCAGGCGGCCGAAGTACGTCAACGTATAGCGGAACAGGATCACCGCGAGGCTCTTCGACCACTGGAACTCCTGCGTGACCATGTCCGCGAACGTGCGAGGACCGTCGCCGCTCGCGATCGCGTCGAGTGCGTGCACGCCGGACCAGCCGTGAGCGTTCATCATCAGCGTGGTCGAGTGGTCTTCCGCGAGCTCGGGGCCGAGACCGCCGATGTCTCGCAGCGCGCGCGTGCGCACCGCATAGTGCGAGCCGATGCAAAGCGGCGCCAGCCCTCCGTTGTGCCCCGCCTGCAATGCGCCGTGCAAGGCCGCTTCCGCGTGCAGCCGGCCGCGCGCCGCCCAACTTTCCGGCGCGTTGCTGTCGCAGATGCTTGGCGCCGACACGTAGCCGACATTCGGATCGGAGAACGGACGCAGCATCGCTTCGAGATAGCCGGGTTGCGGCACGTGATCCGCGTCGAGCTGCGCGACGAAATCGTAGTTGGCGTAGCCGAAGTGGTCGTAGAAATACGCAAGATTGCCCTCCTTGCAGCGCGTGCGCCGGGGCCATGACGCGTTGTGGTAATCGGCCACGTCCTTGCGCGTCGAGAGATGCACGCCGCGACGCGCGCACCAGTCGATCGTCTCCTCGGACGGATCTTCATCGGCGAGCCAGGTGTCATGCGGATAGGACTGCGCGAGCATCGCGAGCAGCGTCGTCTGCACGATCGCGAAGGGTTCCGACGGCGCCTTCGTCACCACCATCGCCACGCGAAGACCGGCGGGAACCGCCCGCGCGCGATTAGGCACGCGGGCTCGCGAGAACACCAGCACGAAGTAGCCTGGGATGACCGTGGTCCAGAAGAGCACTGCGCAGTTCACCGCGTAGCGAAATGCATCGACGTCATGTTGCGGCTGCAGCCACCACGCCCAGAATCCGACGAGGCTCAGCAGCCAGCACGCCGCCAGCACGGTGAAAGAGACGCGTTGCCTTCCGGACAGCAAGGGCACGAGGTAGGGCGCGGCGAGCTCTGGCGTTTCCGCCTCGCTCGCCGGGCGGCCACGCTCCGCCTCCAGTTGCTTGGGACGGGTGACCGGCGTGCTCATACGGCCTCGCTTGCTTCGACGGTGGAGGGAACTTCCGCGCGCGCGTCGTGACGCGCGACCTTCGCCGGCACGACAAGCGGAGCACGCGTGCGTTGGGCGCGCCGTTCGATGGCCGGTGTGCGGCGCCCGCCCAAGGCCTTGCGTCCGATCCGCACATACTGGCGGAAGCCGCTTTCGCGCACCGCGTCCTCATCGAACAGATTGCGCAGGTCGACCATCACCGGATCGGCCATGTAGTCGGCCAGCTCACCGAGATCGCACTCGGTGAAGTCTTTCCAGTCCGTCAGGATCACGAGCGCGTCCGCGCTGCGCGCCGCGCCGACCGGCGTCGTCGCCACGCCGATGTTCGGCAGCATGCGCGCCGCTTCGGCCGGGCGGGAGGGGTCGTATGCACGAACCTTCGCGCCGCGCTCTTCCAGCATCTGGATCAGGCCGACGCTCGGGCTTTCGCGCATGTCGTCCGTCTGGCCCTTGAAGGTGAGGCCGAACACGGCGAGCCGCTTGCCCGCGACCGAACCGCCGCACGTCGCCTCGATCTTGTCGAACATGACCGTCTTGCGGCGCGAGTTCGCTTCGATCGCCGCCTCGACGATGCGCATCGGCACGATATGCTCGGAGGCCGTCGCCTTCAGTGCACGCGTGTCCTTCGGGAAGCACGAGCCGCCCCAGCCGGGACCGGCTTTCAGGAACGCCGCGCCGATACGCCGATCCAGACCGATGCCCGCCGCGACGCGATCGACGTCCGCGCCGACGACCTCGCACAGATCAGCGATCTCGTTGATGTAGCTGATTTTTACGGCGAGGAACGCGTTGGCGGCGTACTTGATGACCTCGGCCGTTTCGATCTCCGTGGCGAGCACTTCATAGCCGTTCTGCGCGAGCGGCGCGTAGATGCGCCGCATGATGGCGGCGGCTGCTTCGCTGTCGGTGCCGAACACGACGCGATCCGGATGCATGAAGTCCTCGATCGCCGAGCCTTCACGCAGGAACTCGGGGTTCGACGCCACCGCGAACGATTGTCCGGGCGCGAGCCAGCGCTCGGCTGCGCGCTGCACTTCGCGATTCGTGCCGACGGGCACCGTCGACTTGGTCACGAGCACCGTGAACGCGTCGATATTCGGCGCGACCTGCTCGGCCACCGCCATCACATAACTCAGGTCCGCGCGGTCCGTGCCCGGATGCGAAGGCGTGCCGACCGCGATGAACACCGCTTCGCGCCCCTTCACGCTCGCAGCGAGGTCGAGGCTGAAGCGCAGCGTGCCGCGCTTGGCGTTACGGCTGACGAGTTCGTCGAGGCCCGGTTCGTAGATCGGAATACGGCCGTCGTTCAATGCATCGATCTTGGACGGATCGTTGTCGATGCAGATCACGTCATGTCCCAGTTCGGCCAGGCACGCGCCGCTCACCAGTCCGACGTAGCCGGTCCCCACGATTGCAATACGTACGCTCATTTTCTTGCTCCCCGATTCTTTTGATAAGTGCTTTCTGGTCTTTGTTGGTCCGCTACTGCCCGTTGTGGGTCGCGCCGTTCAAACGTCGACCGGGCTGTCTGTTTCGATGAACCACTTCGCGGCCGTTTCGACCATCGGGCCGATATCCATGTACTGTGGCTTCCATCCGAGGACGCGCTGTGCCTTGTCGGCCTGCGCGTAAAGCGCAGGCGGGTCGCCGGCACGGCGCGGCGCACGCATCGCGTTCACGGGCTTGCCGGTGGCGGCGCGCACGGCGTCGAGCAATTCGAGTACCGACGTGCCGCGCCCCGTCGCGAGGTTGAACGCGCCGCTGTCGCCGCCTTGCAGCAGGTGAGTCATCGCGCGCAGATGCGCATCCGCGAGGTCGTTGACATGCACGTAGTCGCGCACGGCGGAGCCATCGGGCGTCGGGTAGTCGGTGCCCATCACCTTGAAGGCGGAACCCGTGCCCAGCGCGGCGCCGATCGCGAGCGGAATCGCATGCGTTTCCGGATCGTGACGCTCGCCGAGCTCGCCTTCGGGATCGGCGCCGGCCGCGTTGAAGTAACGCAGTGCGATCCAGCGCAGGCCGTATGCGCGCTCATAGTCTGCAGCCATGCGTTCCGTGATGAGCTTTGTGAAGCCGTACGGGTTCACCGGGTGCTGCGGCGTGTCCTCGGTGATGGGCAACA
>Ga0157375_10003486_pt1 | contig 13639 bp, 20 predicted proteins | sample M35metaG_FD_115311 | JGI IMG/M metagenome (GOLD analysis project Ga0157375, IMG submission 115311) | Miscanthus rhizosphere microbial communities from Kellogg Biological Station, Michigan, USA - M3-5 metaG | ecosystem: Host-associated > Plants > Roots > Rhizosphere > Soil | place: USA: Michigan...
AGCGGACATTCATATTCTACCGCCGCGCATGCGGATTGCCGCTCGCACCGTCGCCAAGTCTTCGCGTACACCCTGGGTGAGCCGCCCCCCCATGTGCAAAACGGACTGCACGCCAAGTGCATACTCGCCTGGAAACGTCACACGAGCAGAGCGAACCGCGAGGGGATCGACAAGAACTGACGATCCATCGGGGCGCGTTAGGCTGACGGCGCTAATATAAGTACCGTCGCGCCCCCCAGCTCCATTCAGTATCCCCCCGATCCTATCGACATAATTACGGGTTTCCTCCGGCAGAGGGGTCCCATCCGCCAAGAGTTTGTCCACTCGCAGCGGACCGGCATTGTAAGCGGCAAATATAGCGGGATATGCATATTTGCTCTTTAGCCAACGCAGATAAGCCGTGCCCGCCTGAATATTGTCGTTTGGATCGAACGGATTTGACCCCAATCGGTATTGCGTCCGCATCTCCGTGTAGGTCTGGGGCAATAGCTGCATGATGCCAACGGCGCCTTTTTCGGAGACCATGGGCATTCCTTCCGACAACATGGTCCGCCCCCCGCTTTCCACGCGCATGACTGCGTTGATCCAACCGACCGGAACCCCAAAACGGCGCGATGCCTTGGCAACCATCGGCTTCCACCTTTTTAATAGTTCGGCGGGAGCCATGGCTTGTTCTTTTTCAAACACGGATTGCCGTGGAAGAACTGGATTTGTCGCCTTGAGCACTCTGCGAGGTGACACGGGGGCAGCATTGGGACTAGCGGCTTCGGCACTTTGGAGCCACAGCATTGTCGCAAGCCCAATAGAGGCTGCTCGCGTGACAAACCAATCCCAAGGGCAGGTTCGGCCGGCCAAGGCTATTCCACAAATGACAGCTGGCCGAACCGGTCCGGATAATGCGGGTCCGGCTTCACCATGCCCGAATCCGACCATTGCGAAAGCCGGCGGTCGGGTTCGGTTCCATCCCAACGATTCATGTTCGCGATCCAGCGGTCGCCGATCTTGGGCAAAGGGTTATCCGTCAAATCGGCAAACGAGCGCCAGGGAATCGCCACTTCGAGATTCCAACCCTTGTCCTGGTCTCCCGCCTTGTTGAGCGTACCCTTTCTCGACACGGCAAGTCGCACGCCCGGCAGGTTGTAGTTCTTCACTATGCGCTGGGGAAACGGATAAAGATAATCATACAGGACAGCGCGGGCATTCATTTCAAGGCCTAGGTACAGGTTCTTGACGCCCGGCGGGGCAATAAAAATTTCGACCGCATCGTCCTTGTAGGTGGGGTCGTCGTGCTGGGTATGGACCGCGGTGATGTCGCTATCCTCACATTCGTAGGCGACATAGAGATTGTCATTATCCCAGGCCAGCCGGGCCACGGCCTTCTGCTTCTTGCCGGTCTGATCGGCCCAGGGGAAGACGAAGGTCACCGGCTTTGCCGCTTGCCAGGCAGCATCATCCAGGTGGCCGTCGATGCGCGGCGCAATTCTGGCGCGATGCACCTCGTAGGTCGGGATGGGAGCAAGACCGGGCCGCTGGGCTTGGGCCCATGCAGGCGAGGCGCCCAGGATAAAGGCGAAGGCAAGCAAGGCTCTCATGGACCCCTCCACATTTTCGGAAACGCTAGGAGGATCGCTGCCGGCCTACAAGTGTGATTCTATGAAAGGTGCCGGGCTTTCGGCCTGGACCGCGCGATTCGTTATGGATCCAAAACGGTCATTCGTCCCCGACAGCCTGATGTCCGCTTTGGGTCAAAAGCGGACATTGGAAATCTCACCTACCTCAATCGTGTGCCATTCCACGTTCTCATGAAGCATTTGCAACTGTCCCAGTAGGGGCAAAGGCTCCGCCAGGGGCAATCTCAATTTCGAGCCCGCTGAAACGTGTCTGCAGTTCTGTTTGTCGGCGTTGCGGACTACGCCGAAGCTTGCCCAAAGTATCGCTATGGGGCGAATGCTTTTTCAATAGTCGCTATCAACACGACAGCATCAACGGGCTTTTCCAGGAAAGCCCGTGCGCCAGTTCGCAAAGCTTCTTCTTTCATATGTGCATGCGAGCTGCCCGTAATGATGATCACCGGCAGGGTCCAACCTCGGGATTGCGCTTGTCTCATGACTTCTAAGCCGTTCAATTCGGGCAAATCGAAATCAAGCACAACGCATCCCGCCGGTGGTGGCTCTTGATCAAGGAACTCATTTCCCGACGCAAAAACACGCACCACGAAACCTTCCAACTCGAGGTAGCGGCGCAGTGCTGCGCGAACAGCGCCGTTATCATCGACAACATAAATGGTAGATGCGGCGTTCGACATGCCAACCCGTTTGCGATTTTGCGGAAGTACGGGCACCAAGTGCCAGTAAGGCGACTATGGTACGGAAACGGACGGGTGTCGATGGGTGAAAACTCGGGGGAATAATGCCGCTTGTCCGCGTTAGGCGGCGGAACCCGGTGGCATATTGGCACCGCAGCCCAGGCTGGAGCCCGTCAAATTTGGTTAACGGGTCGCGGCCACTATGCGTCGAAAAGAAGGACCTCGATTTTCCTTCTCATCTGGTCGTCACCGATCAGGGAAATAGCAATACGGCAGCGCTCAAGAATTTCGCCAGTAAGAAAGTTACCGCGTTCAATGTGCTCGGCCACCTGGGCGAACAGAACCGCAGCGCCTATTAAAACCTTTTTGTCCGCCGGCGCGGCTTTGCTGCTGCTAGCATGTTCGCACGCCTTCGTCGCCTCTCGAAACTTCTCAGCCGTGGTCATACGTGGGAATCAATCAGAATTGCCCCGAAGCATAAACTTAAGGCACGTATCGCAAACACGACATAAATCTAACCCCTATTAATTTCCCCCAACAATCCCATTGGAAGGGCTGAGGATACCGGTGAATGTGACGCAGAGCGGTCGATTGAACTGTTGGGGCAGGGATTTGCTGGTGTCGTGGCCAAGCCAATAGCCGTCGCCGATCTGCGCATCCTGGTTTGGGATAGGTGTTTTGGCGACAGTGACGCACTAGGGGAGGGCGTGCGAAAGCCGGATAGGTGGAATGTCCGCTTGGCTCAGAAGCGGTTACTCGTCCCTGATCAGCCTAATGTCCGCTTTGCGCCTAACGCGGACATGCGGTACCCAGCCATGCACCGGGCCTTCGCCGGGCCTGTCAAGGCAAGCCTTGGCTGCGCCTTCAACCGTCACGCCTGGTGTCGGTCCGAGCGCAAAATGGACTTTATAGAACGCGCAGGCTTGGTCCGAAGTGTGCGCGTGGCCGATAATCTTCGCATCGGTTTCCGCATCACTAAAGACCGGCGCCAGGAATGGATAGAACTTCTCGGGGTCCGTCGTGCCGTTTCGGGCCTTGGCAATGGCGGCTAGGGCGATGCCCTGGTCTGACGTTGGATCAGGGTTCTTCACATGCGCGGTCAAATGCTCAAGCGCAGAAAGCAGATCGGGCGCCGCCACGATCAAGTCGGCCACGGCCTTGCCGTTGTCGGGATCGTCCAGCAGACCGATAGTGCAAATGTCACTTGATGCGGCGTCGTTCACGCACAGGTCGCCATTCTGATCTGCCCCCAGTTGCCAGGGCGCGCGGTAAATCTCGTCACTCATTTGTTCGTTCTCCGCAGTCGGCAGGATTCCCACACATGCCGGCTGGAAACGATCGGCTGCCTCCGCATTGGCGGAATGGTCGCTTGATGGCCCACCCCCAAAATAAAAGGACCGGCACGAGGGTAAATCAGACGTGGCCCACGGAAGTTTTGGCAACGGCACGCCCCCAACTTCCGAGACGACTAAGCCAATACACGCAAGCGTGGTCAATTTCGGCTGCGTGTCCAAACGCGCCAAATTATGCGCGAAGCGCGCCAACTTGGCTGGTGCGGAAGCAAGGCGATATCGCGTCGCGCCGCAATGTCCGCTTTGGGCCAAAAGCGGTCATGGGTAAGCGATCAACCCCACCACTCAGGTGTAGATTTCTACGGTAGTGGGTACGATATTACCCCTGCTTCTTGCGACGCCGCGCCAGGAATGCGCCCGCCAATCCCGCGCCAAACAGCGACATGGTCACAGGCTCCGGTACCGCTGTCGTCGAAGGACCAGGGGGGTCAATCCCGACACTCCAAGCCTGGGCTCCCGTCTCCCGCCCATCAGACAAATCGGCAGAAAAGAACACGCCATGGTTATTGGCGATAAAATCGTCGGTGCTGAGGCCGCCCGTGCGGGTCAGGGTAAAAAGCAGATCGCCAAAATAACCACTGCCAGACCCATTACCGGCGGTGTCATCAATCGCAACTGAGAACGCGCCAAAGGGGGTATTGTCGCCGCCAAGTATGTTCAGGCTGAGGTTTTCAGTGACAATGCTGTGGTGGGGGCCGCTGTGAGTGTAATGGCCGCCGAGCGGCGTGGTGAAGTTGATGCTCAGGGCGCCGGAACCGGCCAGATTAAAGGCTAACGGAGTGTGCTGCCCACCGCTATTGACGAAGCCATAGCCATCCTTCAAATCGACGGCGACATCAACCGAATTTACGCCGTTCTGGGTCAGGGTGATGGCACCCACATCCGAAACTTGCTTTCCAGTGCTCGAGGAAAAGACCCAGATAGGTCCCGCATAGGCTGCCGTTGAGAGACCTACGAAAGATGCAAGAGCGAGAGCGGACAGCGACGCGAGTTTCATTTTGAATCAACCATTCCGATAATCTGCGAAAAATCCCGACCATCCATTTGCGAACTCCGTTAGCAGAGATACGGAGCGCCTGTGACTTGCCCGGGATATGCTCACCATGCGCAACCGCGCTCAATTGCAACCACCGGTCCTGCGCTGCCAAAAAATGTGCTGCAGGTGCCAGACGTCGGGCCTGCGGAACTTTTCGGCGAGAGGCGGAAATCCCATCTGTCCATTGGCGACGGAACGGCTGTCTAGGCGGAGGGACGGTTTGAATGTCCGCTTTGCGGCAACGGCGGAAGTTTTTTGGCAAGCAAAGTCGAAAAGTTTCCCGCGCAGCCGTCAGGCAAGAAATTGGACGCCGTCGCTCGACGCCCGCCAGTCAGACGGCCCGCCCAAAGGTGTGTCTATTTTGATGGTACTTTGATCTCTATTGGGCCGGGGTCGCACCAGACTGTCGATGGTATTGTTCGGTCAGGTAGTCATCGATATCGCCCACGGTTTTATAGATGTCGCCGCCACTAATACCGAGTGCCCGCGCATCACTGGTAAGGCTCGCTGCTAGGCGATCCACCTCATAGGCTAGATCGGCAAGACGTGAGACGACACGAACATTCTGAACTACCCAGTCGGTTACAAAAGTATCGATCTCAGTTTTGTTCCACATGGAATGCCCCTTTTCTAAAATCTACCGCTTGGCCAATGGATGTGGAGGTGCAGATTGTTCTCCAACGCTGTCACTTGATTAGGGACGGGGCGCGCGAGCGATTGGACCAAGATCCAATGGAAACTTTCACCATCAAACTGGGACAATTACCTCAGATTTGAGCCAATACCGACAACGGCCGCAAGGTCGTCGTGGAGATTTTGTGCCGTACGGGATTTTACCAAGTCTGCGGCGATGGCATTCAGCGTCCAAAAGGAGCCACGGTTCATGGCGGGTTCAGATATCCGACACCGACGACGCAGTTATCGACATGCGCAAGGTGTGTGGCGCTAATGCTCAGCAGACTGCATCAGAGTTCGCCAAAGTTGCCGAACAGCAGGGAAATGGCGAGCTGGCCAAGAAATGGTTCAAGATTGCTGAGGGCTGCAAAGGCTTGGCCGAAAGACAGGAGTTTGGCAGCGGTGGGCAGACCTGACACAGGTGGGCGAGACCTTTCTTTTGTTGCAATGGTCACTGCAGCCCTGCTCGTCGCCATCGGCGTGCTGGTCTATAATCTGGTTGGCTAATACGCCCAAAGGCCAATGGTACTATGGCCCAATAAAAGCAGAATGCCTGGGCCACCCAAGTGAGCGCCTGAAGTTGCATCCGCCTAGCCCCTCCCCTCTGAGAGGCGGATGCAATTTCACGCCTCAAGGCCGACGGGCTTGAGATGGTCATTCGTGGCGATCATCCTCCTCGCGGTCGCCGAATGTCCGCTTCGGGTCAAAAGCGGACGTCCTTAGATCCTCACAACCGCTAGCCTTTGGACAGCTGTACCAGGCCGCGGAATCGATCTGGGAGCCACGGCATGGGTGAAATGGGGCTGGACCTAAGTCCAATCGCAGCAGACCAGCTGGCGCGGAAATGTGGTGGCGCGTGTCAAAGGGTTGGGGCCGACCACGAGGATTCAACATGGGTTACCGTATTCAGTTTCTCAGAGATGACCGCAAGATGGGCGATGTCGGTTCTGAAAAACCACTTCCCGAAACCTTGGAGGACGCGATTGACCTTATGCCCCTGTTTTATTCGGATCATGCATTGATTGTGGATGAAGCCGGTCGTTCGGTTGAAATGCTGATGAAATCCGCCTGACAGAGGCTCGGCAGGATGTCCGCTTTGGGTCAAAAGCGGACATTCCTATGGTCTCTGCACAGCCCGTCCCTAAATGGAAACGGCGTGGGATGGCCACTCTCCAGGTTTAAAGCGAAGGCCATCCCCAAACTGAACCACCATCTCCGGCGTTACCACTTAAGCAGTTTCGGTCCAAAAGTGTGGGAGCAAAAAGTGCCATTGCTAAAAGCTGCGAAGGCGGCGTTCTGTCTTGCGAAGTTCCGGTCCCCGCTCCTGGCTAAATCAGCGTGACGGCGCGGCGCCAATACTGGGCTCTGTTCGCCCTCATGCTGCCAGCATTGCCCGCGACCGCACAAACTACCACGCCCGTTGGCGTCTGGCTTCATCCCGACAAGCGCATTGAGATCGAGATCGCGCCTTGTGGCGACCGCTTTTGCGCGAAAATCGTCTGGTTCAAACGCCCAAACGGGGACGATGGCTTGCCGCTGACCGATGTCAAAAACAAAGACCTCGCGCTCCGCACACGCCCTTTGCTGGGCCTTAATGTTCTGCAAAACCTTCGCGCTAACGGTGAGAACAATTGGGCCGATGGCGAAGTCTACAATCCCGATGACGGGGCAAATTATCGGGCACAAATGTCAATCGACAACGCTGGGAACCTTCGCATACGCGCCTTTGTCGTACTACCTCTACTCGGCCACACGCTGATCTGGACCCCTGTGCATTGAACTCTGCGATATTTCCGCCGGCTCGTGCTCACGCCTTGGCTACCGACCTCGGAATCGTGGCTCGCGTTTGCCACACAATTCCACTGCACGTCTGGCGCCCGTGACGAGCCGTGCGGCCATGTCTTTGTTGTAGAAATAAAAATTGTGCGCTGACGCGTTGTCCCGCTGCGCAATGTTCACAACATAGACCTTTGGGTAAGCGCGCACGAAAACACGACGGCCGGATTGACCATCAATCGACGTCACCCTTATGCCCTTGGCAAGGCGAAGGTCGACCGTCCGATCCTGATCGGACACTGGTCTTCCCCCCTGCTCGACATGCCAGTGGTATCTCACCTGACATCGATTTGGATCGGTGGTCACGTAGCTGGCTTTGTATAAACGCTGATCGTATTGGTCCCGGCCGGTGGCCTTATCGCGAAACTGCGCCGTGAAATTAATTGTCCCTTCGCCGGCCACCTTGTCTGCGATCAGCGCCAGGGATTGCCTCAATGATTGGCCTTCCGGTTTCAGATCAGCGGACTTGATTTGGTGTGCGTTGGACAGCTGCCTCTTCCCAGCATTTTCTGGCGGGATTGCCGAGGCTTGCTGTGTTTCCGCGGGCTGCACTGCGGGGGGCAGGGGGCGCACGACGGCCTGATTTGGACGGGATGATTGCGCGGATGCCTGTTTGGTGTTTGGCGCAACTTGCCGCGAAGACGCAAGCACCATCACTATTGCGCTCAGGGCGAAAAGAGACGCTACAATTCCAACGATGACCATCGTCCGAGTGTTTTTTGTTGCAGTAGCCGCGCTGGCTAGCGTCAATGCTTCTGATGCACTCGTCAGGGACTCGGAAGCGGTTTCTCGCGCCACTTCTGCAAGCGCCCTGATGGCCTTCACATCCTTGCTCAGTTGAAGGAACTCTTGTCGCGCAAGCCATCGGCGCGCGACCTCCATGCCAGTTGGGGTATATGAATTGCGCTCGACGTAGCCGCGAACCGCTTCTTCACCGACGCTGTCAAATTCCGCCCACCACATGGCGCATTCGTTTTGGAACGAGACATCGGAAAATGTGGGACTGAGACCGGCCGCCTCGCCGCTATCGAAAACAAAATCGGAATCTTTGGCCACGGGGTGATCTCGGCTCAAGTGGCCGTCAACCATACCGACTGGATTAGCGCCCACAAAGGCGGAACTTTCGATTCTTAAGTGTGGCGAAAATGTGGCCGTGAGGATTACCGGCTCATGGCCTGCACCTGGGTCCTAGGCAATGTTGCTGGGGGCGCAAAGTCCGGCGGCGGTGAGGGATTGGGCTTCAAAGTCTTCTGGCTCCTGGTTGTTGTCCAGGTGCCATTTGTTTTGGGTTACCTGGCAACTGCTGACTGGAGTCGTCAGTCGAAGGTCGCCGCTAGGATTGTCCTGCAAGTCGCAGCGCTGGTCCTGGCGTTCAGCCCTGTGGCCTATTTCAAACTTTAGCTGCGCCAAAATTTGGTAGACTACCTAGTTTGCTTCTGCGGGCTACAAGGTCCGCTTTGCGCCAAAAAGCGGACATCAGCCAATGCGCAAATGAATTGAGGCCTGCCCAGAACGCTGGGGGCGTTCATGCGCGGTTCACCTTCCATCTTCCAATGTGCAATTGTGATTACTAATCAGATCCATGTTGCCATACTTGACGACGATCCGACGATCCGGACCGCGCTTGTGCGGCTTTTGAAAGCGACGGGAATGGTCGCGCACGCTCATGCGACTAGCAACGAATTGTTCGAATCGGCTGCGCGGAAGTGTCCCGACTGCCTGCTCCTCGACCTTGAAATGCCGGAGATGGACGGCCTGGATGTCCTGAAATGCCTCAATCAGCGGAATTTCCGCATTCCCACCATTATCATTACGGGGCACCCCGAAAAAGTTTCCCAAGAAGCCCGTATGAACGCCGAAATTATTGCCGTTTTGAGCAAACCACTGGACGCACACCAATTGATTCAGCTGATCGTAAAGATTAGTGCGCCGGGTCTGAGCAATACTCTCTCGGGCCTATTGCCATCAGAGGACATTGGGCGCCAGGCACAAACCGAGCGGGGACTGAAACGCGCTTAAGGAATGACTTCCGTACTCCCACCCCGTCCGCCATCGTCATAGGGCAGCCGGATAACAATGGCTGTCCCGTATGGCGAGAGTGACTCGACGCCGACCCGGCCGCCGTGCGCCTCAATCACCAGGCGGGTGATGGCGAGGCCTAGGCCGGTGCCTTCCGTCCGGGTGGTGTAGTAAGGGTCGAAGATCCTTTCCCGGTCGGTCGGCGCAATGCCTGGGCCATTGTCCTCAACTCGGATGATCGTCAGGCCTTCCTCTTCGTTGGGCGTGCAACGCACCGTCAGAGTTCGGCGTCGCCCTTTCACCCGGCTCAGTGCCTCAATTGCGTTCTGGAGCAGGTTCAGCATGGCCTGTTGAATCTGCAACAAGTTGCCAGTGAGAGGTCTCAGCTGCCCCTCTACAACAAGATCAATGGAAACACCTGTCGCGCGCGCGCTGGATTGCACCATGGCCAGCGCGCTGCGCACGAGCGCCTCCAAATCCACGCGCTGCTTGCTGTTAGCCTCGCGTCCGAACATGGCGCGCGTGCTTTTAATGATGTCATTCGCTCTCAAGGCGGCGGCAGCGATCTCATCCAGCAGTTCTGCCATCTGCCCGTTCTCGCCTGCCGATACTTTTTGCGCCACGTGGGCATCCAGCAGAATCACGGAAAGCGGCTGGCGCAATTCGTGCGCGATTGAGGCGGCAATGGCGTCTCGGATCAGGAAACGTTTTTCCCGTTGGTGATCCTGGTCCAACAGTTCCTGCACGGTCTGTCCGTACAGTTTGTTGGTTTCAATGATCAAGGTGAAAAGGACAAACAGTCCTGATGCAAGGCCCAGGCCGCGGCCCGCATACCAACCGACGGTATTGCCCTTGCTTTCCAGCGCGATTAACACCACCTCCAGAAACCAGCCCCACAGCGCGAGCAGGAGCCAAAGATCAAGCACCGAGCGCAAGCTGAGGCCAAGCATGACGATGGCGGCAATGATCAGCAGCAGAACGACAACGCCCGCCAGGAAGATGGGCGAGGTCAAGAGCAGGGACGTCTCAATGGTGGTGGCCGCAAGAATCAGACTTCCCACAAGGATGGCTGCCCCAGCCAAGTGTTGTGATGAAGGGTGGATTGGCGCTGCAGGCGGCCTTGACTGGTTGCTGGCCCAGCCGAGCCAGGCATAGGCCATGACAGCCAGCGGTAGCGCGGCATGGGATGACAAATAGAACCATAACGGGGTGTTGTTCGTCGGATCAGGTGTGACGAAGCTGGGAACGGAGAGGACGCGCAGGACGACGAATACGCCGCTGGAAAAAAATCCGGCCGCCAGTGCGGCGAGCTGTGGAGCGCGCAGAGCTTTGGTTTGGGCCAACAGCAGAGCCGCTATGATCCAGTCGGCCAGTATGAGAAACGCACTGGTGAACGGAATGTAGGCTAGGCCCAGATTGACCAGCCGTGTCCGCACGAAAAGCGCCGCAATGAATACGAGAAAAAGCGCCAGCGCCATGCCGGATGTGATCCGGATCTGCGCCCGACTCGCAGGTTCCTTGTAAACAAGAAACGTTGAGGTCGGCATGATACCCCGCTTGGGGTGACTCTAGTTGACTTTAGAACGGTTCGCCATTGACTCAGCTGATGCTTTGCACCGCGGCATTAAAAATCTTTTGCTCGGTTGCAGCCTGAATCGGAGGCGCGGGATAAGGCATTTAGGCGTAACGCGAAAATTGGGTCGCCAGAATGCGGACGCAGCGTCCCATTGCACACCATAGGTACGTCAATGACCGAACGTCCGGTTTGGACAGAAGCGGTCATTTGGCCAATGTCCGCTTTGCGCCAATAGCGGTCATTCACCGGCACTGGTGTTCGAGCTAGGCTGCGGTCATAGCGGGTTGCGATAGTGGTCCATGCTTGGCGCGCCCGCGAAGAATGGGGCCAGCAGCGCGCCAAATTCTTTAATGGCTGGAGACTGGCGAAAGCCCTGCATATGGTCCTCCAGAGTTTCCCATTCGACCAACAACATGAAGGTATCGGGGTTCTCGACGCCCTGCCGCATCTCCACGCTCTTGCACCCTTTAGCCGCTGTTATGATGGCGCGCGCTTTAGCCCAAGCGGTCTCAAACTCCTTCGCCTGCCCCGGCTTTACCGGAAATATCGCATGTTCCAAAATCATTGTGTTTCCATCCTTCAACCAATTTCACAGCATCGTCTATGCCCCAAAGCAGACTAGCAGGACCACTTATTCTGTCGGAAGTAGAAATGTCCGCTTTGGGTCAAAAGCAGACATTCGGAAAATCGGGGTCAGCGGTGATTTTCTCCAAGCCGGCGCATCTTGCGCGGGCTGGATCACTCACCGGCCCCGCGGATGTCCAGCACCCGGTTGCATGCCGGTTATGCCCTCGCCACTGCCATGCGGCGCCTGGTTGCCGGGATTCGGATTTTGCTTGCCCGGACCCTCCTGGTCTTTCAGGCCGTGGCGCTTGCCGCTGCGAATTGCCGTTTTGGCGATGTTCTTGGAGTCCTGGCGGTCCGACTCATCCTTCTTCGTCATGGGAAATCCTTTCGGGAGCCTGGATATAACGGACCGCATCACCGTTGCGTTCCGCCTCGAAAGAATTGGGGTCAGAGGTGATTTTCGGTTGGTCGCCGGGAACGACAGCGTGAAGTTAGCTCACAGCCTCGGCACCACTTCCTTGGCGAGGGTGGACTCGATGTCCTGCTTCTGGCCGGGCGCGATCTGTTTATAGACCGCCAGCTTGAAGGCGCTGTCGCCCTTCTTGACCCACAGCATGACCTGGGTCCCCTCGATCAGGAAATAGCTGTCATCTCCGACTCCGGCGGGTTTCACGCTGCCGCCCGCGGCGGTGATCATCGCAGCCTGTTTCTTGGCGCCGTCAAAGAAGGCCGCGGTTTGAAGATTGAGGGTGACGAATTGCGCGCCGCTGCTGTTGGAGCCTGTCCAGGTGCAGGTCTTTACAAATGTCGGCGTGACATGGGTGCCTTCCGACACGGTGAAGCCCGCCGCCGCGCTGACTTGCGCCGCCGTCAACAGCTTGCAGGCGTCACCGTCGGATTTGGCCAGGGCGGGAAGGGCCATGAAAACCGCGCAACCGAAACCTGATAGCAGATTGGTTCTCATGGCGAGCGCTCCCCCGTTTGGGATTTGGCGCAGCATCATTCTCCCGGCGCGGAGGAGGGTCAAGATAGTGCACACATGTCATTCCCGGCGAGCACGAGCGGCAGCGAGAGCGAGGGAAGGGAACCCAGGTGGGCGCCACCGTGACGGTTTCTCCTACCTGGGTCCCCTTCCCCTCACGCCGCGATGCGGCGTTCAGCCGGGGATGACAGTTGGAGCTGGTAACGCTGCGCGCTGGGGATGACAGTTTGAGATGCTTCTGCCGGGCTCCTCTCGCAGGAGGAAGTTCGGCCGGTCCCCTGTCTTTTTGGTAATGAAAGTTTTTCTTCAAATGTACGGAACCGCTCCGCCCCATTAAATGTTTGCAGTGGCTAAGGGAGCTCCGGGGGGCTGGGTGGAAAAGAGCAAGCACGTGGGCCAGTCATTCGAGTTATTGCCAATAAACGAGCGGATTCAACAGTATCGGGACATGGCGGACGCCACCTTCCTCAAAGCCCAAAAGATTGAGGACCCGGAGATGCGCAGCCAGTATCTGAGTATGGCCAGCAACTGGCACGCCTTGGCGCAGCAACTGGAAGCCGGAAACCCTGATCCCCAACCACTCCCCCCGGTCCAAGACCCGGTCCCGCCGTCACATCAAGACACGAAGTAGGCAGACGCGCGCCATAGCATGGCGGTTCAGAACCGGCGTCTTTGGTGCGTGCCGGCTTTTGCCTTAGTCGCCCTGACGCGGTTGGGGTGACTCGGCTTTCAAGGGATGCGGTTCAACTTCGGGGTGTTCATAGTCCAGCATGTGCTGTTCACACAGGTACGTCTTGGTGCGATCCCGCTCAAGCCGGTAGCAGTGGGCTGGTTTCCCGCACATGATACATTCCCGCCTCATGCAGTGGAAACGCGTTGGATGCGATTTTGGCGGGCAGATTTAATCTGGAACGTTTTGCCGCCCCAGCAAAACCGCCCATCGCAAACATGCCCAAGATGGGTTGATTCTTTTGATACTGAACCCGCGGGCAGGTCGTTTGCCTGTCGCTGTTGGGATTGCGTGACTTGTGGGATTGCCTGATTTGGGCGTTACGGTGAAGCTTTGAGAAAGCGCGCATGGCGATGAAGCCACAATGGACTGTTATGATTGTTGGCGTGATGCTGCTGGGCTGCACAAAACCCGAAGACAGCAGTTTCGGCGTGCAGGCTGCCCGGCGCGGAGAAAATTGCAGCGCGATAGCAACGGGAAGCGCGATGGACGCTTATGGTCACGGCGTCGGACCCGCGGAAGACGTTTACGAGAATGTGAAGCAAGACTGTCTGGCTTGGC
>Ga0157375_10003488_pt1 | contig 13634 bp, 8 predicted proteins | sample M35metaG_FD_115311 | JGI IMG/M metagenome (GOLD analysis project Ga0157375, IMG submission 115311) | Miscanthus rhizosphere microbial communities from Kellogg Biological Station, Michigan, USA - M3-5 metaG | ecosystem: Host-associated > Plants > Roots > Rhizosphere > Soil | place: USA: Michigan...
AACCCGCTGTTCGCGCCGTTTCTTAATACATAGGGGACTTCCGGATTTGAATAGGATAGAAAATAATAAATATGACCGAATTCATGAAGCACGGTACTCCAGTACTCAGTTGTGGGGGTTATGCTCTGAAGAGATCTGACATCAGAATCCAGGTCGATATGCCAGGCACTGGCGTGGTTATTTTTAGTATAGGGAGAATCCAGTGGTGCAGGGTAGAGACTGCTTTTCGTCCAGAAACTTTTGGGTAAGGAGTCAAAACCCAGACTTAGATAAAAGTCCTCGCTTTGATGGGTTATCCATTCTGCATTATGTTTTTTCAGAACGGAGTCAATGGACAGGGATTCGATTTTTGCCAGCTGATTCCAGCCCTGGCCCCATCGATCCGGAAGCCACTGGGCCGGAATATAGTCCGGAACCGGCTGATGATATCTTGCAGCCAGTTCATACCGTGCCCAGGTATGAATTTCCCGGTACAAAGGCCAGATATCTCTTACAAAACTTTGTGTGAGGTCGAGCATCTGGTCACCAGTCATATCATAACTCTCCGATGTATAATCAAAGAAATTCTGATAACCCAGCGGGGTGACAACCGCATTGAGCAGGTTACGAAAACTGTCCAGCCCCGTTTTCAGTCCCCTGCCAATTTCCTTACTGGATTCCCATGCTTTCAACCGGAGGGAAAGATCGTTGCTGTTTTCCAGGATGCTGTCAATGGATCCGATCAGGATGGGTTTTTTATCGATATAAAATTTGGATCCGTATAAAAGGGAAGTCAGTTCATTGGCGATCCTGATACGTTTATCTACATTGTCTCCCGCAATCTCCGGATTATTGCCGGCATTGTACAGGATTACCTGGAACTGACGGAATTGCAAAGGTGTTAGCTGACCCTTGAGAGCCAGATATTTTTTTGCGGAGTCTACATTTTCTTTACTGCCGGTAAATTTTGCAATGGCCTTATCTGCAATACCTGCCTGATATTGCGAAACCGTATCACCTTTTACTATCCGGGTGTTCAGCTTCCACTGGGCCTCGTTATCGGCCGAAGTAAGATTTTTGTACTCCAGATTATAAGCATCCAGGAAAGACTGAGCCTGTTCCTGAATCATATTTACTTCTTTTTTGGGCTGACATGCCATCAGGCTGCAGAAAAAAAATAATACGCAGATTTTATTATTAGTCATGACAGGAATGAGATTGGTATTGAAACGAATAAAAATGCGGGCCGTTAAGGTAGGAAAAATTGCTCATCCCCGGGCATTATCCCGGCAGGCCGAATGGTGTTCAGCGCATGAATTTATTTCGGGTATAATTAAAAATGCATGAGATAATCAGGGTACGGGGATGGCTTCCACCAGTAAGAACTGCTTGAAATCAACGGTCAACCGGCCGGAATTTCCGTTTACATTTCCTAACGACCGGTGGTTCACATAGTCAACAACCGTGTATACTTTTCCTGGAATTAAACCCCGCAGATCTACATTCCCGTGAAAATGAGGATTAAAAAAAGCATAGTATAAGGTATCGCCCTGCCGAATGCAATGTGTTTCCGGTATATCATATCCAATATCATACAAATCGCCAAGGTATGTTCCTTTGCTCAGCATTTTATCCCGGTAGATATCGAAATATTTTTTGAATAGTGCTTCTTTTTCTGGTGTCAGCAGGTTTTCATCTATCCTTTTATTACCTGTTGCGGGCCAGGTGAATTTAGTACCCGGTACAGCGCCTACCCCAAGCTGGGAGGGAAAATCTGTTTTCCCATCGGTAAGTTCAACGTGATCTCCAAAATAAGCCGTGCCCGGCATGAGCGCCTTATATACTTTTCCTTGAGACGAACCTGCCAGCTGTTTTCCGGATCACTCGCAACGAACTGGTTGGTATAAGGCATGTGGTACAGATTCATGCAATCACCACAGGGACAAAATTCCACTACGGCACCCGGTTTGATTTCCCGGGCTGTTTCATAGAGGATTTGAAACAGCCGCGGCATTTTTTCGAATGACTGATCAGGAGAACTGATATTATGACCATCAGCATAGTCCGGGGCGCAGGCATTCATGTGCTGTCCGTCCAGCTTGATGGCGTCAAATCCCCATTCCTGTAAAAAAAGCCGAACCGTTTTTCTGATTTCATTTATAACGGTAGAATCTGTGGGAGACATATAATAAGCGTTCCAGTAAGTAATGAACTGGGGCGATCCATTTTGCTGTACCAAAGCTATCTCCGGGTTTTTTTTATAGATCTCACTTGTAATATCCATCGCCAGGGGCGCCCACCAGATAACCGCTTTCATTCCCATGGCATGCAGACTGTCAACAAATGTTTTCATTTGTCTGTCACCACCTGGGAAATGGGAGGAATTGGTATGCCAGTCCCCATTGGCCATCTGGTAACCATCGTCCAGGCCCACCCAGTGTATGCCCAGCGCTTTTACTTTCGGCAGTGTGTTATAGATTTCTGAAAGTGTGAAATTCCGTTCATATCCCCAGGCACACCAAATAGGTTCGTAAGCAGTTGGTTCTGCAGGCGGGGGAACGATTCCTTTGGTTTGCATATAAGCACCGTAATTACGAAGTGTTGCGAAACAGTCTTTCTGATGAACAGTCACAAAGGTTTCGAATGTGTGCAGGGTATCGCCGGACGCCATGATTTTCAGATCAGGGAAAACATATTGCAGACTGATATGTGCTGCTGTACCATACTGGTCATAGTCTATCGGCAGTGAAATCAGTTTCGCCGATGGTTCGGTAAGTCCGATGGCCAGGCCATTTTCCTTATTCCATAAATCGATTATGGGAATGCCTCCGCCATAATCTGATGCATTCATGCCCATAAAATTTTCTTCGCTGAAACCGGGATTTACCGGCCGTATCCAGTCTCGTCTGTCACTGTGTGAACTTCCCTGGAAGCTCCAGAATTTTATGGAGTCGCTGGAAGCCATCAGATCATAGGCGTGACTAACCCATTTTTTAATCCTCAGGTTTTGTTTCCCATGGTTAATATAATCTACGGATATATAGGCGGTGTTTGGGAATTGCCCGTAAATTTTTACAGTCAGGATTTTTTCAATCTGGTGTGGTTTATTTAATCCGAAAAAACGCCACGCGACTCCTTCCCCGGCGGCATCATGCAGGGTGGTTTTTGTATTGCGGATAGAAGTAAATTCTTTTACCGGAAAATATTTGGTTTCCAGGTATTCAGAATTAACAAAATTGTTCATCAGTTTGGCGGTGCCGGGGAATGTTGCCCGAATCCGGGTTTGTAAGAGCGGGTTGATGTCCATTACAAACCTTTGATTCGTCAGAGACACCATTTGTCCAAAGGATGAATTTGAACCCAGCAGACCGGTAAAGAAAATTCCGGTAAGGGATGTAAGACGGTGCCTGATTAACCGATTCATTATTTTTTGTTTAGGATCCCTGCCGCATTGCCACTGTAAATCCTGGCCAGCACGCCTTTTGGAAGCGCCAGTCCGTACAACGGCCAGTGATAGTTGAAGAGATCTGTTTCATAAAAATGTTCATCTGATGTTTCCAATATGCGGAAAGTAATTCTGTACATCGAACTGTCTGTGCCCATATCGGTTCCATAAAGAATGCGCCCCTGATATTTCGCAATAAATGCTGCGGCAAATCGCGGTATGGGTGATATTTCACTGAACCGCGCCGCCATATCGGCATAAAGATTCGGATATTCATCCAGTAGTTTTCCAAGTTTTGAAAGGTCTGCACAACAGTTGGCCAGATGGCAGGCGATGAAGATTGTATTCGGATGTTGCCGGATTGCACTTCCCAGTCCGCTCATCAGTTGGTCATGATTTAGTTTTCCCGGTTTGTTCATGTCCACGTGCCAAACCCCTGCGTTCATTAATCCGTCATTGGTGGAATCCGCATTCTCATACATCCACTGATCTTCTCCGATATGAATACTTACCGGCATATGCAACTCTCCGCATTTATCCAGTAACGGCCTGAGTTGCGGATCATCAATATGAATTCCATGTCCCGGCACGGGTTTGGAATATAGTTCGCCTTCTCCCTTGTCACCGAGTTCCCCGATACCCCGGGCTCCTTTCTGATAACATCTCTGCAATTCACTTACAGCTCTTTGGGCATAACCGGCTGTACCAAACCCTGAATAGTCAATGCCGCACCAGAGTTCAAAGCGGTCGGGATAGCGTTTATATTTTTCTACCAGGGAATCGAAGGCTTTTCCTGTGGAATAGGTCTGAATAATTGTTTTCGCAATGCCTGCTTCATCCATGGTTTTCACCCAGCGGTCAATATCAGCCTGGGTTGCTGCATAGTCATGACTGTGGATGTCAATTACGGGATAAGCTGCCTTGCGTGGTTCGGTTTCAGGTATTTTATATATGGAAACCGGCCTTAAATTCTTCAATAAAATATTTTCAGGCATCTGTGCTTTTGCGTACGGTGACAGAAAAATAGAAATTATTGAATATACAACGATGGAGGTCCGCATTTTTTATCTGTTTATTACTTCCAGTTTCCGGGTTATCAATTCCTGCACGTCCTGGATAGCTTTAGGAAATACTTTTCTCAGGTCGATTTCATCGCTTTCGGATAGCAGGGATTTTAATTTTTTCATGAAACAGTTCTTTGTTTCTGTGGCCAGGTTGATTTTATTGATCCCATTATGTATGGCTTCCTGTAACTGATGGTCGGGAATGCCGCTGCTTCCATGGAGCACCAATGCACAGGAGGTGACAGCCCGGATTTCTTTTAAACGGGTCTGGTTGAGGTTGGGGGTGTGTTTGTAGAAGCCATGTGCATTTCCGATGGCAATGGCCAGTGCATTAATACCTGTTAATTCTGCAAATCGAAGGGCGTCCTGAACAGGGGTGGGTTCTGCCTGCTGATCCTGCCCGAGTTTTGCCACATATCCCAGTTCAGCTTCCACATGGGCGTTATAGGATGAAGCCAGATGGACGGCCTGTTTTGTAATGCGAACGTTTTCTTCAAAGGATTGTTCGCTGGCGTCGATCATCACGCTGTCGAAACCTGCATCCAGGCAGGATTTTACAATATCCAGACTGCTGCCATGGTCCAGGTGCAACCAGGCTTCCACCTGGTATTCTTTTATCATCGCGCGAGCCATAGCAACCGCCGGATTCAGTCCGAGGTATTGTATTGAACTTTCGCTCAGCTGCAAAATGAGGGGATATCCGGCAGACTGTGCGGCCAACAGTAATCCTTTCAGTGTTTCAAAATTGTAAAAATTCACCGCCAGTAATGCAGATTTCGATTTAATACAGGCGGTTAGTTTTTCTTTAAGCGTCATATCCGGAAATTAAATTTTGAAAGGGCAGTTCGTTTTACGGTTTCATGATCGGCAAATGCAGTTGTGCCACCACTTTCTGTGGTATTGACAGCCCCGCACAGAACACCAAATTTCAGGCATTCAGCCAATGATTTTCCATTTACAAACTGATGAATAAATCCTGCATTGAAACTATCACCTGCTCCAATTGCATCCACTACTTCAGTATTCAGGAAGGCAGGTTGCTCGATGAATTCGGATTGGTTCCATCCTATGGCGCCGGTATTTCCATTTTTAATGACGACGCAGGAGGCTGTGTGTTTTACGGAAGCCAGTGCGCTTTTCAGGGAGTCCTGCGCGGTAATTTTTTTAAATTCTTCCAGGTTGGGTAAAAAAATATTTACGTGGGGAAGCAGATCTGTGAGTGCGCAATCCCAATTTTCAGCGGGATCCCATTGCGGATCGAGTGAAGTGGTGAGTCCAAGCGCCCTGGCGCGCCTGAATAAATCCGGAAGACCGGGTTTAAGTTTGGGCTGAAGAAAAATTGAACTTACATGCAGATGCCCGGCAGACAAAAGCATTTCATCCGAAATGTCCGTCGCTTTTAATTCAGTCATGGCACCGGGATACGTGACCATCGCACGGTCTTCTCCCACATTTAATGCAACGGTAATTCCGGTATCCGCCGTTTCGCTTCGGAGAATATGGGAGCAGTCAACGCCTTTTTGGATAAGGTCGTGCAGTATTTTGCTGGCAAAACTATCTTTGCCAATACATCCGCAGAAGCTCACCCGGCTTCCCAGAACCGAAAGGTTAGAGGCAAAGATGGCAGAACTGCTGCCGAGGGTAAGCATCATTTTTTCGGCGAGCACTTCCTTTCCTATTTCAGGGAATTTATCGATTCCGTTCAGAATAAGATCTACGTTGAGTTCCCCTACGACCAGTACGTCGAATTTTTTATCCGGCACGTTATAGTTTTAATGATTGTTATTTTCCCCCGGCCGACTGCAGCTGTCCCAACCCGGCAACCGGATAAATGTTCACGCCTTCCACTATCCTCGAAATAGATCCGCTTACTGAAGGAGCATCCGGCATCAGGTTTAACTGAAGGCTTTTGAAAAAAGCCAGCAACTGCCCGGGAATTATGCTGCACAAGGGTAGGAATTCTTCCGCAATCGGGTGGTCCGTATCTGTTAATACAACCTGCGCCTGCAGGGTATCGTCTTTTACGGGAAGTTCGGAAATGCCCATCTGAAACAATGCAGGATTACCGGTTTTCATGGCAGGCAGCAGGTCCCGTTCGTATTGGGAAACATAAGGATTACTGCTAAAAAAATAGACGATCAGCGTACTTTCATCGATAACCGCCTTTGGACCGTGACGGAAACCCAGATAGGAATCTGCTTTACAAATGATCTGACCGTCTGTAAGTTCCTGTAATTTCAACCCGGCCTCCGTCGCCGTACCGAAAAGTGCACCCGAACCCAGGAATACGGCCCGTTCAAATTTCTGATCCGCAATTTTCCGGATTTGATCGGACCCGCTTTCGAGTATTTTTTTTGCGGCATAGCCAATCTGCTCCAGCTGTTGCCTGCAATAAGAAGGGTCATCACCAAAAGCAATGAGCAGACCGGTCAGCAGCATGGACGTATAACTTCCCGTCATCGCCAGTGATTTGTCATCTGCATTCGGTGGTAACACAAATACGCAGGTTGGATTTTCTGACTGGTAATTTGCCAGGGCTCCGTTTTCGTTGCAGGTGATAATGAGATGGAAACATTTTTTGCAGAACCGGTCTGCCAGTTCCAGGGCCGCACAACTTTCCGGACTTTTACCACTGCGGGCAAAGGATATGATCAGGGGAATATCCTGTTGCTGAAAATAGTCCTGCGGATGGGAAAGAATATCGGTGGTTGGGATGGCCCGGGAAATTTTATTCATCCGCGTTGAAAACAGGCCCTGTAGGGAAAGTCCAATATAAGCGCTTGTTCCGGCTCCGGTCAGCACAACCTGGTTCGATTCGGAACCTGCTGTTTTCAGGAAGGACAGTATGGCGGCTGATTGTATTTCGAATTTTTCTGCTGTTTCCTTCCAGAGGGAAGGCTGGCCGGCAATCTCCTTCGCCGTATGCAGAGCCCCCTTTTCCAACAGGGTGGTTTCCGGCAGGTTTAAATACGTCATAATGGACAAGTTAATCAGCAAATATATCAATATCTTTCAAAAACTTGTATATATCTTTCAAATACTTATTTTGCATAGTAAATATCTTGTTATATTTGAACTATCAGGGAGATCAGGCGACTGAGCAGTTGAAAGAATATCTTTAAGGTTAATGAAATGACTATGGCTGTCAGAAAGGAAAGATTTACCGTTTCCCGCCGGAAAAAGATTCTGGAACGTATCCAGGAAACCGGGGAAGTGCTGATAACGGATCTGAGCAGGGAATTTGACGTGAGTGAGGTTACTATCCGCAATGACCTGGAAAACCTGGAAAGGAAGAATCAGCTGATCCGGGCCCGCGGGGGTGCCATCCATTCAGAGAATCACGTCGGGATCGACCAGCGGCTGACAGAAAAAAATACGATTCATATACCTGAAAAGACAGCTATCGGGAAAAAAGCAGCCTCCCTGATACACGACGGCGAAACAATTATAATTGACAGTGGATCCACCACGGCTGAAATTGTAAAACACCTGGGGGACCGCCGCCAGCTGAATGTAATTACCAATGCACTGAATATTGCCAACCTGCTCATGGCTTATTCAAATATTAATGTGATTATTCCCGGCGGATATCTCCGGCAAAATTCCATGAGCCTGGTCGGACCGCTGGCAGAAAAAAATCTCCGGGGTTTTTATGTAGATAAATTATTCCTCAGTACAGACGGATTTGATACTACTCAGGGAATTTACACGCCTAATATTGATGAAGCCCATCTGAACAGTATCATGATCAGTATAGCAAAGGAGGTGATCCTGGTAACCGACAGTAGTAAGTTCAAAAGAAAAAGCCTGGCATTTATCTGTACTATCGATAAAATAAAAACGGTCGTTACCGATCATCATGTTCCCGAGGACGACAGAAAACGGCTGGAAGAGGCAGGGGTGGAAGTGCTGATCGCCTGAGTTTTTATTCGCTGAGTAACAGAATGGCAATGACAGCCAGAATCAGACCGATAAGCAGTAACATCCCCGGCATCACTGCATACAGAATCAAAGAAAGTACGATGGTAATCACCGGCGACAATCCGGTAAGCGGAACTACTACAATGGCATTTCCATGGCGGAGGGCATATACAAGGGTTAATGCACCTACGGAATTCAAAATCTGAATACCTGCCGCCAGCCAGGGACCCTTAAACCCCCAATTTACCGGATGCGAAAAGTCTGTCATATACACGGCAAGGGGAGAAAGCAGCAGGGCACTGATACACATGTACATGAAAATGCTTTCTGCTTTCATGGTGTTGTTGCTGAATTTCATAACGTATGCCTGTAACCCCCACATGATAAAAATGAGTACAGCCAATATCAGCCAGCTACCCTGATGGGCAGTTCCGCCGCTGAATTTCGGATCGGCTAAAAAAACGGCTGCAATTAAAGCGAGCACAATTCCCGACCAATGCCGCCTGTTGGTCTTCTCTTTTAAAAATATAACCGATAGAACAATGGTGAGTACCGGAAACAGGGAAATCAGCGGGAAAACAACATAGGCTGGCCCTTCCCGCAGGGCCTGAAATAAAATCAATTGTCCGCCGGCCCCCAGCAGGCCGACCATCATACCCAGAAAAACCGATCTTTTATCTGTTTCCGGTTTCCACCCAATAATCTGCAGGGCAACCAGGGCACAGGGGATCATCGTCAGGCTCCAGATCACATAACCCAGTGTTGCCGGGAATCCGGCTTTTTCGGGTATTTCAATAAACGCTCCCCAAATCCCCCAGAATAAAGTTGTGATCAGTGCATATGCCAACCAAAGCCGGGAAGATCGAATCATGGAAAAATTTATTGAGTCTGGTCAAGGATAAACAGTGTGGAATCTACCTACAAAGATTTAAATTCACATGTCGGGCGAAAATAATGAAAAAAAAGGTTTAATAATTTTAATTTCTTGTTATATCTTTCAATATCTTTACTTTCGAGAAAATTAAATTGCGAATTCGTCATTGATAATTGGCTTTAGGTTCCGGCCTTCCTTGTTTACTGATCCAAAATAATTGTTTATCATGAAAAAGCTCCTCTTCATTCCCTTTTTGCTTTTGACGATACTCTCCTGGGCTCAGACCAGGATACTCACCGGCAGAGTTAGCCTGCAAAAAGACGGTGCAGCCATTCCCGGTGCCACCCTTACAGTAAAAGGAGGTAACTCGGTTGCCGCTGATGACCAGGGAAATTTCAGCCTTTCGGTTCCTTCCGGGAAAAAGATAAGCCTCCTGGTTCAGTCGGTGGGATATATACCACTGGAGATTCCGGTTGGTATATCAGACAATAAGATTTCGATATTCCTTACACCGGATGAAAAAAACATGAGCGAAGTGATTGTGGTGGGATACAGTGACAAGAAAAGAGGTGAACTGACGAGTGCGGTTTCCGTTGTCAGTGCAAAAAAACTGGAAGACGTAACCAGCAATGATATCGGTACCCTGTTGCAGGGGAAAGTTGCGGGATTACAGGTAGTGGTCAGTTCCGGCGTACCGGGTGCCGGATCAGAAATGAGGCTTCGCGGAATATCTTCCGTGAATGCCAATCAAAATCCTTTATTCGTGGTTGATGGTATCATCGGAGGCAACTATGATCCGAATGATGTGGAAAGTGTAACGGTATTAAAAGATGCTGCCGCAACTTCCATGTACGGGTCCCAGGCCAATTCCGGAGTGATCGTCGTAACAACCAAACACGCGCGGTATAATACGATGACGGTGGAAGGAAAACTTTCCACGGGTTTCCGGAAAGCGGATTTCGGAAATATGACCCTGATGAACGGGCAGCAGCTTTATGAATATCAAAAAGAATTTTACCGCGATTATATTCCCGGCGAGGCTAATAATTCCTACAAAATTGACCTGCTGAAATTTTATCAGGAAAGACCCAGAAGTCTGGAGTCGCAGAATTACAGCTGGCCGGATGAAATGTTCAAGACGGCCCTCCTGCAAAACTATTATCTAAGCCTGAGCGGGAAAACGGAAAAAGCAGAGTATTACCTGGGCATGACTTTTTATAATGAACAGGGAACATTCCTGAATACCGGTTTTCAGCGACTCAACCTGCGTGCCGGTACCACCCTGCACCTGAGCAAGAATTTTTCCCTTACCAGCAATATTAATCTCAGTGCTGTTTCCGGGAAAAGTTATGATTACAATGATATTTACTACGCTTACCTGAATATGCCCTGGGATAATCCGTACGACAGTGCCGGAAATGCTATTTATGTTGATGGAAATTCAACCTTTAAATGGTGGAGCAGGGACAAAATCAATCCCATCAATACCATCCAGCATTCTGACCATCCTTACAAAGGGATGGATGTGAATTATGATCTTAATTTCAATGTGGTCATCACCCCCTGGCTGAGTTTCTCCAGTACGAACCGGGGTTCCATCGGATACAGTAAGAGCACGACCTATTATTCCCCTGATGCGGCCGGAACATATAATGGAACAGGATATCTGAATGAAGGGGACGTCCTGAACTATGGTGCAATAACCAACGATCTTTTCAAAGTAAATTTCAAAACCGGTAAAAGTACCATAACCGGACTGGCAGGAATTGCCTGGGAAGGCGGATACACTGAATCTATGGGCGGTGCGGGCCGTGGTCTTCCGCTGGGACTGAAAGTTTTGAATGTGGTCAGCAGCAATATCAGTGTGAACGGATTTAATGAGCAATCAACAATCGGGTCACTGATATCACAGGTGAATTATGGATACGATAATAAATATTTTCTTACGGGTTCTTTCCGGGTGGATGGCAGTTCAGCATTCCAGGCAAATAACCGGTATGGATCATTCCCGGCAATCTCCGGTGCCTGGCTGGCCAGCAATGAAGATTTCATGCATAATATGAAAAGTGTCAGTCTGCTGAAACTGAGAGCCAGTTATGGTGTTACCGGTACCCAGGATATCGGGGCTTCCCGGTATCTCGGCCTTTATTCCCTGAGTACGCAGTACAATAATCAGAGCGCAGCTACACCTCTGCAGCTGGAAAGTCCGAACCTGACCTGGGAAAGTAAGTACCAGGCAAATTTTGGGATTGATGTCGGATTTTTCAACCGGATCAATGCAACATTTGACATTTACCATAATGTAACCAAGAATTTGCTGTTGCAGGTTTCCCTTCCGCTTTCCGAGGGATTTGAAACAAGATGGGAGAATATCGGACAGATTACAAATAATGGATTGGAAATTGGTCTGAACACAGTAAACATTCAATCCCGCAACTTCACCTGGACAACAGATTTCAATATTAATTTCAACAGTAATATTCTCGGCGGACTTCCGGCTCCTTTTGTGAAGACCGGTTCCTGGGCCATTTCCCAGATTTATGCGAACGGCGGAAATATTTATGAATTCTATATGCCGGTGTGGCTTGGTGTTGATCCGCAAACCGGTTCTCCTTTGTGGCAGCAGATCATCAAAGACAATAATGGAACCGTCATAGATACCAAAGCGACTTCAAATTATGCTGACGCCACTTTTCAGGAAGTGGGAACTGCCATGCCTAAATACCAGGGCGGTATGACGAATACATTTACGTATGATAATTTCTCACTGAGTGTGAACGCCTATTTTATCTACGGAAATAAAGTATACAGCAATAACCTGCGCTTTGTGATGAACGACGGGAATGAACCCTATTACAACCAGATCGTTCTTCCTAAAGGATACAGCATCTGGTCCCATCCGGGAGATGTTGCCAGCAATCCAAGTCCGCAGAATGCAGCAAATGCTCAGGAAGTATCCACCCGTTACCTGAAAGATGGCAGTTTCATTCAGATCCGGAATATTACACTTGCCTATGCTTTACCGAAATCAGCACTGGACAAATTGAAAATGCAGGGCGTAACGCTTTCCCTGAGTGCTGATAATGTGTATACGTTTACGCACTTCCTGGGACAGGATCCTGCCACCACCATTACTTCTGATGTATATTCCACACCCGGGGTAAGTGATTTCAAATATCCGAACAACAGGCAATTCTTATTTAATATCAGTTTCAGATTTTAAAGAACGCTCATGAAAAATTTAACTTCTATGTCATTTAAAAATATAATCGTATTCCTGTCGGCTTTCAGTCTGCTGGGCACGGGTTGTATTAAAGATGTGACTCCGAGCGATGCCATTACCACCGAAGTGTTAACGGGATCTACTGACGGACTAACAAAAGCGGTGAACGGGGCCTACGCTTTATTTAAGGATCATGTCACTTTTAACGGAACCAGCGACGACAACCTGATGTATCTCCGGCAGTATTTCCAGATGAGTGATTTTGCCAGTGATGATTTTACCTGCGCCCAGGTTACGGAAGACCCGCTCTTTCTGAGCTTCTCGCTGGATCATACACCTACACAAACCAACGCCCGGTATTTCTGGTATATTTCATATAAGATCATTAACGATGCCAACACGGTAATTGAAGCAGTGGAGAAAACACCCTCTACTGATAATGCCCGGCAGCAACTGCTTGGAGAATGTTATTTTCTCCGTGCCTTTTCCCATTTTAACCTTGCCCGGATGTTCGCCAGGCCTTATACACAGGATCCCAATGGCCAGGGAATTATTCTCCGGACTTCCACAACGGATCCGGCAATAAAAGCAAGATCAACCATTGCGGAAACCTATGCGCAGATCATCGCAGATGCCACCAAAGCAGCAGACCTGATGAATCAGCCGCGGGGAAATACATACGCAACCAAGGAAGCTGCTGAGGCCCTCCTGTCCAGGGTTTACCTTTATGAGGCAGACAATCAAAATACGATAACCGCATCCGATGCGGTAATCAACAGCGGCAACTTTAGCCTGGCTACCTACGAACAGTATCAGACCCTTTTTCAGGATGCCACTGCAAGTCCCGAAACAATTTTTTGTATAGCATTTACTTCACTGGATGACTATGGGAAATTCGGGAGCATCGCTTCCATGATGTATAGCGATGGAAACAGTGGATGGGGAGAAGAATATGCTTCCACTTCACTACGAAGTGAAATGGCAGATCACCCGGAAGATATCCGCTGGTCATATATTAAGCCCCTGGATGACGGATATGGCGGAATTGCAACTAAGAATGGTATTGAAATTTATTATGTTACTAAATTTTCTTTCCAGGATGGCAGCCCGAACCTGAGTTCTCCCGTC
>Ga0157375_10003490_pt1 | contig 13634 bp, 17 predicted proteins | sample M35metaG_FD_115311 | JGI IMG/M metagenome (GOLD analysis project Ga0157375, IMG submission 115311) | Miscanthus rhizosphere microbial communities from Kellogg Biological Station, Michigan, USA - M3-5 metaG | ecosystem: Host-associated > Plants > Roots > Rhizosphere > Soil | place: USA: Michigan...
CTTGCGCGCGACGCTCTTGAGCAGCGCGTTCGCAAATCGCATGGCGGGAAGGGTGAGGGGGTACCCGGCTTGCGCCGGTATGACGGAGCTTGTTGCGAGCGGGGAGCCTACCGATACAGCACGGCGCCGTCGGGGGCGTGGCGATGCTCCCACCCTGCCCGCTCCAGCGCCGGCGTGTCGTCTTCCTTGAGCGGATAGCCGACGCACAGATGGCCGATGAACACCCAATCGGGCGGCACGTCGAGAATCTCGGCGATGCGCGCCGGATCGAGGATCGACACCCAGCCCAGGCCGATGCCCTCGGCGCGCGCGGCGAGCCAGAGCGTGTGCACGGCGTTGACCACGGAATAATCCAGCGTCTCCGGCATGGTGAGCCGGCCGAGCCCCGCCCCTTGCGCGGTCGAGCGGTCGGAGAACACGGCGAGCTGGCAGGGCGCGTCGTCGAGGCCGGCGAGCTTCAGCCGCGCATAGAGCGCGGCGCGGTCGGGAGTCTGCATCTCCAGCGCGTCCTTGTTGCACGCCTCGAAGCATTGGCGGATCAGCGCGCGGCGCGCCTCGTCCTCGACGATGACGAAGCGCCAAGGCTCGGAGAGGCCGACGGACGGAGAGAGACAGGCGATGCCGATCAGCCGCTCGATGGTGCCGGCGGAAAGCGGCGCGCGCTTGAAGCGGCGCACGTCGCGCCGCCAGCGCAGGAGATCGTAGAGCCGCTGGCGAAATTCGTCGTCGAACTCCGGCGCGCCTTCCCGCCTCTCAGCGACGCTCACATCACCTACGCGATCCATGCGGGGAGATTAGCATGGAACGACGGCCGGGGTTTCCCTTGAGCAGGACCTTATACTTCCCGTACCCACGGCAGCATGGCATCCTCGCCTGAGGGTTGCTCTACCCAGAAGGCGAGTTCAGGAGCGCCGAACGCCCATGACTGTTTGCATTGCTGCCGTTTGTGAGGCGCACTCTGGCAACGGACCGTTTGTCGTCGTTGCGGCAGACAGAATGATCACAATTGGCGAGCTTGAATATGAACCTGCTCAGACCAAACTTATCAATCTCGCTACACGTACCGTCGCGCTATTCGCTGGCGACGTGCAGTTTCATGCTGCTGTGGTGCCTAGAGTGGTGGCGGGGTTCAAGGATGTCGGCGATGAAGGCCAGAATATCACGGTAGCCAAAATTGCTGAACTATACGCTGAAGAATACGCCTGTTACCGCGCGAAATGGCGGAGCGTGAAATTCTGTTTCGGCTGAAGATGACATTCGACACGTTTCCGAAATCAATTCTACCCCACTACCAAGTTACGGACCTCGCAGATCGACTTAGCGCGTTCAGCGTACCGCGATTATTGCTGGGATTGATCCTAGCGGTGGGCACGTCCTACAAGATTGAGAATCCAGGCAGGGCACTCTGCTATGACACGCCGTTCTTTGTAACAATCGGGACGGGCGAGGCGCTTTCCAGAACACAGTTTGTGGCCTCGGGGTTCAAAAAGAATTGGAGCTTACCCAGCACGATTTGGCTAACTTACCTTGCCAAGGCGCGCGCTCAAAGCGCGGGGCGTAGGAAAACATTCTGATTTTCTCATCTTAGCGCCCTGGGGCAAATCCTATCTACATTGCCACCGATGCTGACAAGGAGCGCCTAAGTTCGCTTTACATCGAAACACTAGCTGACGAACGCACCTCCGCCGAGCGAGCCGAGAAAGCGATAGCAGATTATATTCAGACGCAAAGCAAGCCGAGCGAGAAGTCAGATGCGTCTAAGACGCAAGTCGGAATGGAGCTCGTAACTGATACTGGCTCCAACACGTAATGCCCTCCGACTACGAACCTCAAGTTTAGATGACGCGAATGCGCCTGGACTAGCACTAGACAGAGTCGTCCGGGACTTTTGATGTCCGCATGAGCGCGCTGGAAGCGATTGTCGGCCTCGGCCGTCAACCGCGCAACTGAGCTCCAGACATGAAGAAGCCCCGCAACGGGGGGGAGGCGGGGCTTTTTCGGTTCCTTTTGGGGGGAACAACGATGGGGGGGAATCCATCGTGACTATTAAATGGTGATCGCCGGCGGCTTTATCAAGCCCCCGCGCAAGCGGCCTGCAATTGGCCGGGGCGGAAACCGAAATACGCTTTTGAAATCAGCGTCATACCGACGCGAGCCGGTATCCAGAGCTGCCGGCTCGGTGCGTGTTGCCCCGGATCCCGGCTTGCGCCGGGATGACGCGCGGGCCATTCGCCCCTAAAGCGCCTCGACGTTGCGCGACACTGACTCATCCGGGATCTTGTGCTCCGGATGCGCGCGCTGGAAGCGATTGTCGGCTTCGGTCTCGGCGGCGGCTTGGGTGAGCGCGGTGATCGTGTAGCGCCCAAGCTCGATGCCGGCCTTGGCGTAAGAGACGGTGAAAGCTTGTTTCAGCGGTGGGCGTGCCATGACGTGTCCTTCCAATTCGGGTTGTCTCGTTCAGCCCCCTACCCCGCGGCCGCCACCTTCGCCTTGGCGGGGTGAACCAGCGCGGTGAAATCGTCCATCAGCGTGCGCGTGATGTCGCCGATGGCGAATTTGTATTGGCCGATCTCCGCCACCGGCGTGACCTCGGCGGCGGTGCCGGTGATGAAGCATTCGGAGAAGCCGCCAAGCTCCTCCGGCAGGATCGGCCGCTCGATGACTTTCAGCCCGCGCTGCTTGGCGAGCCCGATCACCGTGCGGCGGGTGATGCCGTCGAGGAAGCAGTCCGGCAGCGGCGTGTGCAGCACGCCATCCTTGACGAAGAAGATGTTGGCGCCGGTGGCTTCCGCGACCTGCCCGCGCCAGTCGAGCATGAGCGCGTCGTTATAGCCTTCGCGCTCGGCTTTATGCTTCTCGATGGTACAGATCATGTAGAGCCCGGACGCCTTGCTTTCAACCGGCGCGGTGCGCGGGTCGGGGCGGCGATAGTCGGCGAATTTGAGCCGCAGGCCTTTCGCCCGCGCGGCCGGATCGAAATACGAGCCCCAGTCCCAGGCGGCGATGGCGACGTTGGTCTTGGTCTTCTGCGCGGCGACGCCCATCTGCTCGCTGCCGCGCCAGGCGATCGGCCGGACATAGGCGTCGGTCAGCTTGTTGGCGCGGACCACCTCGCGCGCCGCCTTGTCGAGCTCGGCGACGGAATAGGGAATTTCGAAGTCGAGGATCTTCGCCGATTTGTGCAGGCGCTGGCTGTGCTCGGAGAGCTTGAAGATCTCGCCGTCATAGGCGCGCATCCCCTCGAACACCGCGCTCGCATAATGCAGCCCATGCGTCAGCACGTGCAGCCGGGCGTCGTTCCACGGCACCAGCGTCCCGTTCAGCCAGATAAACCCGTCGCGCTGATCGTAAGAGGTCGCCATGCAAACAGTCCTCCGCGAGCAAGGCCGGCCGTTCTGCTGCAGCCGGACCGGAGACGAGTCGCCACGCAATGCGCCTCTCATAGCACCTTGAAGGGCAATTGCGCGAGCAAGCGCCGAGGCGTATCAAGGGCTCGATTAAGTCAACATGGCTGACATAACCGAGCGCGAAAAGTAAGTCAACATGACTGACCTAACTGAGCCCCTGGAAACCGCCGAAAAACGGCTTCGCGGTAAGGCGAAAACGGCCAAGCCGGGCGGCAACGGACGCGACTCGCGCAGGCGCGCCTTGCCGGAGGCGAAGCTGCTCGAATTCGCCGAGCTCCTGTTCTTCGCCTATCGCGATTTCACCCGCGACCCCGACGCCATCCTGAAGGATTTCGGCTTCGGCCGCGCGCATCACCGCGTGCTGCATTTCGTCAATCGCCATTCCGGCTTGCGCGTCGCCGACCTGCTCGACATCCTCACCATCACCAAGCAGAGCCTGTCGCGCGTGCTCAAGCAGCTGATCGACCAGGGCTATATCGTGCAGCAGGCGGGCAGCGCCGATCGCCGCGAGCGGCTGCTGTTCCCCACCGAGCGCGGCCGGGCGCTGGCCGAGCGGCTCGCCGCGCCGCAGCTCGTGCGCCTGTCCGAGGCGTTGAAGGCGGCGGGTCCGGGGTCGGAAGCGGTGCTGCGGCGGTTCCTGGAAGCGATGGTGAATGCCGAGGAACGCCCCAAAGTTTCCTCTATCATGGCCTCTCCTGTCCCTCACCAAGCGGGTAGCAAGGGGGATGGCTGATGACCGTGCCGACGCCGCTCAAGGCGCATCGCGGCAGTCCCGACGACAACGCGCCGCATATTCTCGTCGTCGACGACGATAGCCGCATCCGCGACCTGCTGGCGCGCTACCTACAGGACAACGGCTTCCGCGTCACCACGGCGATCGACACGGCGAGCGCGCGCGCCTGCATGCGCAGCCTCGCCTTCGACCTGTTGATCCTCGATTGGATGATGCCGCAGGAGTCCGGCATCGACTTCGCCCGCTCGCTCCGGACCGAGTCGCAGGTGCCGATCCTGATGCTGACTGCGCGCGCCGAGCCCGACCAGCGCATCGCCGGGCTGGAGACCGGCGTCGACGATTATCTCGCCAAGCCGTTCGAGCCGCGCGAGCTGTTGCTGCGCGTCAGCAATGTGCTGCGGCGGGGCGGCGCGGCGCAGTCGAGCGGCGAGGTGCGCATGGGCGAGTTCGTGTTCCATGTCGCGCGCGGCGAGCTCAGGCGCGAGAACGAGACCATCCGCCTCACCGAGCGCGAGCGCGAGCTGCTGCGCTATTTCGCCCAGCGGCCCGGCATGCCGGTGTCGCGGCAGGAGCTGGCCAAAGGCGAGGACGGCGGCGGCGAGCGCGCCGTCGACGTGCAGATCAACCGGCTGCGACGCAAGATCGAGCACGACCCTGCCAACCCGGTCTATCTGCAAACCGTGCGCGGCAAGGGCTACATTCTGTACCCCGAGTGATGGACGCGATCCCCAACGCCAAACCCCTCCTGCCCGAACGCATCAGGCCGTTCCGGCGCATCCTCGGCGCGTTCGGCGACCGCATGCCGAAGGGCCTCTATGCGCGCGCGCTGATCATCATCATCGCGCCGATGGTGCTGCTGCAATCGGTGCTCACCTTCGTGTTTCTCGAGCGTCACTGGCAGACGGTGACGCGGCGGCTGTCGACCGTCACCGTGCAGAACATCGGCATGCTGATGGACCTCTATCAAACCAATCCGTCGGAGGCGAATACCGAGACGCTGTCGCGGCTGGCCGAGCAGAATCTCGGCCTGCGCATCAGCTTCGCGCGGGGCGAGGAACTGCCGCCGGTCCGCTCCAAGCCGTTCTTCGACCTGCTCGACACCACCCTGTCCGACGAGTTGACGCGGCAGATCGGCAAGCCGTTCTGGATCGACACGGTCGGCCGCTCCAATTTCGTCGATATCCGCATCAAGCTCGACAATGCGGTGATGCATGTGATCGCGCGGCGCAGTCAGACCTACGCGTCGAACTCGCAGATCTTTCTGCTGTGGATGGTCGGCACGTCGCTGGTGCTGTTGACCGTGGCCATTCTGTTCCTGCGCAACCAGATCAAACCGATCCTGCGGCTGTCAGAGGCGGCCGACAGCTTCGGCCGAGGGCGACCGCCGCCGGCCGATTTCAAGCCGCGCGGCGCGCGCGAGGTGCGCCAGGCGGCGAATGCCTTCATCGAGATGCGCAACCGCATCGAGCGTTATGTCGAGCAGCGCACCATCATGTTGGCCGGCGTGAGCCACGATCTGCGAACGGTGCTGACGCGCTTCAAATTGCAGCTCGCCCTGTTCGAGGATTCGCCCGAGCTGGAAGCGATGCGCGCCGACGTCGACGAGATGCAGGCGATGCTGGAGGACTATATGGCGTTCGCCAAGGGCGACGCCGGCGAGGAGATCGTGCGCACCGACATTGGTGAGATCCTTAGCGAGGTGAAGAGCCAGGCGCATGGCGGCAGGACGATCGCCATCGAGGTCAAGGAGGGCCCGCTGGTGGTGCCGGTCCGTCGCCACGCGTTCAAGCGCGCGGTGGCCAACCTCGTCAACAACGCCGCGCGCTTCGCCGAGCATGTGAATGTCAGCGCCGCCAAGCAGAACGGCGCGCTGACGGTCCAGGTGGAAGACGACGGCCCCGGCATTCCCGAAGCCGAGCACGAGCATGTGTTCCGCCCGTTCTACCGCATCGATCACGCGCGCAATCAGGATTCCGGCTCGACCGGGCTTGGGCTGGCCATTGCACGCGACATCGCCCGCATTCACGGCGGCGACATCGCGCTCAGCCGGTCCCCGCTCGGCGGCTTGAAGGCTGTGCTAAAAGTCCCGGTTTGAGTTGCGGATGTTGGGAGGAGACATTTCATGCGTCGTTTGGCTTTAGGCGTTGCCGCGGCGATGGCCGTGTCATTCGCTAGCCCGGTGTTCGCCGAGGACATGACGGAAGAAATCCAAGACGATGAGCAGCCGGGCTCGGAGATCGAACTCGGCATTGGCGGGGACCAGGGCAGCATCGAGCGTAAGAGCGGCGCGCCGGTGCAGCATCCCGGCGAGGCGCCGATGCTGGCGCCGGGCGCGGGAACCCAGCTCGACCTGCCGGACGATCCCGATGCGCCGATCGCGGGCGATCCGGTCGATGCAGGGCTCCCCGGCGAAGGACCGGAAAATCTCTCCGGCCCCGAAGATGAGGACGACCTCTCCGACTGATCAGTGCTGGCCGCTGGCAGCCGGCTCGGGAGACGCTTCGGGCTGGCCACCACGCTTCCAACCGCGCGGCAGGAAGCCGCACAGCGCGCGGCAGACATCCCCGCAGGCCGCTTCCATGCCTGACAGCATGCGCTCGCCCTTGCCGATCCGCTTGTCGAGCGCGGCCATGGTCCTGTCGAGCGACGGCGTATCGTCGTCGAGCCAGACCTGGAACACTTTGCCGTAGATGGCGGTAAGCCCGGCGACTTTGAGCGCGCCGGCGGGACCGTCGAGCTTGGCGCCGGCGCTGGCGAGCATCCAATATTGCGAGGCGAGCGAGCTGCAGAAGAGCGGCGCAGCCTCGCCGGGCCGGCAGCGCAAATACGCCGCGACGCGCTTCAGCGCCGGCTTGTAAGGCTGCATCGCTTCGAAGCGCGTCATGATCGCATCGAACAGCCGGTCGCGCGGGCTTTGCGCTTCGCCGGCAACGCGGGCCTTGACCAGTACCTCGGCGTCGACCTCCGCCTGAAAGGCGCGGAGGATGTCGCTCTTGCAGGTGAATTCGCGCCTGAGATCGGCGAGGCCGAGATTGGCGGCGGCGGCGATATCAGAGAGGCCGACTTCGCCCCAGCTCTTGTCTTTAGCCAGATCGAGCGCCGCGCGCACGGCTTTGGAACGCTTGGAAAAATCGTCGAACATGGGGGTACTCCTTCACTCGGAAAGATAAGCGCTTTCCGTGGCCGTCGGAAGGCAACCGGATCGTCCAAACGGGCAGCCCGTGTAGTGATAAGCCGCGCTTGGTCAACTTGCTCCCAAGAGCGGACAGTCACCAGCGCATCGAGCATGTCTGCTTTGTGCCAGGAGCGGACATACCGTTTGATACCTAACCACGCCTCAGGAAAGCGTCAGGTGCTCGTCGAGATGCCTCATTGGGCGGCTGAGCGTGGAACGTCTCAACGGCAGCTTATCATCGAGTGAGATCCGAATCCCAAACCTTCATCGGGGCAACTCTCGATTTTGCGATTTCTTGTTCCCGTGGCGGCAAACTCTCGAATGCGGCCGGTACCGGGAGCGCATCGGCACCCTTGGCAATCAATTCGTCGCGGACCTGCTCTGGTGTGCTTGCAAGATATTGGAGCTTATTGTCTAGCATCATGCCCGAGCGCACGCCGTTCTGTAACCTTTCAGGAGGCAGGGGCATCGGGCCCTGCGCTGCCCCAGCGTTGAACCAAACCGGCGAACCATCCGGCAAAAGCAATTTGCCGAGTGAAGCGAGACTTCCTTCCACCTGCGCGGCGACCTCGGCGGGGGGCTCACGAACCAACATCATCTGCAACCAGTCAATTCTCGCTTTTGCACCGTTCTTATTTTCCGTTGAAATGGTCTTTCGTATACGGATCACCGTGTTTGGCGGCAGTCTTCCCTCAGATCCATCTGGCAAGGTCAACTTTATGAATGAATTCGGCGTGGTCACAGTCGTGGCCGCTCTTTGCAGCATGCCATCGGCGGCAGATGGGGCTATCTGGCCCGCGGCTGCTGGCGAAGTTGCCGCAAGAAATAGGCCCAAAGGCATGACCCAGCCAAAGATGGCAAACAAGCGGTTCATGGATCGGTGCTCCAGTTAACCCAAGATACGGGATATTCCTCGGAGGCTGTTGCTATCATGCTCGTGCTGTAAGACGACGCCAAGCGCGAATACGCTCGTTGGGGCAGAGAGGAACACGTTCTAGGACGACAGCTCTTTCGAACGCTTGGCGGCGGCGGCGACGGCGCGGGTGAGCAACTCTTGCATGCCGTCCTGGCCCATCAGCACCGCGAGCGCCGCCGCGGTGGTGCCCTTGGGCGAGGTGACCCTCTCTCTCAGCTCGGCGGGCGAGAGGTCCGAACGGCGCAACAGCTCGCCCGCGCCCTCCACGGTGACCCGCGCGAGGCGCCGCGCGAGGTCCGGCGCGAGACCGGCGGCGCGGCCGGCTTCGGCAAGACATTCCGCCAGCAGGAACACATAGGCCGGGCCGCTGCCCGACACGGCGGTCACCGCATCCATCAGGCTCTCGTCGTCGAGCCACACCACCTCCCCCACGGCTTCGAGCAGCATGCTGCATTCCAGCGCCTGGTCGCGGTTGACGGCGGCATTGGCGCAGGCAACGGTCATGCTGCGCCCAACCGAGGCGGCCGTGTTCGGCATGGCGCGGACGATCGCCGTGCGCGGCGGCAACAGGCGCGAGATGCCTTCGAGGGTGCGGCCCGCGGCGATGGAGAGCACCACGCTCTTCTCGCCGACCATCGGCTCGATCTCCGGCATGAGCTTCGGCAAGAGGTCGGGCTTCACGGCGACGACGATCACCGAGGGCGGCGCCGGCAGATCGGGAGCCGTGCCGGCGGCAATCGCATGACGCGCGGCGAGTGCCGCCGCCTCGGGCGGCAACGCGGGGTCCTGGATGAACACCAGCGCCGGATCGAGGCCCTGACGGAGCCAGCCCTCAAGCATCGCCCCGCCCATCTTTCCCGCTCCCACCAGGAGCAGTGGGCCGGCGAGGCTCAGTGTCATGCGTGTCCTTGCGTCTCGAGCATGGTGGCCGCGAGCGCGTCCTCCGGGGACTTGCCAGCCCACAACACGAATTGGAAGGACTGATAATAGCGCTCGCAGGCTTCGAGCGCAGCTTTAAGAAGCGCCTCGCACTGGCCGACATGAGTGTCGGCGCCCGCCAGCAGCAGGCCATGCCGGTAGAGCAGCAGGCCGTCGTCCTTCCACAAGTCGAAATGGCCGAGCCAGAGCTGCTCGTTGATGAGAGCCATCAGCTTGTAGATCTCGCCGAGGCGCAGCTTCGACACCTTGAAATCGAAGGCGCATGCCAGATGCAGCGCCTCGAGATCGTCCCGCCAGGTGAGCGAGATGTGATAGTCGCACCAAGTCCCGGCAACCGTCAGTGTCAACTCGTCAGGGGCGGAGCGTTCGAAGGTCCAAGCGTGGATGGTAGCAATGTGCTCGACCATATCCACCGGGTTGGTGAAATGGTCGTAGATCGGCTGTGTGGTAGCCATGCATGTCCTCGGTGGCCCCGGGATAGGTTGCGCGTTTAAGCTGCCCGCTCGCGCGAATCACTTTGTGAATCAGTTATATAACGGGCGGTGTGTCAGCACCAACGCGGGCGAAGTTCGTAACCCCGTTTGGCTAAAGATAGTTGTGGATTGAGGGCTTGGCGGAGCGCGTCATGCGGCGCGCGACTCGCTGGCAACGCGGAGGGCGCTGCCGAAGCCGTTCGTCAAGACTCTTATTGCGGGTTTTTCGGGTCGTTCTACTCCCCCTTGCAGGCCACGGCGCGGTCGAGCAGCAGGCGGCGCTCGCGCTCGTTTTGGGTGAGGGCCGCGGCGCGGTCGAACTCCGCGCGGGCCTCGTCGAAGCGGCCGAGCTTCCTGAGTAGGTCACCGCGCACGCTTGGCAACAGATGATAGGTCTTGAGCGCCGGATCCGCGGTCAGCGCGTCGACGACATTCAGACCCGCCTCCGGACCAAACAACATCGCCAGCGCTACCGCGCGATTAAGTTCCACCACCGGTGACGGCGTGACCTCTCCGAGCTTTGTATAGAGTCCCACGATTTGCGCCCAGTCGGTCTGCTCCGCGCTCCGCGCTCGGGCATGGCAGGCGGCGATCGCGGCTTGCAGAACATAGGGGCCAGGGGTGCGCCCCTGCACGGCATTCAAGCCCTCCGCCCGCTCCAACGCCGCAAGACCGCGGCGGATGAGAAGCTGGTCCCAGCGCGCGCGGTCCTGATCGAGCAGCAGGACGGGCTCTCCCGATGGGCCGGTGCGCGCCCCGAAACGCGATGCCTGGATCTCCATGAGCGCGACGAGACCGTGCACCTCGGACTCCTTCTGCGCCAGTTCGGCCAGGATGCGGCCGAGACGCAGCGCCTCTTGGCAGAGCTGAGGCCGCATCCAGTCCCCGCCGACGGTGGCCGAGTAGCCCTCGTTGAAAATGAGATAGATGACGGACAGTACCGAGGACAGACGCGCCTCGAGCTCATCCGCGCGCGGCACTTCAAATGGCACGCGGCTGTCGCTCAGCGTGCGCTTGGCGCGGACGATACGCTGTTGGACGGTCGGCTCCGGGATGAGGAACGCCCGCGCGATCTCGTCCGTGCTCAAGCCGCCGAGCAGGCGCAACGTCAGCGCCGCTCGCGCCTCGGGCGAAAGGATCGGGTGGCAGGCGATGAACACAAGGCGGAGCAGATCGTCGCCGACGTGATCGTCCAATGCCGCGTCGAGGTCCGGTTGCCCCGTCTCCTGTTCGACTTCGAGCTCATAGCCGAGTTGCTCATGCTTGCGTTCGCGCAGGCTGTTGCGGCGGAAAACGTCGATCGCCCGATGCTTCGCCGCGGCCATCAGCCAAGCGCCGGGATTATCCGGGATGCCGGACCTAGGCCATTGTTCGAGCGCCGCGACGAGGGCGTCCTGGGCGAGTTCCTCGGCGAGGCTGATATCGCGGACGATCCGCGTCAGTCCGGCGATGAGCTTGGCCTGCTCGATCCGCCAGATCGCGTCGATGACGCGATGAGTGTCGGTCGCCGTCATGGCGACCGACTAACCCCAGTTCGTTCGCAGCGGCAAGCCGGCTATTCCGCGGCTGCGCGATGCTCCGCGCCCTGGCCGCAAACTTCCTGCCCTGGATCGGGGATCTGGCGCACTTCGCACTCGCCTTCCCAGCCGGGCATATGGATCTTGTGCAGTTCCATGAAACGCTCGGTCCATTTGCGCATCTGCGCCTTCGAGGCGCATTCGAAGATGGCATAGCCGCCGACCACCTCCTTGGCCTCGGTGAACGGGCCGTCGGTGAGCGTCAGCTTACCGCCGGCAAGTCGCGCCCGCATGCCGCTCGAAGTCGGGAGCAAGCCCACCCCCTGCACCATGACGCAGCCGTCCTTGGCGGCCTCTTCTACCATCGCGTTGATCGCGTCCATCATGGCCTTGGGCGTGGTGGTCATTTTCGCTTCTTTCATTTTCACCATCGAGAGGAATCGCATTGTCGTTCTCCTATGTTCGAATCGGCTGGGACTATTTTTGTGCAGTCAGCTCACGGAACCGGTCGAGCGCTTCGCTCTCGCCGAAATCTTCGAGCTCGAACAATTGTCGGACCTCGATCTCGCAGTCGTTGCCACCGATGGTGGGATTGGGGAAACGCCGCGACCATTCGATCGCCTCCTCGCGCGACTTCACCTGGATCATGGTGTAGCCGGCGATCAGCTCCTTGGCCTCGGTGAACGGCCCATCGACGATGGTGCGCTTGCCGCCCGAATATTTGACCCGCCAGCCCTTCGAGGTCGGCTGTAGGCCACTGGCATCGAGCAAGACGCCCGCCTTGGCCAGCTTCTCGTGATAGTCCGCCATGGCGGCGAACATCTCCTCGGGCGGCTTGACGCCGGCCTCGGACTCCTTGGTGGCTTTGACCACAATCATGAAACGCATCGTCGCTGTCTCCTTCTGTTGCGGAGCCCCGGCGTCCGGCGAGCGGAGGTGAGGCTCTACCCACACGTCGAACGGCGCGCGGGGAAATCGACATGTCGAAACAATTTTTTTCGGCAATTTGGAGGTGAAGCCGGCTAAACCTTGTCGGCCAAGCCCTTGACGATGGCAGCCTCGAGCGCGGCGATGCGCTGCTTGAGGAGCTCGTTCTCCTCGCGGGCTTTCTGCGCCATGGCCTTGACCGCCTCGAAATCCTCGCGCTGCACCACGTCGAGATCGCGCAACACGCGCTCGGCCTGGGCGCGCACCAGAGTTTCGATCTCCTTGCGTACGCCGTCGGCGGCGCCGGCGGCGCCGGTGATCAGCTTGCCCAATTCGTCGAAGAACCGGCCTGTGGTCTGTGTCATGACCGGACTATGGGATGGCCCGTGTTGAGGCGCAAGCCGGTCCTGTCATGAGCGGCCGTTCGGCGCCTTGACAGCAGCCGCTCGCCGGTGAAGGGTCCGGGCCTCCCGCCAGGACGCAAGCCGAGCCCGCATGGAACTCCTTGTCATCCCCTACCCGGTGATCGATCCCATCGCGATCGAATTCGGGCCGGTAGCGGTCCGCTGGTATGGGCTGGCCTATATGGCCGGCATCCTGCTCGGCTGGCTGTATGGGCGACGGCTCGTGTCGCAGCCCGATCTTTGGGGCGGCAAGCCACCGCTCACGGTCGCGCAAGCCGACGATTTCCTGCTCTGGATCACCCTCGGCATCGTGGTCGGCGGCAGGCTCGGCTTCGTGCTGTTCTATGAGCCGAGCTATTTCTGGCAGAACCCGGCCGAGATTCCCGCGGTGTGGCATGGCGGCATGTCCTTCCATGGCGGGCTGCTCGGCGTCGTGCTCGCGGTCTATCTGTATTCCCGCGTTCAAGGCATCAATCCGCTGTCGCTCGGCGACATTGCCTCGGCAGCGACCCCATTCGGACTGTTCTTCGGGCGGATCGCCAATTTCATCAATGCGGAAGTGGTGGGACGGGTGAGCGACGTACCCTGGGCGATGGTGTTCCCCGGCGCGGGCGATCAGCCGCGCCATCCGAGCCAGCTCTATGAGGCGTTTCTCGAAGGCATCGTGCTGTTCATCATCCTGCGCATCGCCACCCATAAATTTCACGCGCTGACGCGGCCGGGCACGGTGTTCGGGTTGTTCCTCGTTGGCTACGGCATCTTCCGCAGCGCGGTCGAGTTCGTGCGCGAGCCGCATGCCGGCCACCCGATGGATGTCGGCATCTTCACCCCCGGCATCGTCTATTCCATTCCCATGATCCTGGTCGGCGCATGGCTGATCTGGCGGGCAAGACGCAAGCCCGCTCTGGCGTCGTCGTGATGGGCGCGCAACGCAAGCCGCACAGCGCCGAAGAGCGACCGCTTGCGGCGAGGTTGCAGCAGCTTATCGCGCGCGACGGACCGATCAGCGTGCATGACTATATGCAGGCCTGCCTCGCCGACGTCCGCGCCGGCTATTACCCAACGCGGCAGCCAATCGGCAAAGACGGCGACTTCGTCACCGCGCCCGTGATCAGCCAGGTGTTCGGCGAACTGATTGGCGTC
>Ga0157375_10003491_pt1 | contig 13634 bp, 13 predicted proteins | sample M35metaG_FD_115311 | JGI IMG/M metagenome (GOLD analysis project Ga0157375, IMG submission 115311) | Miscanthus rhizosphere microbial communities from Kellogg Biological Station, Michigan, USA - M3-5 metaG | ecosystem: Host-associated > Plants > Roots > Rhizosphere > Soil | place: USA: Michigan...
CACCCCCAGAAAAAAGATTATGTGCTGCGCCAGCTTTGTATCGACAGTTTAAATTTTGACGCTGACAATAATATCCTCAAAATACAACCCAAAGGAGTATCCACATTTATTAAGAAATAACAAAACCAATTGGAGCGAGGTGTATTACAGATAACTGTTTTGTCGGAATCACAGATTAAAACTGATTAAAGGATTTCACAGATTTTGTGTAACTATGCCGATCTGAATCTGTGAAATAAGGTAAATCCGAAAAATCGTGATTCTGACAACTAATCACTGATCAACTGATCTCTAATCTTTATAATGCGCGCTTTTATTTTTGACTTAAACGGTACCATGATCAACGACATGGAATACCATACCCGTGGCTGGCTATATACACTGAACGATATTTTAGGTGGTCATTTTACCTGGGATGAAGTGAAACCGCAGATGTATGGCAAAAACCAGGAAGTACTGGTGAGATTGTTTGGCGCCGGTAAATTTACTGATGAGGAAATGGACCGTCTGTCCATCGAAAAGGAGAAACGTTATCAACGGGAGTTCTTGCCGCATTTACAGCTATTACCCGGCCTGACGGAATTTCTTGAGAAAATTTATCAAGCCGGTATACCAATGGCCATAGGTTCGGCTGCAATTCCATTTAATATTGATTTTGTTCTCGACAATCTGAATATCAGGCATTATTTTAAAGCCATTGTAAGTGCTGATGACGTCATTTTCAGCAAACCACATCCTGAAACATTTTTAAAAGCGGCTAAGTTACTTAATGTTGAGCCGACCGAATGTTTGGTATTTGAAGATGTTCCCAAAGGCGTGGAAGCCGCACAAAATGCCGGGATGAATACAATTGTGTTGACGACAACGCACCAGGCAGAAGAATTTAAAGCATTTCAAAACGTATTACATTTTGCGGATGATTTTACCGATGGCTTCTTTAATTCTTTATTAAATAATTGAGATAAAATTCTTTGGGTAACAAATTTTTGTATAATACGAAATATTATAGCTACCTTGCGAACTTTCAAAAAATAATATAATGCAAAAACAAGGAACAGTTAAATTTTTCAATGAAACAAAAGGTTTTGGTTTTATCGTCCCTGCTGATGGTAGCCAGGAGATCTTTGTTCATTCTACAGGCCTGATCGACGAGATCCGTGAAAACGATCAAGTTGAGTTCGAAGTACAAAACGGACGTAAAGGCTTAAATGCGGTAAACGTAAAAGTTATTTAATCATAACTACCTAAGTCAGTAATCGTATTGGTCCCGTTTATTAACGGGACTTTTTTATTTTAACGAAAAAACACTATCTTTTGTTAATTGTTACATTCTAAAGATTAACCTTTTAAACACAACAAATATGAAAGACCAGGCAAAAGTAATAGTGGCACTTTTAGCAGGTGCAGCAGTTGGCGCTGCGGTGGCTTTGTTATTAGCTCCGAGTAGCGGCTCTGAATTAAGAGAAGATATAGCGGATTATGTTGATGATATTGTCAGTTCGGCCCGTAATAAAGCCGAATCTGCCGCCAATAGTATTCGCGAATATGGCAACAGCACCCTCGAGAAATCAAAGTCAAAGTTCAGGGGCGCAGTAAATGACCTGTCAAATTATAAAGATGGTGTGGCTGAGAGCATAAAATCAAAGGTAAAAAGTGGTGCAGATGATTTAAACGATTCTGTTCAGGACGCGTAATAATCATCGATAGCCCATTTAAGAAAAATGCCCGGACAAGCGGGCATTTTTCTTTTAGTACGAAAACAGCAGAGAGGCTATGTATTACATTTATATGTATTATTTGGCAGTCCATTTATTGTTGCTCTCGTCAACGTCCATAAATATGCCATTATCCAATTCTACCACTTTTATTGATTTGGTTGTTTTGATCATAATAGCGATTTGCTTTTGATTCTTTTCCCAAACCGCCGGTGTTTGGTGGAAGCTTTCCTGTTTCCCGTCACCATAGGTTACTTTAACATCAAACGGAATAACAAATCCGCCCACATTTTTTACGTCAGCTTTATAACCGGCGGCTGTTTTGCTTACATTTTCTAACGCCAGGTCATCATAATAGTTAGTAAAAAACCAATTATTGAAGAACCAGTTCAGGTTTTTCCCCGATCCACTGTTCATCGAATTAAAATAATCCCAGGGAATTGGGTGTTTACCGTGCCAATTATTCATATAATTATGTAATGCCTTTTTGAAAAGTTCGTCACCCAGCATGTCTTTTAAAGCAAGATAACTTAGTGACGGTTTGCCATAGGCATTATTACCATAACCCCCACGTACTTCATTTGACGGGGTAATCACCGGTAGATCTTCAGCAGTTGAACGGTCATGTATCCAATAATCAACACGGAATTGTTTGTAGAAATCCTCTGCATGTTTAACGTCGGTTTCTGTCTTACCAATCAGCAGTTCGTAGGTGGTTGCCCAACCCTCATCCATGTAGGCATACCGGCTTTCATTAATACCCATATAGAATGGAAAATAAGTATGCGCTATCTCGTGATCTTGTACCAATTGAGCAAATCTCAGATCACCGGTGTGGCTATCGTTTACCATCATTGGGTACTCCATATCTGCAAATCCCTGGAATGCGGTCATTTTAGGGAATGGATATGGAACGCCCGGCCAATTGTGAGAGAACCAGCCTAAAGCATTACGTCCAAATTGTACAGAATGATGAAAATCCTGTGATTTATCAGGAAAGGCGGCCTGCATACTTGCCCGGCGGTTTGCAGCATCGTCAACCAGTACACTGGCAGCATCCCAATCATAATGATTGCTGATACCTACTGCCATATCGCTGATATCGCTCGCTTTCCATGTCCAGGTATTCCAGTCGTTTTGGGCGGTAATGTTTTTCTTAGCCAAATCTTCAACCGCTGCTATGTGAATAGTTGAGTCGCTGGTGAAAGATTTTTCTAAACGGTTTGCGTATTCAGGTTGCAATACCTGTTTAGCATTCTGCAGGGTACCTGTAGCCCAAACGATAAAATTTTTAGGGACGGTTACATTCAATGTATAGTCGTTAAAGTCGTTATAAAACTCCTGTGCATCCAGAAAATCCAGCCTGTCCCATCCGTTGTAGTCATCATATACCGAAACACGCGGGTAAAAATAAGCCAGGTAAAAAGAGGTTGAATCGATCACACCCTCTCTGCCAGGCCCCTTCGCCAGCTGGTAGTGCCAAGTGATATCCAGCTTTACTGAATCGTGTGGCATTAATGGCTTTGGTAAGCCTATACCTTGATTGGTAGCACGGGCGGTAACGTTGTTCCAGGACTTTGCCTGCCCATTAACCTTAAAGGTATCGACCTGGATACCATCTGTCAGGTAATCGCTCGACGTGGTTGAGAATCTGGCAGCACCAGGCCGGTGAATATTCATGATCAGTTTCATGTTCAACCGGCTGAGCGTGTCGGGGCTATTATTTACATAAACTATCTGTTCAGTACCTTTCACATTGGGGTTAGGCGGCGAAACCGATATGCTTATCTTATATCTACCGAAATTTTGCCAGTAATTTTTTCCAGGGCGGCCATCTGGCGATCGCGTGCCCTTTTGATAAGCCAGCTTAATATCGCGTGGCATATAAAGCTCCTGCGAGCTTGCCTGCAAAAAAATAATTGCAAGAACAATTGATAATAGTGAAGTTTTTAGCATTATAAAAAATTTGAGGCAAATTAAATATTAATTGCCCGGCACTTATATGCCAAAATCAACTATTTGCTGGTATGACCCTTAAGTCAAACTAAAAACATTGTAAATAAGTGGTTACAAAATTTGGATAACACACAATAATTCACTTACTTTGACATAGTTATTTTAATAGGGGTATTAAATAACTTTTCTGAAGCCAGATCGAAAGGTCTGGCTTCTCTTTTTAATGATTTTCGGTCTTCTTTTCCACATATTCTTCTGATATCAAAGTAAATAAGCGGTCATTATCGACGTTTTCATCACAACATTCGGTCAGCATCTGGATAATCTGGGCATTTCCCATAAAGCCTGCTATCATCTTTAACATCCTGAATGAGGTCAGCTCGATATTTTCAATCAACTGCATATACAATATCACATCCATATCATTAATGATAGTTGATTTACCAGAATTATTATTCAGGTTATAAGCCTCATCAATTACCGACTTGATTACTTCACAGCCTTCGTCGGAGGGCTTTGTTTGCAGTAAGTTGTAAATCTCATTAATTCGCGCCTGTTGCTTTTGGACATCTTCAAGGTCTTCGCGAATGGCCAGCTTCATTGTATTGAACGATGCTATCTCCTGCAATTTGGGCAGGTTCCGCTCAAGGTAACCTTTAGTGCAATTTACCCTGTTTAGCTGGTGAATAAACAATTGCTTTAAATCCAGGTCGGTTCGGGTCATATTGAGGGTTTCCATAATATCAAAATTTAAATAAGTATTTGACTAACAATAAAATCCTGACATTGTGTTGAACGCATTTATTTCGCTACCCGGCATTTCATAAAATGAAACAATCTCTACTTTTAAATAAAAGCAGAGATTGTACCCTTGCTGTTTCAAGCATTCGTCAAAGAATAACCGACGATCAATCCGGTAGATGCAGGGCCTGTTTTACCTGGTTATAATTTTTAGGATTGATGCTACCCAATGTATGCACACCGCCGGGAATGATCACATATCGGAATTGATGTGCATTAGATATACTGCTGTAATAATTTTGGTTGTCTACAAAATCTATGCGAACGTTGCCAAGCGTCACGAGCGACGACCAGGAATCGGTATAAATATCGCCGCTTAATTGATAAGTAACTGTTATCGGCAATACACTTACCTGAGCGGTTGGCCAAACAGAAGCGATGTAGCCATCTAGTTTACCGAAAACCAATACCGTTCCGTTGTCAAGAATTGACTGCGTGATCTTTGAAGCAGGTATATCAGCATAAAAATGATATGTACTAAATACAGTATCTTTTGTATAACTGGACGGCGTTATCCAATCCGAATAAATTACGTTAGCAGTACCTGTAGCGCCTGTGGCCCCAATAGCACCTGTCGGCCCTGCTGCCCCATTGGTACCATTAGTCCCGGCAATACCCTGCTGACCAGTTGCGCCTGTTGGGCCTACTGCCCCGTCTTTTCCGCATGATACCATTACCAGCAGCATAAAAGCTATTGATAATAGTAATAAGTAATCTGTTTTTTTCATTTGTTTAAATTTTAATGTTTCTCAATAATGTTTGTGTTCGAAGCATCACATCTCCGCCAGTCCAAAATTGAGAAGCCATCAGCACAGAAATTGCAGGACATCTACGTGATATGGGTCGTAATTCTCCCTAAAATGAATCGTGTAAAATCCGAAAAAAGTGATGAGTAGATTTACCTAATGATTATAAGTATTAACACTGGCGAAAATACCAAGCAACTTGTAGCTACTTAAGTAATTTTTTAGCTTTGAGCAAGTCAATGTCAAAATCGATAAAGCATATTTTAAAGCAGGAACTTGAAATAAAAGTAAACGGCAAATTATGGCTTGAATCAGAAGGCGAACGTTTTTTTGGCCCCGGTCCATTGGAATTGCTTGAACAAATTGAAGAAACAGGCTCTATAAGCAATGCAGCCAAGGCTATGAATATGTCATACAAAAAAGCCTGGGAGCTGATCAATCATTTAAATGCACAAACCAACTTCCCGGTAGTAGTACCCAAAGCCGGTGGCGAAAAGGGCGGCGGATCAACCCTCACCCCCGAGGCGCTCGAACTCATCAAATATTATAAAGCCCTTCGTAAGCGGTTCAAAACATTTCTGGAAAACGAAACCAAAGGCTTGAAAATTTAATTTTCTTGAACAATTCTTTTTTTTTCATATCGATATATATTTGAAAATATAACGAGTGCTTGTGTCATCCTCAGGACGCAAACTACTTTAACTTAAAATAAGATTCAAAACAAACTGATTATAAAATAATTACAATAATTAATACAAAATAAAATTCAAACCAACATCATGAAGAAAAATCTCCTTCGCAACCGTTTCTCAAAAACATTTTTATTCGCGGCCATTCTTTTTACCCTGTTCTCAGATAACGTATTTGCACAGCAAGTTAAAAATGATTCCACCAAGATAAATCCGGCAGCCGCTCCATCGGTATCAGCGCCTAAAACATACCCGCGTGCTGTAGGTTACTTAAGCTTTATTGTACCGATAGTTGCCATCGATAAAAACGCGACCACTTTTAACTTCAACGGTACCACCAGGATCGGCTTCCCTGTCGGTGTGAATATTTTGTATAGTGATCATTTTGGATTTAGTTATGAGTTTACCCCAACGATCACTGCTACAAAAACGAGCAGCAAAATGAGCAACCTGTTATTTGACCCTGGCACCATGTTTCGTTTCGATCATGGGTTTACCATTATTACTCGCCTGGCATTCGAAACTTCTGGTCGATATGGCTTTACACCGGTATTTAACAAAGTTTATGCACGTACCAAATATGTAAATTACTTTATTGCAGGTTCACTTCCTGCCAGGTTTGGCAATGGAGCGCCAGCCTCTATAGGATTAAATGTACAATTCGGCTTTACTTTTAACTAATGAATCACCCTGAAGGTGAGATTTACCCTTGCCTTCAGCGGTTTTGTCGACTTGGGTATCTGATGCGCCCAGTTATGCTGCAGATCACCTTTCATTACTAGCAGCGATCCATTCTCAAGGTAGATGGAATATTTTCGGTCACGATCGTGCTTATGCCTGATATCAAAGCGCCTCACCTGTCCAAAGCTTACTGAGGCGATGATTGGATTAACCCCCAGTTCATATTCATCATCGCTATGCCACGCGACTGAGTCGTTAGCATCACGATAATAATTCAGCAAAACGCTATTGAACTTTACTCCCGCAACAGCCTCTATTCTTTCTTTGATAGATAATAACTCTTTCGTCCATGGGATGGGATAATGCTTGGTGCCCGAATAGATATATTCTTTATCCCTGTCACCATACCAGGCTGTAAGGCGTGGCGTTTTTATCATTTTTCCATACATCTGTATATCTTCCTGAATCCAGGGAATAGTATTGATAAAAGTGTCTAAAAAAGCCTCGCTTTCGGCAGAATTGAAAAATCCCACACGATAGTCCATCAGATCAGCAGGCAACCCTGCACTTTGTCCCGATGGTTCAAAAAAACTTAACTGTTCCACACATTATAAATTTCAGAATTTCTACGTAACCGTATATCAAAACTTATTGCACTATAATAATTACTGCAATCCGAAATAAAAAAAGTTTTAAATAGCAATCTGGTAAATAAATAAAATAACACTACTTTTAGAATCCTTGAGTGATGAATTATTGATTCAAAATAATAGACTATAGATGTTGGACCTGGCTGAAAGCGCACGCATACGTATTAACAATTGGAAGAAAAAAAACGGAATAAATATTTTAAGATTTTCCCTGGGCTTTATTTTTCTTTGGTTTGGTGTATTAAAGTTTTTTCATGGGGTCAGCCCCGCCGAGCAGATTGCGGGCCGAACCATAAGTCAGCTCACTTTTGGCCTGCTTAAACCTTCAATATCCCTACCGTTGCTTGCGTTGTGGGAATGCACCATAGGTTTAGGGCTTATTACCGGTGCTTGGTTGCGCTTAACTTTGATACTGCTTTATTTTCAAATGGCAGGTACATTTTTACCATTAATTTTTTTTCCGCACGAAACGTTTACGGGGTCTATCTTTGTTCCGACTTTACTCGGACAGTATATTATCAAGAATTGCGTATTAATTTCGGGTGGGATTGTTTTGGGTGCTGATTTTCAAAACAAACCAAAAATTGAGAATAGTACAGCAATTGAAACCGAAACAAGTCTGTCAATTTTGCCAGCTAAGATTATCGAAGAAGATTACCTGACCTTAAAACATTAGACTGATATCTAAATAATGTCTTTAACAAACCAAAAAAATAAACTTAACACATCCATCATGAAAAAAAATCATTCTTTAAAAATTCTGGCAATAGTTTTAATAACGCTGACGCTGCCGACGTTATTAAAGGCGCAAACCGATAAATCCAAAAGGCCAAGCCCTCCGGCTACAGCTACCGGAAAAATCGGCGATGCTACCATAACCATTGACTATAGCAGCCCCTCTGTAAAAGGAAGAAAAATTTTCGGCGGACTTTTACCATATGGCAAACTTTGGAGAGCTGGAGCTAATGAAGCAAGCATTTTTCAGACGGATAAGGACATTGTGGTTGAGGGTAAAAAGCTTGCCGCCGGTAAGTATAGTTTCTTTGCCACTCCGGGCGAAAATGAATGGACCATCTACTTCAACTCTGAAACTGGGCAATGGGGAGACAAACAGGGCGGCGATGCAAATATGGACCCGGCCAAAACAGTGCTGACGGTTGTAGTTAAACCTAAAAAAACAAATGACTTGAACGAAAAACTGGAGTATGCAGTAATGAGCAACGGCTTTGGTTTCAGGTGGGAATACACAGATGTGTTTGTTGGTGTGAAGTAAATTGCCATTAATCAACGAACATATTAGCTCGCGAAGTTTTTTTAATCTTCGCGAGTTTTTTGTTGGTAATAAAACTAGCGCAGCATAAACCGAACACATACGGCTATAATTTCACAAACTTACCTTTCCCGATCCAGCTCTTATCATTGCCATTTATTATCTGTACTACATAGGTTCCGGGCTGCAATTCGCTTATATTCTCCTGCCATTGGGCTTGCGATGAAATCGTCTTTTTTACCACCTGCCCACTACTGCTCAAAATGGTTATGCTATAGGACACGTTGGATGCCGCGTCCGAATTTTGGGTGACCGACAGATTAATTGTATTCTTCGCAGGATTCGGATAAATAACAATATTGCTGGCAATGTTATTATTCAAATCTGAATACATCAGTGCAACTACTTTCGAATAGCTTATTGTTCCATTTAAATCTTCCAGCCTCAGACGATACTGATCCGTGCCGATCAATGGATCTTTATCCAGAAAGCTGTACGCTCCCTGTGTGTTTGATGTAAATCCGGTTAATATTTTAAAAGTTCCGCCGTTATCGGTACTTCGTTCAAGAGTAAAACGGGTATAATTTTCTTCATTTTCTGCCTTCCATTCTATCTGTGCCCCATTTGCAGATTTTGACGCCGAAAAATTCAATAAATGTACTGCCAAAGCTGGATTTTGACGAATAACTAGACGAAACCGGTTATTCCCATAACTATTCGTATCCGCTTTAGATATGTTAAATGTATAGGTCGTATTATGTCTCAAATCCAATGAATCATTTTTATAACTATCCATCAACCATACTTCAAAAAGCTGAGGAATGCCAACCAATTCCTTTACTTTTAGCTGGTAAATCCCATCGGCGGTAGCGCTTACCCCTAACCCTATCGTTTCGTTTGATTTAGGCAAAGGTTGTACATTGATCGCAAGAGGCACATGATCACTCGTCAAACTGAAAAGGCTTACTTTACCGAACCCGGTTTTATAAAGTCCGTCGTCATCAAAGTTAAAAGTGGCACCTGCTCCCTTATTAAACCGAATCACAATATCTTCATTGTAGAAGGTATCTAACACCATCTGTAAGCGCAGATATTGATTATTGATAGCATAGTCGGCCGGCATTCCCATAAATAAATTGTTACCCGTAACCTGGGCGGTTGTTTTTGCTGCCTCGGTAAAAGTTAATGAAGCAGAGGCGTTGCTTGCTAATACAAAAAATCCGGCGCCACTCGGTATAATATGGGTGGCGCCATTTGTAGCGCCCACACCGCCAGAGCCTGCCTGGTAAGTAGCATAGGAGCCATTTGGATTAAGCATTGCAATAGTTTTACTGACATTTGGGCCATAAATTGGGCTTGTACTTACTGAATTGCTAAACTGGTCCCAATCTATATTGCTGGGATACGGATTACCTACCAAATTATAGCCTATGATACCGGCAGGACTGGAAGATGTATAACTCAGGGTAGCAACGGAAGGCGTAAACCAATCTTTTACTAAAATGGTTCCCTGGTTTAATGTGCCGCTGGCGGTTAAAGTAGAGGCAAGCGGTATAGTCCCAGTTGAATAGGGATTGGACGTTGTTTTGTCGCCTCTGAAAAAGAATAAGAACCCATTGCCAACCGGGATATTAAAAGGGCCTCCATCTGTATCTATTGTATAATTTGGCGACGCACTTATATTTTTAATACCCCGATAGTTACTGTTGGTAAATGTTGTGTATGCCGGCGTCATATTTTCCCGGTATAAGTATAGCGTGGGGTTGCCACTTTTGCTAAACCCGCCCGCCGTACCATCGGTACCTGTGAGGGGCGTTGAATTAAGCAGGTAATTAATGCTATATATGTTATTGCCGCTTATTGTACTGGTATAAACCGGCGATGATAGTAACCTGTAGCTGCGGAAACCACTCCCGCCGGTGATATAACGCTCCACATTTACAGTGCCTGTTATTGTGCTCCCGCTTGGTATTGCCGCAATACTCGCAGTCTGTGTAGCCGTACTTTTTAAGGTTAAGGCTGCCGGTGATGAGCCAACAGTTAAATTGCCTTTTGTAATGGTTAGTAAATTATAAATGTCTACCGGGCCACCACTGATTGTCAATGTGCCATTCGCTGAATTATTGATCGTCATGGTGCCCAACTGTGCAGTGTTTGTTGTAGTGCCACCCGAATATGTTTGCGTCGCCGATGATCCATTCCAGATGATACCCGAAGAATTACTGCTGCCATAAAGAATTTGGCCGCCCGAACTATTATAAATATTGCATCCTACACTGAGTGTATGCCCGTTTAAATTGAAAGAAGCCCCATTGGCAATAGTTAAACCATATAAGTTTGCATCGGCCGTAAGTGAGGGATAAAAACTCAAACCAGTTGGTATGACGATATTTGAAGTGCTGTTAAAGGGCGGTAATTGATCCCAGTTGCCGGCTGTCGTTGGATTTGTGGTCCCGGCGCCGCCTGTCCAGGTATAAGTTATTGCGTTTGATGGCGCTGTAACATTTATTGTTGATGTACATCCGCCGGAGGCAGTTACTACAAGCTCATAAGTGCCGGCTACCGCATTTGTGACAGTTGGATTTTGCGCACTTGAAGAAAACCCTCCGGGCCCCGTCCAGGCGTAGGTTGCACCGGTTACGGTGTTTGCTGTGAGTGAAAAGGAATTGCCCGCACAAAAAGTACCACCGCCGGCGCCGTATAGAATGTTTACCTGCGATGCTGTTAATTCGGTACTGTAAATAGTGATATCGTCTAATGATCCGTTAAAATAATAATTGGTAGGCGCATTGGGCCAAGTCACCATATTATCATAACCCACACGCCAGTAACCAGCGTAAGCTTGCGAAGCAGTCATAGTGGCATCGGTTGCCTGGAGCGCACCATCTACATACAGATTGGCTCCATTAGTGGTTGATTCGGTGGCAACTACATGATGCCACTTGCCATCAGCATAGCTTGCGGTGGTGTTTAAGACCTTATAGGCTGATGGGTAAAGGGCAAAATATAACTGCCCGCTGTTGCTCATATAAATATGACGATCATTGTTAGGACTTGATCCTGTTTGCGACGAACCAAAGCCGACCAGCTTACCACCAGCCGAGCTTGTTTTAAACCATGCGCTGATGGAGAAATTTTGCGGTCCGGGCGATGCAATAGCAGTAGCAGTAGAAATATATTGAGTAGTGCCGTTAAAACTATATGCACTGCTTACCGCTCCGTAACGATCGGTAGTAATTGAGGGTGCATTTTGAAGCGTTCCATTGTTGTTATTGCCTGAAGCATCGTTGGCATTGCCGCTAAAAGGATAGGAAAAGGATAAACCAGTTGCAGGCACAATTGATAAAACAGGACCGGCACTTACCGTTGCCGTAACGGCGGTTCGGGGAGTACTTGTGGTGCCGTCCGCCGTATAATCAACGTAATAAGTGGTGGTAGCGGTTATTGAAGGTGTAACAAAAGTTGCTCCTGTTCCTAGGGACGAACCTCCAGAAAGAGCCGCATACCAATTATATATGCCACCCGCCGGTAAACTTCCCGAAGCAGTAAGCGTCGCCGAGCCGGAACTGCATGCAGAACCTCCTGTACCTGTAGGGGCTGTGGGGTTAACAGTAATACTAGCGGTGGTGGAACCACTGCCACTTGCATTATAGGCAGTAACTGTATAAATAGTTGCTGTTTGGGCAACGGTAGGTGTACCGCTTATGCTACCGGTACTGCTGTTGAAACTTAACCCCGCAGGCAAAGTTGTGCTCAGAAAAAAACCTCCGCTGGGTTTATATTCACTCATCTGGTTAGCGTAATAAGCCGACGTAAACATATTTCCTTTGTTGTCAACAGCGATACCTTCGGGGTCATTAACCGCTTTACTGGTAAGCAGAGTGCCGCTTGCGTTATAAACGTAAACCGTATTGGTAGGCGAATTGTCACCTATGTAGAAGTTCCCGGCACCGTCAATTGTTATAGATTGCGGGGATGTAAACCCGCTAAGAAATGTGGACAAATAAGTGCCGGCTGAATTGTATTTGGTTACGTTTGGCCCGCCATTATTTAAAACATAAATATTACCCGATGCGTCCACGGCTACGCCAAGAGGGGTACTTAAATTAGTGGTGGGTAGTGAAAGTAAAAGGGCACCGCTGGTATTGTATTTTTTAACTGTAACTGCACCCTGGTCGGCGATGTAAATATTATTAGACGCATCAATCGTAATGCCTAAAGCATAGTTTAAACTACTGAGTATCGTTGACTGATATACCCCGCTTGAATTATACTTATATACGCTACCAGTACCCGGCGTTGAACCCAGATTCAAAACATAAGCATTTCCTGATGAATCAAAAACCACATCTTTCGGCGAGGACATAGTCGCACCTGAACCGAAAGTGCCAACATAAGTCCCGCTTGAATTGTACTTGCTGATGGTATTGTTACCGCTATTAGTCACATAAATATTACCGGAAGCATCGATAGCTACTCCACGGGGATTGTTTAACGTAGCGCCTGTAAGGGCAATTGCATTGTTAAAACCAATTGCACTTACTCCGTTGGTAACAGTAGGTGTTAAAGTGGTTATTGTTGTATTTACAGTGTAGACATTGGTTGATGGGGAATAACTGATTACTGGGACAGCGGCAAAAATACTATTACATAATAAAACTGAAGTTAACCCCGGAAAAAAATAAAATAAATGTTTTGTCATAGTCAATATCGACAGATATTTCTGATAACAAAAACAATCAACAATCAGGAAGGTTTGAACCTTTGATTAATATACTTTATCATTGATTAACTATAATTCTTTTATAGATATTTTATAAACAATAGAGTATTAATAATAATCTTTTGTTCATAAAGCGAGCGATAAACTTTTAAGCTTTAAGGCTGTGTCCTTATCTCAGCAGCGGGTCTTTCTCTTTTGCAAAGGTATTATAGACCAATTTATCCAACCATGCCGGAAAGAATTTGCTCAGCATTACAGTCAGCTTACCCTGGCGGGTCATTATCAGTGTCCGGGTGCGATTTTCAACACCGTTGGCTATAATCTTAGCCACCTCTTCGGCAGTCATCATTTTATGTTCTTCCAGTGTACTTTCTCCTTGCTGTGTGCCATCTTGAGCCAGTGC
>Ga0157375_10003493_pt1 | contig 13629 bp, 8 predicted proteins | sample M35metaG_FD_115311 | JGI IMG/M metagenome (GOLD analysis project Ga0157375, IMG submission 115311) | Miscanthus rhizosphere microbial communities from Kellogg Biological Station, Michigan, USA - M3-5 metaG | ecosystem: Host-associated > Plants > Roots > Rhizosphere > Soil | place: USA: Michigan...
ATGCGTGTAGCCGATAGCGCTGTCGGCAATCTTCAGGCCGTCGAAGATATGATTCTCGCCACGAGCCCAGATGGCAGCCCCCCTGCTCTTGTAGATGGTGATGTCTTTGAACGTTGCTTCCAGCCTCGCACTGCTGGTGTCGCCAGGATCCGCAAGGGGCAGATAGTAGTTCCCGCCAAGGTTGAATTTACCCTGTGCATTGGTTCCGCGATCGAGCATCAGCCCTTCGATGTTGGAGTGGGCGACGTTGCCGGAAAACTCCCGAAATGGCATCCGACGGGGCCAGGTCTTCGCGGCGATCTCCGTGCCTTCGAACTTCCCTGTCGGGTGTTCCGGGAAAGCCATCCAGAAGCCTGTGGCCTCAGAACCTGCGGACACATTCCCGCGGTAGGTATTGTCGGGATTCGTGATCCAGAATGTGGCCGCCGTGTTGTCGGAAGGAATCAACTGGTCGGTGGCATTCTGACCCTGAGCGCCGCCTCCGTAGGTTCCGACGATTGCATTTGTCGAATTGCAGGCCCGGGTGGTATGGCACCTCGTCAGTATTCCCAGGTTGTTCACATACTGGTTGCCGTGTTCCACGCCATCTTCGAGGAAATAGCAATGGCCGACGTTGTTGTACGCCACATTGTTCTCGACCCGGATATTGTTCGTACCGTGTACCGTCACACAGCGGCTGTAGGTATCGTGAATCGCAGAATTCTCAATGTATTGCCCCTGCGTATCGCCAACCAGATGCCAGTGGATCGGATACCGCGCAAGGTTCTCGTGCTGACCCATGCGGAAGAGTTCGACACCGGAGACCTTCATGGTGGAGCCGCTCATCGCCATCATATGCCCGCCACTGAAGGACTTCTCTGCATCGACGGAAGCCTGGACCTTGACATTGCGTGACAGCATGCCGACTTCAGCACGTTCATCCACGCCGAAGGTGACCTGGCCGTAGTGCATGTAATCGAGTTTCTGATCCAGCGTAATCACTTTTCCAGCGATGCTGGAAATGATTCGTCTCTCTGCCTGGTGGGGATCGTAGTCCGTTGACGCGACAACAATCGAGTCCCCTTTCTTCCAGTCCCCGACATTCAAGACTTCGATTGAAGTGCTGCCCGCGGCGGCTGTTTTTGTCAACCTGGTCCAGGAGTCTTTCCGATTCCCGTGCAGGTTCAGCGTTCCGCCCATCAGCATGATCCCGCGGTCACCCATTTCCATTACGTTTTCATCGGGGACGTTGTTGGTCAGGGTAATGGTCGCATTGCGTGTGTGGGGCTTGGCTTCAGTACCAATCTCCAACTCCCCGTGCAACATGATCCACTCTGTGGTCAGTTCAACGTCCTTATTATCGGCGAAGCTCAACTTGCCGTTGATCGTTAAACCGTGCAGCGCCGGCGGACTGACATCAAGGACAACGTCGATGCCTTTGTCAATGGTGACTGCGGCACCTTCGCCTGGTACCTTCCTGCCAGACCAGGTGGCTGGATCAGACCAGCGCCCCCCTTTAACCGCCGAAGAATTTACGTTCTGAGCCTTGACGACGGCGTATCCGGTGAGGATTAAGAAAGCTGGAACAAGCAACGAAAGGACCGAGAGATAACGTTTCCGCATGACGCGAAGCCTCCGTGATCGAGAAATAGATTCCCATGTTTGCGAAGCAATAAATGTAACAAATTTCCAAGGCGAGCGTATATCACGCATGAACTGAAAATTCATCATTCATATCACCGCAGTCGGAAAATCCGGCCCCATCCTTCGGTACCCCCTTGACGCCCACGCTCCCCCGTCCAGAACGGAAAATACAGCGCCTGTTGATGAATGGTTCACATGACCTTCTGGTGCGTCCGCGCATCCCCAAAGCGAGATGTATATGCGGCGATCGCACCGACGTCCTTCAGAGGTCCAGCTTACGTTCGCTCATCCATTTGACGATGGCGGGATCTCGGTGAGAAAAGAAGCTGCTGGTACCTGTATCCAAAGTAGCAATCTGACTGACATCGGTGGCATCGAGCTCGAAATCGAATATCGCCAGGTTTTCGGCCATGCGTTCCTTCTTCACGGACTTTGACAGCACAACCACGCCGCGTTGAATCAGCCAGCGCAAGACAACCTGGCCAATTTTCTTTCCGTGTCTGTCGCCAATCGCCTGCAACACTTCATTCTGGAAAAGATTGTTACGCCCTTCGGCAAAAGGCGCCCAAGCCTCGGCCTGCACACCCACCCCGCTCATGAAATTCACGCTTTCCGGTTGCTGCTGGAATGGATTGATTTCTATTTGATCGACAGCTGGCTTGATCTCGTTGAATGCAAGGATATCCATCAGCCGGTCTGGCTGGAAATTGCTAACGCCGATAGCATGCAGTTTCCCGGCGCGGTAAGCCTCCTGCATCGCACGCCACGAACCATGAACGTCTCCGTATGGTTGATGAATCAGGTAAAGGTCGAGATAGTCGAGTTGCAAGCGGCGCAGGGATTTTCCGATTGCCTGAACTGTGCGCTCATAGCCAGCGTCCTGCACCCACAGTTTGGTCGTCACGAAGAGTTGTTCTCGTGGGATGCGGGCATCCTTGATTCCTTGCCCAACGGCAGCCTCATTCATGTACGAAGCAGCGGTATCAATCAGGCGATAGCCGACGTCAATGGCGTCGATGACGCAGCGCGTGCACTCCTGGCTATCGGGAATCTGGAAAACGCCGTAGCCGACGATTGGCATCGCAATCCCATTGTTCAACGTCACAGTTTGCACAGCCACCTCCTGCAACTATCCAAAACTTGCGATCAGAGTTCGCAGCGTAGGCACCGCTACCCCAAAGTTGAATCGAACCGCCACGTCGAAAATTCGAATTTCGCTCAGCGAATGACGCCAATCGTGCGTTCCGGCGTTTCAGCTCCGGGTGTGCGATGCCAGCCATTTCAATCGATGCAGTTCGCCATTCAGCTGGTACATGAATTCCAACATTTTCGCAGAAACGACTTCCTGCCTTTCGACTGCCACAGCCAGATCCGCAAACGTTGCGATTCGCTCCGCGGAACTCAGCGTTTCCCACGCCAGCTCGACCGGTTTATAGTCCTTGAATTCCAACGGGTCGATCCCGGGATGTTTGATTTTGGCCTGCTTCAGGTAGCGCAGCATGACGGACGTTTGAGATGTGATTTCTTTGAGAGGCTTCGCCAGATCTTCTTTCAGCCCGATAGCTCGCCGGTATTCGTCAGTCGCCGTCTTGAATTTCGGAATCGCTTGTTGGAATTCGAAAAGCCGGAAGCGCAATTCGCGTGCGGCATTCATCGGAAAATTGCGATACGACGGTCTCTGAAGAAAACTGTTTATATCCATGGTGCTTCCACCGCGGATGGACTGTTGTTGACGAGCGATCTGCGTGCGCGCGAGTTCCCCGACATCGTCTTGTGCAACGGCGAGAGCCGGAATCAGCAGGAGCGTGCCAGGCAGGACGCGAAGTGGCCAATGGAGAATCATGGTGTGATTTTCCTCCCGCTCTTCGTTAACGACCTGCCAACGGTACGGCGACCACGCGCAGTCGTTCGACCAGGACGAATGCAGTCTCGCCGATCTGCGTCACCGCAGTCGCGCCAGTGAAGCCCTCCCCGAGAACCCGTACCTCGCCGCGTTTGTCGTTGATCGTAATTTCCGCCAGGCGTCCTCCACCCTCAGCCTGCAGCAGCTTGCTGGAGGGAGTGGTGCGCAGACCATCGGGTCGCGTAAATGGCATCGACGTTTCGATCTCGGTGATTGGTCCTGCCGTTCCATCAGGCTGGATGGCAGACCTGAACAATTTTCCCGAGAAGAAAAGGTTCACATAAACGGCGCCATTGAGAATCGCGATGCCATCGATACCATTCAGCTGCGGATCGGACACCCACACATCGAGCACCTCCCCTCCGGGCTTGAGTCGCAACACGCGACGGCCATTTGTATCTGTGGCGTAGGCGGTGCCATCCGGAGCGATTGCAATATCATTACAAAGGCCGCCGTCCGGAAATGGCCAGTTGCCCTTAGGGGCACCAGACATCAGGTCGAACGCGCGCAGAGCGGTCTGGCCACTGGCGGGGGTGCCGCGGCCGCCGGCGGGATTGGCGCATACCCACAAGATGCCAGCTTTGTCGTCCGCAAGGACGCCCAGCACGTTGGTCAGTCCGGTGGCGGTGGCCTGAATCCATACATCGGCTTTCGCTGCGCCGGGCGTCGCACGGTAAATGTTTCCCTTGCTCGTGCTGCCGAAGAAAATACTTCCGTCCTTGCTCGACGTCACACTCTCGGGCATCACCATTGTGTCGTTGATCGTGACATCCCTCGGAGACTGAGCATTGACTTCCCCGACGACGGACAACGACGCCACGACCATGAGGGCCTGGAAGACGTTTTTGCGAATCGATGACAATGCCATGCTCCTCATTTGGTGTACGTCACGCGAAGGATGCGGTTCATCGAATCGTCGCTGATCAGAATCGATCCATCCGGCAGTTGCAGCACATCGGCGGGCCGGCCTCTCGCCGCCTGAGTGGCGCCCCGTCCGCCGGGTGACCCGTTTGCAGGGAGGAATCCTTCCAGGAGGGGCTCATAGGCCGTCACTCGACGCCCGTCCGTGAATGCCACCATGACTCGATAGCCGCTTGGGGTCGACCGGTTCCACGAACCGTGCTGCGCAATGATTGCGGCGTTCTTGTACCGTGCTGGAAACATGTCGCCGGTGTAGAACGCCATTCCGATCGCTGCGACGTGTGCGCCCATTTTTTGTGCCGGCGGTTCGAACATGGAGCAGGCACGCCCCGCATTAAACTGTGGGTCAGGGACGTCGCCCTGATGACAGTACGGAAAACCGAAATGAAGTCCGGCTTTCCACGCGACATTCAGCTCGTCGTTCGGCACATCGTCGCCCATTCCGTCGCGGCCATTATCGGTAAACCATAATTCGTGCGTGACCGGGTGCCAGTCGAATCCGACGCTGTTGCGCGCACCTTCTGCGAAGACTTCCATGTCTGTCCCGTCTGGCTTCATCCTCACGATCGCTGCAGTCATCGACGTCGGCGCACAGACGTTACATGTCGAACCGATGGACGTGTACAACATGTCGTCCGGCCCGAACGCGATGAACTTCCACGTGTGTCCCTGATTGGGGTTCGGGAGGTTTTTACGGACGCTCACTGGCTTGGGCGGTGAATCCAGATGAAGCTCGAGGTCGTCGAACCGGAGGATCTCGCTCGTCGTCGCCACGTACAACGCGCCGCCGCGCATCGCGACGCCGTTGGGTTGCTGGAGTCCTTTGGCGATAGTAAGCACCTGATCCGCCTTGTGGTCCGCGTTGCGATCGACTACGGCGTACACATTGCCGGAATACTGCGATCCCACGAACACGGTACCCTGCGGACCTAATGCCATTTCCCGGGCGTTGCCGACGTTCTCGGCGAACACTTCAACGTGAAACCCGGGTGGAAGCACCAGTGAGCCCAGTTGTTTCGGTGCGTCCTGGGCCCAGAGAGTCAATCCCAGTGCGACAACACCCGAACACAGGGCCACGGAAAGCGAACGCGATGACACAATCACGAGTTACCTCCTAAAAACTAAAAGCTTGATGAGACCCAACACTTCGGCGATGTCGAAAAATGAAGTACCGCCTGCGAAGTTCCCGAAAAACTTCCCAATTGTTCTCTACAAGTTTCGTTTCTACAAAGCGTTGTCGAAACCATACTAGGAATGGATTTATGCCGGTATCCTGATCCTGCCGAATGATTGCCTAATCCTGCCGGAAAGCCTCGACGATCTTGCGCGAACGGTGCATCTTGCGTAATCCTGTCGACATGTTCAAAACCACCAGTGTTGGAGCCGGACGCGCGACAGATCGAGTGAGCGAGCTAAAGCTTGAATTGACCGCGAGGATTGCTCAGTTAATTGGCTCGGCAGAGAAGCAGGCAACCGCCATTCCACGTCTGACATTGCATCAAAGAACGGCGCCGACCGGCGCATGTCACATTCTGTATGAGCCGAGCATCATTATGGTCGCGCAAGGAAGCAAAGAGGTACAGATTGGAAACAATTTGCTGACTTACGATTCGACTCGCTACCTGCTCATCGCGGTTGACCTGCCGACAGTGACAAGGGTCTCGGAGGCTAGCGTACAGTCACCATGCCTTGCCGTTTCGCTCAAACTGGACATCTCGATTGTTCGTGAGTTTCTCAGCCGCGAGGAATTCCACAGTTCGGGTGAAGGCTCGGAGCGTCCGGCGATGTCGACTGCTCCAGTAACCGCGGAACTTCTCAGTTCGTGGTGTCGGATGCTCGACCTGCTATCCACTCCCGGCGACATCCCATTCTTGAGCGGCCTGATTGAACGCGAGCTCATGTATCGAATTTTGCGTGGCCCCGAAGGCGCGCGGTTGCGAGCAATAGCGACACTTGGAGACCAGTGCCATCGGACGGCCAAAGCAATTGTCTGGATCAAAACGAATTATCACCGTCCATTACGCGTTGAGGATCTTGCAGAGGTTGCGGGAATGGCTGTCTCAACTCTTCACCATCATTTCCGGGCGCTCACGGCGATGAGTCCTCTCCAATACCAAAAGCAAATTCGATTGCAGGCCGCCAGAGCGCGGATGCTGGCCGACGATGTGGACGCGGCGACCGTCGCATTTGAAATGGGGTATGAAAGTGCGAGTCAATTCAATCGTGAATACAGTCGCTTGTTTGGACAGCCGCCTATCCGCGATATTCAACGCTTACGTCCCCAGCTGGTCGGCCAATGATCGAATCATATTAATCGGCGAAACAGGACGTTTCAGTTGCCGATAAGCGCCGCAACTTGACCAGATCAAGAAACGAATTACCGGTAACCTCTTCCCGTATGATGAAATCAACCAGGATCAAAGCGTCACGATCTCACCATCTCCTGCTCCGTGAATCGCTGGCAAACCCCTGTTTGGTGATCCTACCCCTTTGATTTACGTCGCGAGTTGTATTTAGTGGTATGCGTGCCAGGCTTTGAACGTGCAGCGCCGGCAATACCTGCTTCGGTGATGTGCGTGCTGCCGCAGCGCGCGCTTCGGCATTGCTTGCACCTAACACACTCTTACCGTTTAGGCAGACGCCGTTAGAGGCTTGCCGGCGTTGAGCAGGTTTTTGAACACGTACATATATGCGGCTGCGGCACGCTTTTGCATCGCGGCGTTTTTCTTTGATTGCCAGCCGGTGTACTTCCCCAGGACACTCCTCGCGCCCGCGATAGCGGCGGTGATCCCCAATGGCCCTCCGGCGACGGCTACACCTAGTGTCACTAGCGTTGCGCTGTCAACGGTGAAGAGATTCTCGGCTTTGTTGAGTCCGAGTTCTTCTTTCAGGAACTCAAACTCACCAGTCAGTTCAGAACGGAATCTCTCACGAACACGTATTCTCTCCGACTCATTCTTCGCCGAGCTGAATTCCTGGGTGGCTTTGTCGAGTTTTGCCCAGTAATTCTGTCGAAACACCCTTTGATAGGGCGCAATTTCCCGCAATTCCCTTTCACGAAATTCGATCAATTGCGGGAGGGTAAACTTTTCAACATCTACGATGTTGAGGGAGTCGACGGCGGAGAAAAACTTTTCTTTTTCTGGCCCGAATTCCAGCTTGTTTCGTTTTCTCTCCTCGATTTCAGTGGTTTGCCGCACATCGTCGGTTGCGCGTGCCGAATCGGTAACCAGCTGTGTATCGTTGCCGGCACAGCACTGAGCAAGAATGGTCATCGTCGCTCTGCCAAACGCAGTTGGGACTATCACGTCGCCGTCTTGTCTTATCTTGGTAGCAATTCCGAGTTTGGAAAGATCGTCCCAGGTCTTGTGGAACAGTTTTTGGAAGTGCATGACAAAACCGGCATCCTTCGCTTCTTTCTTTAGGAACCACTCCGGCAAATTTGGTGTCGTGGCGAGATCAATAATACGGTCGTGAGCTGCATGCTTTTCCTCATCGCTCGGGACATGTTCTTGACTTACTAGCCTGTGGGCGTGTTCCAGAGTCTTTGTGTACTCGGTGTTATACCCAAATTCGCGGTAAGAAATTTCGTAGCGCCGCCAGGGCGTGATGACTTCGACCTGATCCCAAAGCAAAAGCGCCGATTTCATCACGCGGTCCGTCCGCACGTGAATGTGTGGGAAATAAAGAGCGTTTTGCATGTCCACCCCTTGACGTTGCGTCATTATCTGGCCTGATCCGCTTGGGAATCAAGCTTGCCAGCGTAGCGATGCCATCACGCGCTTACTCGTTGCTTCGAAAGAACGTCGACATTCGTGTCGTCGGCGTACCGGACAAAACAGTGCGAACTTGCCGGCTCCGTGTCATACGCGCTGAAATCGCCGTGGTGTTGGGAAAACTTCATGCATTGTGACGACTGCGCGCAGCGTCGGCTTACCGGCCTTGACGCACATGCCCCATGTAAGGAAGAATCCACTACATCCAGCAAGGGGGTTTCGATGAATCGCGCGCGCCCAAAACATCTGAGGGTATTTGTATTTTTATGCCTGGCGGCCCAGGCGCTTGCTCAAGGCGCCAGTCCTGTATTTCCCAACCCCGGGAAAACCTCGATGTCCAGGCAGAACCAGCAAGCCCTCGGGATGGAGGTTGCTGCGCAGATTTATCAACAAATGCCCGTCCTGCCAGACAACAGCCCGGAATCCCAGTATGTCCGGCAACTCGGCCAGAAGCTGGTCGCAACCATCCCCCAGGAAAATTCGTGGCCTTTCGAGTTTCATGTCGTCCCGCAAAAGGAGATCAACGCTTTTGCGCTGCCTGGGGGGCAGATGTTCGTCAATGTCGGGACGATCATGGCCGCCAGGAATGAAGCTGAACTCGCCGGAGTCATGGGGCACGAGATGGCGCACGTCTACATGCAACATTCGGCGAAGCAGGCGGGCAAAGCACAAACCACAAACATGCTTGCTGGGATCGCTTCCGCCGTACTGGGTGGAACGGTAGGAAACAAAGCGGGTGGACTGGTCGGGCAACTCGCGCAGATGGGCCTTGAAGTGGGCGCCGAAGGGCTCATGATGAAGTACTCCCGCAACGACGAATCGCAGGCCGATGCGGTCGGAACCGTGATCCTCTACAAGGCCGGATACAACCCTCAAGGCATGGTGGATTTCTTTAAAACGATGGGAGCGCAAGGAGGATCGGCGCCCCCGCAGTTTTTCAGTTCCCATCCCGATCCCGCCAACCGGCAGGAGGCTATTGCAAAACAGATTGCAGGATGGCCGACATCGAAATTCAACCAGGACAATACGAACTTCGAGAGTGCCCGGACGCACGCGACGACAATAAAGTCCTACACCGCACAGGAAATCCAGGCGGGCGCAAAGTCGGGCCAATGGGCGGCGTTGAATCAGAAAAATGGTGCCAGCCTGAAGTCCGGTGCAGCGACTGCGATTGCCGCTCGAGCAAACACGGCTTCGCCACCGGCCCCCGTTAAGCTGGAGAGTGTGTTGCCGAGCCAGCGCGCGGTGACTGCCGATCTGGGGCCTCTGAAGATCAATCGGCCGGAAAACTGGCCAGTCAAATTGCCAGCAGAACAGGGCCAATTCGTGACGATCGCTCCTCAAGCCGGCACCACCAGTAACGGCGTGGCTTACGGCGTTCTTCTCAACGCGGTTCCCGGGCCGAAGGGACAGCAGATGGATATCGACGATCTGACAGGCCTGCTTATTCAGCAGATCCAGCAGAGTAATGAACTGGAGCAGGTGAGCAAGCCTCAGGCAATCACTGTCGGGGGCGTCGCAGGCCGCTCCACGTTTTTGCGTTCCCCTTCCCCCCTCGCGGATGCCAGCGGGAAGACTCAGATCGAGCGCGACTGGCTGGTCACTGTGCCTCAGCGCGGCGGGCTGATTTTCATGATCTTCATCGCGCCGGAAACCGACTTCACGCGCTTCCAACCGACATTTGATGCGATGGTCAGGAGCGTGAAGTTCAAGTGAAGAAAATCTTTCACCGCGTATCCGGAATTAAATTCAACTGAATGTCATTGTTGCTGCCGGCTGCGACGACGACAGGCCGGCCGCAATCCTGATACTTCACCAGGAAGTCCGCCGCCACGAACGAGAAATACACCGGCGCTCACATCGCCAAACGTCGGGGAACTCACTTTGTGGATCACGTGATAGAGACTGGAGGCGTCAGCCTTTGCTTTCTTGTCGCCGCGACGCTTGATGAGTCTGGTGAAGATCTGGCGGATCTCCGCGTAACCTCCCGATGTTGCATTCGGTTGCCTCTTGCATCAGGCGCCGCGAGGTTCCTGTCAGCGAAGTTCGTTAGCGCCGAGTTCCGGAATCCGTTTTTGCCTTCGCATTGATGTTCTTCAGCAACCTGTCTCCATAATCCGGATCACCGCGGTCTCTGATAAGATCGTGCCGCGTTTGCAGCCCAACACGACATGATCGGAACGAAACTCGCACACTACGAAATCAACTCGCACCTTGGATCCGGTGGCATGGGGGATGTCTACCAGGCGACCGATTCGAAGCTTGGCCGCAGCGTCGCCGTCAAGTTTCTTCCTGAAGCGTTTGCTCGCGACGCGGATCGTGTGGCGCGATTCGAGCGCGAAGCGCGTGTGCTGGCCTCTTTGAATCATCCGAATATTGCGGCGATCTATGGGCTGGAAGAGGCAAACGAGAAAAAGTTTCTGGTGATGGAGTTGATTTCCGGCGAGACGCTGGCCGAAAGGATCGCACGCGGATCGCTTCCGATGGATGAATCGGTGACGATTGCCACGCAGATCGCCGAAGCGTTGGAGGCCGCGCACGAGAAAGGAATCATCCATCGAGACCTCAAGCCGGCCAACATCAAGCTCACCCCTGACGGGAAAGTTAAGGTCCTCGACTTCGGACTGGCGAAGGTGTACGAGCCGGATGCTGGGACGCCGTCGCTGTCGAATTCACCGACTGTCGCGAGCATGGCGACGACAAATGCCGGTGTGATTTTCGGAACCGCGGCGTATATGAGTCCGGAGCAGGCCGCCGGCAAACCGGTGGACAAGCGCGCGGACATCTGGTCCTTCGGCGTGGTGCTCTGGGAGATGCTGACGGGTAAGCGGCTGTTCGATGCCGAAACGGTCTCACACACGCTGGCGGATGTGCTGCGGTCACCGATCGAGTTCGACAGGCTGCCCATGCAGCCCACGCCGATTCGCCGCCTGCTGCGCCGTTGTCTCGATCGAAATGTACAAACCCGCCTGCGCGATATTGGCGAGGCGCGGATTGCGCTGGAGAATCTTGTTCGCGAACCCGACGACGTTCCGATAGTGATCCAGGCGCGACATACCAAAATCGGCTGGATCGTGGCCGGAATATTGGCGGCAGCGCTGGGTGTTGCGGGATTCGGATGGTGGCGCTCGACGCTACCCGTCAGTCGTCCATTGATTCGCCTAAGCGTGGACCTCGGGCCGGATGCGGTCGCGGGAACCCGCACGACGGCGATTCTTTCTCCGGACGGCACGCGGATCGTGTTTCCGATCCGTGGCCCAAACGGCGTGCGGCAACTTGCCACGCGAACGCTGGATCAGGCCACAGTAACGGCGATTAGCGGCACAGATGGCGCGAGCGATCCGTTCTTCAAACCGGACGGACGCTGGATCGGTTTCTTTGCGGACGGAAAACTGAAGAAAGTCGCAGTACAGGGCGGAGCTCCCGTAACACTTTGTGATGGCGCGGATGCCAGAGGTGGAAGCTGGGGCGATGACGACACAATCGTTTTTGTTCCGCAGGCCGGCGTCGGATTAATGCGTATCTCCGGCGCAGGCGGCGCAACACCGTCGGTGATAAAAACAAACAACGAAATTTTTCCGCGGTGGCCGCAAGTGCTGCCTGGCGGAAAGAATGCACTCGTGACGATGAGTCCGAATCCGTTTAGTTGGGAGGATGGCGACATCGGTGTTGTGTCTATCGACACAGGCCAAATCAAGGTCGTGCAACACGGAGGTTATTTCGGACGCTACCTGCCGTCCTCCTCCGGTACGGCACACCTTGTGTACGTGCACGAAAGTACGCTCTTCGCCGTACCGTTCGATCTCGCGCGTCTGGAGACTTCGGGTGCGCCCGTTCCTGTCATCGCGGATGTCGCTGGCAATTCCGTGGACGGCGGCGGGCAATTCGATGCGGCCGCGAAAGATTCTCTCGTTTATATCGCGGGTAAGTCCACCGGCAGTTCGTCCTACCCTATCGCCTGGATGCACAGCCCAGGGACCACCACACCGCTGATGGCCAAACCCGGGTCGTACAGCGCTCCTCGCTTTTCACCCGATGGCAAGCGGCTGGCGTATACGTTGATGGGTAGCAAGGGAGCCGACCTGTGGGTCTACGATTTGCAACGCGATATCCCAAGCCAACTCACGTTCAATGCCCCCGGGAACCTGGAAATGGCCTGGACGCCGGACGGAAAGCACATCGCATTCGGATCCAATACGGAAGGCGTCGCTGCCATGTGGTGGATACGCTCCGATGGATCCGGCGAGCCGCAGAAACTGCTGGAAAGGAAGAATACAGGGATTGGCCTGCGGCCCCAGTCGTTCACGCCCGACGGGAGCCGGCTGGTATACGACGACAATGTCACCAGCGGTGCCGGAGTCGAAATCTGGAGTGTGCCGCTGGACCTCACCGATCCTGAACATCCTGTCCCAGGGAAACCCGAACCTTTCTTGGCCGCTGCACCGCGCCAGGTGGACGCGAGCATTTCTCCGGATGGAAAGTGGATCGCGTATTCGTCCAACGAGTCGGGAATCGATGATGTCTTCGTCCGGCCGTTTCGCGGCACCGGCGGTAAATGGCGAATCTCAACAAACGGCGGCAAGTTTCCAATGTGGTCACGCACAGGGCGTGAACTCTTCTATCTTTCCCTGGCCGACAGTCGAATCATGGTTTCGAGTTATGCGGTAGAAGGAGACTCGTTCAGTGCCGCGAAGCCCCGATTGTGGTCGGACCGGCAGGTATTACTCCCGAACTTTATTCGCGTTCTCGACTTGCATCCCGATGGTAAACGTTTCGCTGTTTTCCCTCGACCGGAGGCGGAAGAAGCCAAGGGCAATCTGCACGTGACCTTCTTATTGAACTTCTCGGACGAACTGCATCGAAAGTCCCCATAACAATTCTTCAACGAAGCCGCACAACGGCAAGGAGTGACCCTGGTCGATGTGAGAGGTTCACCGCGTGGCAATGGCCGCTGCCATTCCGGCGCGATACCCAACGTGCGCCGCACTTGCCTGGATCTACATGGCGCAGGGATTATTCTTCATTACTCTCCACATACGCGGTGTCCGATGTATCGAATGTTGGCCTCACCAGACTTGTGTGCTCACTGCGATGAAGAGTCGCGCTCAACGGACCTAAAAAGCAGTAAAATGCGCGCATGAACAAACCGCTTTTCTTTCTTGCCTCATTAGCCTTGATGTTCGCCGCGGCTGCACCTGTAGTCGCGCACCATTCATTTGCCGCGGAGTTCGATGCCAGCAAACCGGCAAATCTCAAAGGCACCGTTACGAAGGTGGAATGGCAGAATCCTCACGCCTGGTTTTACATGGATGTGACGGATGATTCCGGCAAGGTCAGCAACTGGGGGGTGGAGATGGGTAGCCCGAATGGACTGATGCGCGCGGGTTGGAACAAAAATTCCCTGAA
>Ga0157375_10003498_pt1 | contig 13614 bp, 7 predicted proteins | sample M35metaG_FD_115311 | JGI IMG/M metagenome (GOLD analysis project Ga0157375, IMG submission 115311) | Miscanthus rhizosphere microbial communities from Kellogg Biological Station, Michigan, USA - M3-5 metaG | ecosystem: Host-associated > Plants > Roots > Rhizosphere > Soil | place: USA: Michigan...
GAACTCCCAGAGCTTCTTGCCGTCGCTCGAGTCGAGCGCGGTGAGCCGGCCGTCGGTGCGGCCGACGAAGACGAGCCCACCCGCGGTTGCCACCGATCCCGAATAGCACGGCTCGGCCCAATGCTGTTGCCAGACGAGCTTGTTCGTGCGCATGTCGACAGCCGCGAACACGCCGAGCGCATGCAGATGGAAGCCGCCGATGCCGCCCGCGATGTAGTTCGCGCCCTCGGCCGGTCTCTCTGCGGTGACCTCCTGCGAGAGATACGACCAGATGCGATCCGCCGCGCAGACGAACAGCGTGCCGTGGCTCGAGTCGTAGGAGCTCGGCGGCCAGTTCACGCCGCCGGGCGGGCCGGGCTTCACGAGCGTCGGAGTGGTCCAGAACGGCGTGAAGATCTTGCCGCCGTTCACGAGCGTCGTGCCTTCGGGCGCGATCGGAATCGATTGCGGCACGAACGCGTCGCCGCGCGGATAGGGCTGCGTCGGCGCGGTGCCTTGGCGCGGCTCCTGCAGCACGGCCTTCTCGTCGATGCCGACGAGCGGCTGGCCGTTCGTTCGGTCGAGGATGTAGACCCAACCCGTCTTGCTCGCCTCGGCGAGCGCCTTCCGTGTGACTCCGCCGTACTCGAGGTCGAACAGCACGACGGGCGAAGCCGCGTCGTAGTCCCAGATGTCGTGATGCACCTGCTGGTAATGCCAGCGGTATTTTCCGGTCTTCGCGTCGAGCGCGACGATCGACGTCGAGAACAGGTTGTCGCCCTTGCGGATCGAGCCGTTGTAGTCGGGGCCCGGATTGCCCGTGCCGAAATAGATGAGTCCGAGCTCGGGATCGACGGCCGGCGTGTTCCAAACCGGCGCGCCGCCGTCCTGCCAGATCTCGTTGTCCTGCGGCCAGGTGTCGTGGCCGACTTCACCCGGGCCCGGGATCGTGTAGAACGTCCACACGAGCTTGCCGTCTTTCGCGCTGAACGCCTTGACGCGGCCGCGCACGCCTTTCTCGCCGCCGGCGAAGCCGGTGATCACGAGCCCGTCGTAGTAGAGCGGCGCCGACGTGATCGAGTAGCCCTCCTGCCAGCGTTCCGCCTGCACCGACCAGACGGCCTTGCCGCTGCGTTGATCGAGCGCGACGAGCTTCCCGTCGAGCTGGCCCGCGAACACCTTGCCGTCGCCGAGCCCGACTCCGCGGCTCGTCCAGCCGCAGCAGACCGCTTTGTTCGCGGGATCGAGGTTCGAGCGGTATTCCCAGAGGATTTCGCCCGACGCGATGCTCACCGCGAACACGTCGTTCGCGCCCGTCGAGACGTATGCAATGCCGCGATAGACGAGCGGTTGCGCCTCGCCCGAGTACTGCGGTCCCAAGCCCGAGCCGCGCAGGTGCGTGCGCCAGACGCCCTTGAGCTGCGCGATGTTGCCGGGATTCAACGCCATGGTCGGCGACCAGCGGCGGTTGTACCAGTCGCCGCCGTTGGTTGCCCATGCGTCGGTGGTTGGCGCGACGAGCGCGGTGCCAGCGAAGGGCGGAGCGCGTTTGATCGATTGGGCTTGCGCTAACGTCGCCGGCGCGCAGATTGCGAGAAGTGCCGTAGCGGCGAATGCCGCGGGCAGCGAGCGGCAGAACGTCGCGCTAGCGTAGGATCTTTCGTCACGTCGAGTCATGAGTCCCCTTTCGTCGCCACGGCTCGTGCGGCGACCCTCCGCGGTTCGCGGCGGATGTTCGCATTCCTGACCGGGTTGGAACAGGGCCGGTGCGGTGGTGGTGCCGGCAGAGCGTCCGTTCTTGCTCGCGCGTTCTCTCGTTTGAACCTAAGATCCGCACTGCTGAATTCGGGCCGGGGGGCGCGGATGAGTCTTCGACCGGGAATGCTGTTGGCGCACTACGAGCTTCTCGCTCCATTGGGCGCGGGCGGGATGGGGGAGGTCTGGCGCGCGCGCGATACCAAGCTCAAGCGCGAGGTCGCACTCAAGATTCTGCCGACGCAATTCGCGAGCTCGCCGGATCGCCTCGCGCGATTCGAGCGGGAAGCGATCGTGCTCGCGTCGCTCAATCATCCGAACATCGCCTCGATCTACGAGCTGGGGCATGCGGATGACGTTCGCTTTCTCGTGCTCGAGCTCGTCGAGGGACCGACGCTCGACGACCGCATGCTCACCGGGCCGATTCCCGTGCGCGAGGTCATCGGCATCGCGACGCAGATCGCTGCAGCACTCGAGGCCGCGCACGAGAAGGGCATCCTGCACCGCGATCTCAAGCCCGCCAACGTCAAGCTGACGCCCGACGGCAAGGTCAAGGTGCTCGACTTCGGTCTCGCGAAAGCATTCGGCGAGGCCGCGTCCGCTCCTGTGCGCGGCGAGGACACGCTCGCGCGTGACAGCACCGAGGCAGGCATGGTGATGGGCACCGCGGCTTACATGAGCCCCGAGCAGGCCGAAGGCAAACCCGTCGACAAACGCACGGACATCTGGTCGTTCGGAGTGCTCGTGTTCGAGATGCTCACGCGGCGTCGCCTGTTCGACGGCAAGTCCACCTCGCACGTTTTGGTTCACGTCATGGAGCAGGAACCGGATTGGTCCGCGCTACCGCCGTTGCCGGAAGGGTTGCTCGCGCTCTTGCAGCGGTGTCTGCAAAAGGATCGCAACCAACGTGTCCGCGATATCGGTGACGTGCGAATTCAGGTCCAGGATTCGCTCACGCACCCGGTTCGCGCGCAAGCGTCGCGAGGCGGCTCGAGCGGCGCTCGACCGCGCTGGCTCTGGCCGGTTGCCGGCGCTGTCGGAATCGTCGTCGCGATAGCGATCGTCGCGCTCCTTTATCAGCGTCGCCCGGCGAGTCCGGTCGCCGCGGCCGCGCTGCGCTTCGAGATTGCTCGCCCCCCTGAGGTGGCGTCGTCCAACTGGGTGCTGATCTCGCCGGACGGCCGGCAACTCGCCTACGCGGCGAGCTTACCGGGAGAGCTCGGCCGCCTTTGGGTCCGTTCCCTGGAAACTCAGGAGGCCCGGCCGATTTCGGGGACCGGGTCAGTCGATGGTCGGCCATTCTGGTCGCCGGACAGCCGCTCGCTGACCTTCGCCAACGGAGGCAAGCTCCGCAGGGTCGACGTGGCCGGCGGGCCGGCGCAAGTGCTCGCGGACTTGCCCGGCTTTCTGGTGGGCGGCCTTTGGCTCAGCGGCGAGCGGATTCGCTATGCCGTTTGGGGGAGCGGGCTCTACGACGTTCCCTCGGCGGGCGGCAACCCCGTCCCCGCGCCTCTCGATCCGAAGCAAAATGACTCTGCTATAGGACCGTCGCCGATTCCCGGGGGCAGCTACGTTTTCTGCCGGTGCGTCGGCGGCGGCTTCGGGATCCATGCCGCGACGGCTGGCGGCGAGACGCGTCAACTCCTGTCGGATACCTCGTGGGTCCAATACGCACCCTCACCGGACCCCGATGTCGGCTACATCCTGTTCCTGCGTGGCAGCGGGCGTGTCGGCTTCAACGGCAGGGGCACGCTGATGGCGCAGAAGATTCGGCCGCGCTCCTTGGCATTGGTTGGCGATCCCGTCGCGATCGCGGAGGGCGTGACGGGATTCTCGGCCTCCGACACCGGCGCGCTCGTGTACAGCTCGGATACCAGCGGGGTCCCGGTCGGAATACCGGGGATTCTGACCGGTCAGCTCACGTGGTTCGATCGCCACGGCACGCTTCTATCCACCGTCGGCGACCCCGGCATCCTGCGCATCCCGCGGCTATCTCCCGACGGCCGATACGTTGCGGTGGAGCAGTCGGACCCGCAGACGCAAAACCTCGACATCTATCTGTTCGAGTTCGCGCGCGGCGTGAACAACCGCTTCACTTTCTCGCCGGCGCGCGACATCTCGCCCATTTGGTCGCCCGACGGCAGCAGCATCATCTTCACGCGGATGGTCGGCGACGGGACTACGGAGTGGTATCGAAAGTCCGCGGATCTCGCGAGTGACGAAGAGTTGCTGATGAGGCTGCCGGTCAACGGCGTCCCGTCCACGATCACGCCGGACGGACGGTACGCGCTCTATACGGAGCTCGTGCCCCCGTTCACGTTGAAGACGGTCGACATTGCGCGCGTAAGGGAAGCGCGTGAACCGTTGCCAGTCGTCGTGAACGAGTTCGCCGCGGTCAACGCCACCTTCTCTCCCGACGGTAAATGGTTCTCGTACGTCTCGAACGAGTCCGGCACGTACGAGCTCTACGTGCGCCCGTTCGACGGCAACGCGGCGACCGGCGCGCCGCTCTCGGCCGGCGGCAAGGTCATGGTGTCCAAAGGCGGTGCCAACCGCGGCGGCGCCGTATGGCGACGAGACAGCAGCGAGCTGTTCTATCTCGCGCCCGATGGCACGCTGATGTCCGTGAAGATCGATACCAAACCCACCTTCAGCCCCACCGGCCGGCCTGAGGCGCTGTTCAAGATCGCGCCCGAGATCGCCTACTTCGACGTTTCTGCGGATGGCGAGCGTTTCTTGATCTCGGTGCCGACCGGCAGGGGCGTGTCGGCGCCGCCGTACAAGGTCGTGCTGAACTGGACGGCTGCGCTCAAGTAGCGATCCCGCGAGCTCGTCAACCACATAGGAGCGAAGATGAGAGCACGTCTGTTCCTCGGCGCGGCGATGACCGCGCTCGTGAGCTCGAACTTGGTGCTTCCTCCAGCCGAGGCGCAAGCCGTCGTTCAGCAGAGCGGAGGCGTCCAGGGGGTCGGTGGCGCAGAGCCCTGCAAAGGCTCGACCATTTGTGCGTGGAGCCGCGAGCGCAACACCATTGCCCACGAAGTCCGCACCCCCGATCTCGGCTTCAAGTTCGCGTACCCGTTCGCTCTGCCCGAAGGCGGTGGCGGCGTCTCGGCCGTCGCGATCAACTCGAAGGGACACCTGTTCGCGTTTCAACGCAACGCCGCGGGCAAGCCGCAATTGTTCGAGTTCGACGAGAGTCACAAGCTCGTGCGCGCCATCGGCGAAGACGTCATCGGTCACCAGAACAAAGCGCACGGCATGGCGATCGACGCCGAGGACAACATCTGGATCTGCGACGAGAACGGCGACACGGTGATGAAGCTGAGCCCGCAGGGAAAGCTGCTGATGACGATCGGCGTCCGCGGGCAGCGAGGCGATTGGGACGAGGCAAAAGGCCAGCGCTTGCTCTGGCAACCATTGCATGTCGCGTTCGCGCCGAACGGCGACGTCTACATCGGCGAGGGCCATGCGAACGAGAGCCCCAACGACGTCGACAAGTCCGCGACGAACAGCATCGGCGCCGCTCGAGTCCTGCATTTCGACAAGAACGGCAAGTTCATCGATCAATGGTTTGGCAATCATGCGGGGCAGGGCCACTTCAGCATGGTGCACGGCATCGCCGTGAATCCGGACAACGGCAACGTATACATCGGCGATCGAGAGGAATACCGGCTCGTCGTGTACGACGCGCATGGCAAGTTCGTGCGGACAATCCAGATGCGCAATCTCACGTGCGCGCTCTACGTCGATCCGCACAAGCAGCTCTGGCTCGCGACCGGTCAGGACGGCCAGATCTTCAAGATCGACTGGGACGGTAACGTGCTCGGCGCGATCGGCAACGGGCCTGGCGACGGCGACGGTCAGTTCTACGAGTCCACCTACATGACGATGGACGGCCAGGGCAACCTCTACGCGGGCGACACCGGCCTCCCGCGCGTCACGATGATGGTCGCCGTGCGGAAGTAGAAAGCGTCTTACGGCGCGGACGTGCCGGTTGTCGATCCTGGAGGGACGGAGCCGAGCGTGCCGTCGAGCGCGAACAGCCACACGTTGTCGCCTTTGACCGAGCCCGCGAACGCGTTGCCCGCCGAGTACGCGACGACATACTGCTTGCCGTTGCGCTCGAACACGCTCACCGGTGCGTTCATGCCCGCGCCCGTTTGAAATTCCCAGAGCTTCTTGCCGTCGCGCACGTCGAGAGCCGTGAGCCGCCCGTCGTTGCGCCCGACGAACGCGAGACCTCCGGCAGTGACCGTCACGCCGCTGTAGCACTGATCCGCCCACTGCTGCTGCCAGACGATCTTGTTCGTGCGCATGTCGAGCGCCGTGAGCGTGCCGAGCGCCGGCAGCGTCTGCGCGCCGAAGTTGCCGCCGATGTACATCTCGCCCGGCGGCGGCCGCGTGTCGTCGATCTCGGCCGCGCGATACGAGCTCGCGCGGTCCTGCGCGCAGACGTAGAGGTAGCCCGTCGCGACGTCGTACGCGCTCGGCGGCCAATTCGCGCCGCCGAGGATGCCGGGTTTCCCGACCGTGTAATCGGTCCAGTACGGCGTGAAGATCCGGCCGCCGTTCGTGAGGGTGTAGCCTTCGGGTGCGATCTCGAGCGACTGCGGGACGAACGCGTCGCCGCGCGGGTGAGGCTGCGTCGCGGCCGTCGCCTGACGCGGTTCCTGCGGGACCGCGCGCTCGTCGATCCCGACGAGCGGCTTGCCGTTCGTGCGGTCGAGGATGTAGACCCAGCCCGTCTTGCTCGCCTGCGCGAGCCCGCGGCGCGTTGTGCCGTCGATCGGGAGATCGAACAGCACGACCGGATTCGGACCGTCGAAGTCCCAGAGGTCGTGATGGACCTCCTGGAAGTGCCAGCGGTACTTGCCGGTCTTCGCTTCGACCGCGACGACCGACGACGTGTAGAGGTTGTCGCCCTTGCGCACCGAGCCGTTGAAGTCGGGGCCCGGGTTGCCGGTCGAGAAATAGATGAGTCCGAGCGCGGGATCGAGAGCCGGCGTTTGCCAGACCGTGCCGCCGCCGTGCTGCCAGATCTCGTTGTTCTGCGGCCAAGTCTCGTTGCCGGGCTCGCCGCGCGCGGGGATCGTGTAGAAAGTCCAGACGAGCTTGCCGTCCTTCGCTGAGAACGCCTTCACGCGGCCGCGCACACCGAGCTCGGCCCCTGCGATGCCTTCGATCACGAGGCCGTCGTAGTAGAGCGGCGCTCCGGTGAGCGTGAAGCCTTCTTGCCAACGCTCGGCCTGAATCGACCAGACGACTGCGCCGGTGTTCGCGTCGAGCGCAACGAGCTTGCCGTCGAGCTGGCCCATGAAGATCTTGCCGTCGCCGTATGCAACGCCGCGATTGGTCCAGCCGCAGCAGACGGACTTGTTCGCGGCATCGAGATTCGCGTTGTACCGCCAGCGGATCGCGCCGCTATCGACGTCGATCGCAAACGCGTCGTTCGCGCCCGTAGCGATGTAGACGGTGCCGTCGACGACGAGCGGCTGCGCCTCGCCCGAGAACTGCGGCGCGACGGCCGAGCCGTCGAGCCGTGCGCGCCAGACGCCCTTGAGCTTGCCGACGTTGCTGCGATCGATTTGCGTGAGCGGCGAGTACCGCTGGTTGTACCAGTTGCCGCCATTCGTCGGCCAACCGTCGCGAGGGAGCTCGACGAGTGCGGGCTTCGCGGCGTTCGCTCGCTTCACCGCGTCCGCGCTCGGCTTCGGTGCAGCAACGCTTCGCACGCTCGCGGACACGACGACGAGCGCGACGATCGCGCGGACGATCTGCGCGTTCAATGCGGCAACCGTGTCGCGACGTACGCGGCGACGTCGCGAATCTGCGCCCCGGTCAACGCCGCGCCGAACGGCGGCATGTCCTTGCGCCCCTCGCTCACGGTCTGGATCACGAGCTCGGCGCTGCGCGCGTCGACGAGCGGCTTGCCGCCACCGTGCCCGCCTTCGCCGCGCTCGCCGTGGCAGAACATGCACGCGTTGTCGTACACCGTCTTGCCCGCGTCGGGATTCGCGGTGCCTTCGAAGTCGCGCGAGAACAGCATCGCACCGCCGCCGGGCTGCGCGGGCGGCAGCGTGCCGTCCAAGCTGAACAGCCAGACGCTGTCGCCCTTCGGGGAACCCGCGAACAGGTTGCCGGCGGAGTACGCGGCGACGTACTCCTTGCCGCGATGCTCGAACACCGTGACAGGGGAGTTCATGCCGGCGCCCGTTTGGAATTCCCAGAGCTTCGTGCCGTCGCGCGTGTCGAGCGCCGTGAGCCGGCCGTCGTTGCGGCCCACGAACACGAGGCCGCCGGCCGTCGTGACCGAGCCGCTGTAGCACTCCTCGGGCCAATGCTGCCGCCAAGCGATCGTGTTGGTGCGCAGGTCCATTGCGGCGAACACGCCGAGCTTGCCGAGCGGAGAGGCGCCGAAGATTCCGGCCGCGTAGCGCTTGCCGCCGGGGGGCTCCGTCGGCTCGATCGCCTCGGCGCGGAAAGTGCCGATGCGGTCCTGAGCGCAGACGAAGAGGCGCCCCGTCGCCGGCTCGTACGAGCTCGGCGGCCAGTTCACGCCGCCGCTGATCGCCGGCTTCATCGCGAGCGTTTCCTCCGTCCAATACGGCGTGAAGATGCGTCCGCCGTTCGCGAGCTTCACGCCCTCGGGCGGGATCTCGATTTCGTGCGGCACAAACGCGTCCCCGCGCGGGTACGGCTGGGTGGCGGCGGTCGCCTGTCGCGGCTCCTGCGGCACGGGTTTCTCGTCGATCCCGACGAGCGGTTTGCCGTTCGTGCGGTCGAGGATGTAGACCCAGCCCGTCTTGCTCGCCTCCGCGATGCCCTTGCGGAGCACGCCGCCGTACTCCAGATCGAAGAGCACGACAGGGCTCGGCCCGTCGTAGTCCCAGATGTCGTGATGCACTTGCTGGAAGTGCCAGCGGTATTTCCCGGTCTTCGCGTCGAGCGCGACGATCGACGCGGTGAACAGGTTGTCGCCTTTCCGAACCGCGCCGTTGTAGTCGGGCCCCGGATTGCCGGTGGAGAAGTAGATGAGACCGAGGTCTGGGTCGACAGCCGGCGTCTGCCATACCGACGCTCCGCCGTGCTTCCAGACAGCGTTGTCTGGCGGCCATGTGTCTGCCCCAAGCTCCCCGGGGCCCGGCACCGTGTAGAACGTCCACACGAGCTTGCCCGTCTTCGCGTCGAACGCTTTCACGCGTCCGCGAATCGCGAACTCGGCGCCCGCGAAGCCGACGATCACGAGCCCGTCGTAGTAGAGCGGCGCGGCCGTGATCACGAGTCCGTCCTGCCAGCGCTCCGCTTGCACGGACCACTCGACCTTGCCCGTCTTCTGATCGAGCGCGACGAGCTTGCCGTCGAGCTGGCCCACGTACACTTTGCCTGCGCCGAGCGCGACGCCGCGGCTCGTCCAGCCGCAGCACACGACGTCGTTCGACTCGTCGAGGTTCGCTTTGTACGACCAGAGGATCTCGCCGCTGTCGACGCCGAGCGCGAACACGTCGTCGGCGCCTGTCACGATGTAGATCGTGCCGTCGTACACGAGGGGCTGCGCCTCGCCCGAGTATTTCGTGCCGACGCCCGAGCCGCCGAGCCGCGCACGCCAGATCCCTTTGAGGGAGCCCACGTTGCCGCGGTCGATCGCGGTGAGCGGTGAGAAGCGTTGGTTGAGCCAGCTGCCGCCGTTAGTCGGCCAATCGCGCCGAGGAGGTGCTACGAGCGCGTCGCGCGCAAACGCGCGCGCGACCGTGATCGGCGGCGCGGCTGCCTTCTCGGCCGAGTGCACGACGCCGACGCACGCAAGCGCGGCGAGCGCTCCGCTCGCCGCAGCGCACACAGCGCGGCCAACCGCGCGAGCATCGCGCGCGGCGGAGCGGGTCATGCTGCGATCGGCGCGCGAGGCGCCTCGTGTCCGAGCTCTGGCCATGTTCCCCCCATAGCCCGCGCGCAGCTCGTCCGCGCGTCAGGTCGTCTCTTTGAAGTGCTCGAGCCCCGGCCTGAACTTCTTGTCGTCGAGGAACGCCTTCATCGCTTTCTCGCGGTTCTTGCTCGCGCCGAAGTTAGTGCGATCTTGCCGAATTGGAGAGCGGGCCGCCAGCGCGCTCGGCGACTCCGATTGCTTGACGCGTCCGGGCGACGCGCGATAATCCCTCGAACGATCCTAACGGAACGCGGCCGGCTCGCGTCGGCGAAGTCATGCAACAAGACGACGATCAGCTCGCCGCGTTCGGCGAATTCGTTCGGGCCCAGCGGCGTCTCGCGCAGGTCTCGCAGCGCAACCTCGCGCGGATGTCCGGCGTGTCGGACTCGTACTTGAGCCAGCTCGAGCGCGGCAATTACCGTCCATCGCCGCAAGTCGTGAAGGCGCTCGCCCAAGCATTCAACCTGGAGCCGAAGCAGCTCTACACGATGCTCGGTTTCATCGATGAGGGCGACAGCTCCGCTGCGCCGAGCGTCGAGCAAGCCATCCAGCTCGACCCTAAGCTCGACGCGGCACAGAAGGACGCGCTGCTGCGCACCTACAAATCGTTCGTCGCCAAGACCTGAGCGCGTTGACAGGGGCCGCTGCGCTGCGCAAGCTCTCGACAGGCTCGCGGCTCGCCCGAGCTCGAGCCTCTCGGAACGACACCGGGGAGGTGCGGCAATGGCGAGCGACAAGACCGACGATTTCCAACATCAAGCGCGCGAGATGCTCCGCGCTCAACAGACCGCGTTCTTGGCCGCGGTGAAGGCGTGGCGCGAGAGCGTTGCCAAGGGCTCGCCGCCCCCAGCCTGGCCCAAGCCTCCCGCCCTCGACGTATTGCCGACACCTGCCGAAGTTGCCGAAGCGTCATATTCGTTCGCGTCGAAGCTGCTCGCGGACCAGAGCCGATTCATGGAGGAGCTCGCGAAGGCGATCGGGAAGCCCGTCAAGAAGGATTGAGCTCTCCCGCGTCCATATCCTCCGATCAAGAAGGACCTTGCCATGCAGTCGTCTTCGCAGCAGCCTTGGCTCGCGCTCTACGCCCGAGCGCCGCCGACGATTGCGCCGAGTAGCGAAACCGCACTCGACATGTTCCGCGCGACCGCGACCCGCCATCGCGACGCGCCCTTCGTGCACTACTTCGAGAGCTCGCTGAGCTTCGGAGAATGCGATCGGATCTCGGACGGGCTCGCGGTCGCGCTGCAGGAGCGCGGCGTGGAGCCGGGGGACCGGATCGGCATCTGGATGCAGAACATCCCGCAGGTGCCGATCGCCGTGCTCGCGGCCTGGAAATGCGGGGCCGTCGTCGTGCCGTGCAACCCGATGCTGCGCGAGCGCGAGATCGTGAAGATTCTCTCGGGATCGGGCTGCCGAGTCCTGTTGTGCCAGGAAGATCTGTTCACGGAAGTGGGCCGCGCGGCGCTTCCGGCGACGGCCGTGCAGCATGCAATCACGACTTCACCGCTCGACTTCCTCGACGACGCGGCTGTGCGGCCGACGGTGCTGTCGGGAATGATCCGGGCACGCGATCCGTCCGTGCCCGACCTTCTCGAGCTCGCGCAAGCGAACGAAGGACGCGAGCCGAAGCCGGTCGCGTTGACCGCTGACGACGTTGCGTTCCTCGTCTATACGTCCGGCACGACGGGCAACCCGAAGGGGGCGATGAACACGCATCGCAACGTCGTGTTCGCGACGTCCGTGTACGAAAGCTGGATCGGGCTCGGAACGGAAGACAGCATCCTCGGCCTTGCGCCGCTGTTTCACGTGACGGGGCTGATCGGCCACGTGACGCTCGCGATGCTCAGCGGAAGTCCGCTCGTGCTGTTCTATCGATTCGATGTCGAGGAGGCGTGCCGGCTCGTCGCGCGGTACCACGCGACGTTCACCGTATCTGCCGTGACGGCCTTCATCGCCATTTTGAACAGCGAGGCGATGGCGAAGCACGACCTTTCGTCGCTCACGAAGATCTACACGGGCGGCGCGCCGACGCCGCCTTCGGTGCTCACTGATTGGTACGCGCGCACGGGCGTCCGTATCCAGCCGATGTATGGCCTCACGGAGGCGACGTCGCCGACGCACATGACGCCGTTCGGGACGATACCGCCGATCGACTCCCACACGGGTGCGATGTCGGTCGGTGTGCCCGTGTTCAATACGCACGTCAAGGTCGTCACCGACGCAGGACACGATGCGCTGCCGGGCGAGATCGGCGAATTCGTCATATCGGGGCCCCAGATTGTGCCCGGCTACTGGCAGAAGCCGGAGGAAACCGCGAAGTCCCTGTGCGCGGACGGGCTCAAGACCGGTGACGTCGGATTCATGGACGAGCGCGGCTGGTTCTACCTCGTCGACCGCTCGAAGGACATGATCGTCGCGTCCGGCTTCAAGGTGTGGCCGCGCGAGGTCGAAGAGGTGCTCTATCAACACCCGGCCGTGCGTGAGGCCGCCGTGATCGGGATTCCCGACGCTTACCGCGGCGAGACGATCAAAGCCGTCATCAGCCTGAAAGCCGGCGAGACGGTGACGGGAGAAGAGATTCGCGCGTTCGCGCGTGAGCGCCTTGCCGCGTACAAATATCCGCGTGTCGTCGAGATCGTGGATGACCTGCCGAAGACGACGAGCGGCAAGATCATGCGGCGGCTGCTTCAGCCGACCTCGCGAGCCGCGGCAATCCCCGTTCAAGCAGAGATCGCCGACGTCTCTTATCCGCAGCTGCGCGCGGCCGTCGAGGCGCGCGCCGTGCTCGAAGCGGGCGCGATCTGGCTGCGGCTTTCGCGCGGCCGCTTGCCGCTCTCTACTTCGGCGAACCTCTACGAGCGTATGCGGTCGATGCTCGCGCAGCTCGGCGACGGGGGCCGGTTCCTCAACCGCAACGCGTTTCTCGATGCCAACGAGGCGTATCACGCGGCCGTCATCGGTCTCGCCGAGAACGAGCATCTCACGGTCGGCTTCGGGCGCCTTCGGCTCCGCGAGCTGCTCGCAGCCGCGCTCAAGGACACGCCGGCTGCAGTCGAGCATGTCGTCTATTTCCACGAGTACCTGACGGATTCGCTCGCAGCCGGCGATGCGCCCGGCGCGCTCAAGGCCATTCTGTCGTGGAGCAAGCAATCGGCTGCTGGCGCACGCCGCGCGCTCTCCGGAGATGAGACGACGCTTCGCGACGAGCTCAGGCCCGGCGGCGTCGTCGAAGATCTGTCTCTCGGGGCCGCCAAGGAACAAGAAAGCTTTGCGAGCGACGTCGACGCGCTCGTGCTCGCGCTCGACGCACGAGCGGCGATCGAGATCGGCATCAATCAGTCGCTCGGTGCGGCGCTCTCGATCGAGGCAGAACGCGACGCGCTCGTCGCAAGGCTCCGCGCGTTCACGCCTCTCGTGCGCGGCGCCTCGGCGGCCCACGTCGCGCGTTACATTCGTGCGGACGACGCGTTCCACCGAATCTTCCTGAGCCTGCTCCGCAATCCGTGTCTCTTCGAGATCTACAACTCGCTGGACGTGCCCGAGCTCATGCGCCGCGTGCTGATCGGAGCGCCGCCCTCGATACGCGAGGTGTTCGACGATCACAAGGGCCTCACGAACGCGCTCAGAACCGGGAGCGCGGACGCCACGAGCGCGGCGATTACCGAGCACGCGAATCGCGTGCGGGCCGCGCTTGCCGGTCTCATCGTGAGCTCGGCGTCTCACCCGGATTCCACGCAGCAGGTTGCCTGATCGGGCGCAACACCTGGCCGCAGCCGCCGCAGCTGTCGTCGCCTCCTTCATGGGTGCGCTTGACATGCATCGCGTATGCGTTGCATACTACGCATCGTTGACACCCCCCCACACACACAGGAATCCCAATGGCAAGTAAACACACAGGAATCTCAACGCCTAGCTACGTGAAACTGGCGACCGAAGCGGGCGACAAGTACTTGAGC
>Ga0157375_10003499_pt1 | contig 13612 bp, 9 predicted proteins | sample M35metaG_FD_115311 | JGI IMG/M metagenome (GOLD analysis project Ga0157375, IMG submission 115311) | Miscanthus rhizosphere microbial communities from Kellogg Biological Station, Michigan, USA - M3-5 metaG | ecosystem: Host-associated > Plants > Roots > Rhizosphere > Soil | place: USA: Michigan...
ATCAACAGGATGACGTTGCGCCAGCTCGGACGAGCCAGGGCATAGATCAACAGGAAGGCCGGCAGGAACAGCGTGAGGAATTCGAGTGAGGCAAAGACCATGGTGGGTTCGGGCCCGATCAGTTAGCGAGCGTGTCAGGCGCGAACAACAACCTGGTACCGGCAGCAGATGGCAATGCCAGCACGCTGTAGCGCTCGCCGGCCTTGAGGGTGAACGTCAATGGCTGGCCCGTTGGTGTACCCGCGCACTTGAGCTGCACCGACAGTTCCACCGGGTTGATCATGCGACGTTGCACCGAACCTTCGGCGGCTTTCTTGAACAGTTCGGCCTTTTGCGCCACGGCTTCCAGGCTGGCGTCGGCGCACGCGGCGTCGGCGTTGACGAAGGCCAGCGAGGCCTTCAACGCGTTGAAGTCGTCCGGTTGCTCGTGGATCACCAACTGGCGAATACCGCCTTTGGCATCGGCCACTGCGATCACCGTGGCGAATTCGCCTGGGGCTACGGTGACCGCCAGATCAGCGGTTTTGCCGCCCTGGCTCAACACACCCTTGATCGGCGTAGTGCCCCCCGATACCGGCAGGTAGTCGGAAACGAGCTTGTCGCCGCCCAGCACCAGGCTGGCCTTGGACCCGTCGGCCACCAGCTTCAACTCGCTGCTGGTGCCGTTGGCAAAGCGCAGGAACGCCGAGTCTTTTTCCGGCCCGGTGGGGTACAGCGGGATGTCAGCGCTGTAGGCGCTGACGCTGGCGAGCAAGGTCGCCAGGCCCAAGGAAATGCGCTTCATCACTTGGCTCCCTTCACAGCGTCAGCCGGCAATGCCGACAGCGCGCCGCCGATGGCCTTGGCCCACTTCTGGTAGCCGTCGATGGTGAAGTGCTGGCCGTCGGTGGTGATCCACTCGCCCGGCTTGGAGAAGGTCAGCGAGTCGATGTAGGTGCACGGCGCGACGTTGGTGGCCAGGAACGACGACATCAGCTTGGTGCGCGCGTCATCCTTCTTGTACATAGTGCCGACCTTGCCCCAGGCCGGGCCGACCCATACGCACTTGGTGCCGGTTTCGCTGATGGCCTTGGTCAGGGACGTCACGCTTTTCCACGCCCAGACTTTCGGGAACTGCGGGTCCGGGTAGGACGCCATGGTGTCGCCAATGATGATCACGACGAGGTCGGGCTTGTCCTTGGCGATCAGGTCCTTGACCGGCGTGGTGCTCATGGCGTTCTTGCCGAACACCTGTGGCTTGGAGCCCGGCAGGTTCTCGGCGCCGCAATCGACTTTCTTCGGCACGATCCAATCGGCCGCACCGGCACCGCAGGCGCCGATGGTGTGGACCTTGGCGCCTTGCGCCGTCAGGTTGGCTTGCAGCGGGTCCAGCAGGTGGTCGGGAAAGCTCAAGTGGCTTTCGCCCAGTACCAGCAGGGTCAGGCCGGCAATCGCGGAAACAGGCATGGATGACTCCTATCAATCAATTCGAATACGGGGAACGGTAAGGGCTGACCGGCAGCGGCATAGGCCCACTCAGGTCTTCAAACAGGTAGCGCAGGTACGCGTTGCCGACGTACTGGCGATAATCCTGGGCGTTGTCGACACCGACTTCGCCACCCAGGTAAAAGCGCGAGCTGAGGCGGTATTCGGCAGCCGCGTTGAGGCTGTAGCCGATGCCGGTCTTGCTGCTGCTGTCGTATTTCTGGGTGGGCGCATTGGCTTGCAAGCGACTGTCCGTCGGGAAGTAATCGGCGCCATCTTGCGCGATATGCTGCACGCCCACCGAACTTTTCAACTCGTAGCTGAAACGGTCGAAGCTCTGTGCCCAGCGAACCGGCACGGCCAGGGAGAAGAAGCGTTGCGGGCTGAAGTAGCCGCCCTGCCCATAGGTGTAGAAACCCTGGTTGTCCTTGAAGCCCATGGCCATGCCGCTGACGCCCAGTGTAAGGGTGTCGGTTGGCGTGTTGCGCAGGTACCAATAGACGCCGCTGCCCAATTCCATACGGGTGTTGTCTTCGACGTTGTTGCCCAGCAACTGGTGCAACGACGCGTAGCCGTAGGCGCCCACTTCCTGGTCGTCGTAACTCAGCTCGGCACGTCCGCCGTTGGCGGTGACGCCGCCCCACTTCTTCTCGTGGACCTGGCCATCAGCGTCAGTAATCCTGGCAGTCGAACCGGCAAACGAGGTCACGCTGTCGGTCACCGGGCGCCGCGAAACGTTGACGCCATAGCGCAGGTTACCGCCTTCGGTGAACGGTCGATTCACACTCACGCCACCGACCACGGTGTTGTAGGTGAAGCCCAACGGGCTCACACCGATATCAGCCTTGACGCCTTGCGCCGGGTCTTCAACGGCAACAGCCAGGCCGACGCCGTTTTCTCGCTTGGCTTTGTCCTCGCCGGCACCCGCGCCAAAACGCGCAGCCGAAATGGCTTTGACCGCACCCGAACTCAAGCTCACCGGCGTCGCACGCAACGCCACGTTCAAGTCACCCACCGGCATGCGCGCTTCGAACGGCGTGTCCACTTCGGTGATTTTGCTCAAGCCACTTTCACCGTTGTTACTGCGCACGCTCAGGCCCTGCACCAGGTAGCCGCTGCGATCCCGCAACAGGCCATCGAGGGCACGGCGCGCCGGGCTTAACGTCGGGTTATCCAGCGCGGCAATACGCGTCGGCGGTACAAACGGGTCGCTCAATTTGTTCGACGCTACAAAACCGTTGGCAGGGACCGCAGCCCCCGGCACGGCCACCGGCGCCGGTACCGTACTGGCCGGCGCATCGATGGGCGGCGGCACGGCGCCGCGATCGACGGCCAGGTCAGTGATCTGCCGACGCTGGCCCGGCAAGCCGACGAAGGGGTTGTAGGCCACGCCTTGGGCATCAGCCAGCGCCGAGCGCGCCTGGACGCGCTGGGCGCTCTCGATGGCCAGGGCGCGGCGCAGCAACTCGGCCGCCTCGGCATTACGGCCCAGCCCCTGATAGATCTGCCCGGCAGCGGTCAGCGTTTCGGCACTGGTCGGGTCCAGGCGCAGGGCCTTGTCGGTGGCCGATTCGGCCAGGCTGCGATTACCGCCCTTCAAGGCAATACCCGCAAGGCCGAGTTGCAGGCGAGCGTTGTTGGGGTTCTGCTGCACCAGCGGCTCGTACAGCGCCATGGCTTTCTTGCCATCGCCGCCATCGGCGTACATGCGCGCCAGCACACTGATCGCCGAGGTGTCGTGAGGACGCTGCACCAGCGCCGGCGAGAGCATGTCGTAGGCCGCCACCAGGTCATTTTTTTCGCGCAGCGCATCGGCTTGCTTGACGCGGTACTGGAAGATCAAGTCTTCGTAGCGCTGGCGCCCGGCGTCGGTCAGCGGCTGGCCCTGCAGGTCGCGCAGGATGTCGCCCGCTTCGGTGTAGTGGTTGGCCTTGAGCAACACACCCGCGTAGAGCAGCTTCTGGTCTGGCGTCGGGTTCGAGGTCTTTTCCAGCACGCCTTGCATGATCTGCAAGCCTTCCTCCGGCGCGCCCACTTCGACGTAAGCCGATGCCAGCACCGCCAGGCGCTCGGGCTTCTTGCCGGCCAGGGAAGCGCTGCGCCCGAGCAGCGCCAACGCTTCGGGGCGTTGGCCACGGCGGGCGCTCTCGATGGCGATCTCAGTCTGTTTATGCAGGGCGATGTCACTCGCCAGCTCATTCATGTCCGGCGTGCGCTGGGCGGCAGGAATGCGCGACAGGGTCGCGTCCGCCGCTTTCCACTCATCCAGTTCAACCGAGAGCAAGGTGCTGGTGTACAGCGCATCCGGCTGGTTGGGCTGGCTTTTGAGCAGGCCATCGATCAGGGCACGGGCGTTGCGGATTTGCCCGTCGCGCAGGTACACGCGCGCCAGGGCGAAACGTGTCCAGGGGTTTTCCGGGTCGGCGTCGAGGGCTTGCTGGTAAGCCGCCTGCGCGGCTTTCAAGTCGCCGCGCTGATCGGCCACCTTGCCCATCTGGGTGGCGCGCAGGGCCTTGATCTTCGCACTCGAAGAGAACTTGCCACGGTCGGCCGCGGACAGCGAGTCGATCAGCTTCAAGGCCTCATCGGGCCGGCCGGATTGCGACAACACACCGATCAGGCCGCTCAGGGCATCCGGGTCGTTGGGGTTGCGCGCCAGCACTTTGCGGTAGCTGGCTTCGGAGGCATCGAGCTGATTGTCTTGCGCCTGGAAACCGGCCAGGGCCATGGTGGCGTCGGTCTTGCCGGGGTTCAGCCGCTCGGCCTGGGCGGCGAGGTCACGGGCCTGGCTGCTGCGGCCGGCGCTCTGCGCGTCACGGGCCTGGTTCAGCAGGCTCCAGTAGCGCACGTCATTCAAGGCTTTTTGCCAGGCAGCACCGCCGGGCAGGCGCGTGGCTTGGCCGAGGTAGTTCTCTGCCTCGCTGAAGCGCTGCTGCTGTTGGCGCACCACGCCCATGCCGCCGAGGGCATCCACATCATTGGATTTTTCAGCCAGGCGCGCTGCCAGCAACGGTTCCGCGGTTTTCAGGTCGCCTTCGTCGAGGGCCTTGAACGCCTTGACCAGCTTGGGATCACGCTGCCAGCCGCCATCGCCCTTGCCTTGGGCAATGCCTTTGTTCATCAGGGCACGGATCTCAGTATCGTCCGGGTGCTTGGCCAGGAACTGCTGGAACAACGGCACCTGATCACGGTTGGGTGCGCCGAGCCAGACCAGCGCAAAACGCCAGCCTTCATCGGCGGCGCCGCCCACGTCGTTGTCGGTCGACAGGCGCTCCATCGCACGAATACCTTCGACCCGGGAGGACGGATTACGCGCCAGGTGCCGCGCCAGGAACAGCGCGGCGATCGAGTCATTCGGGCGTTCACGTGTGACGCGTTGCAGGCCGGCGATACCTTCAGCCGTGCCTTTGGGCGTAAACGCCAAGGCGTTGTAGTACTCACGCGCGATCAAGCCCTGAGGCTGGCGCCCCTGGAAAATCTGGCGGTACAGCGCCACCGCCTGCTCGCGCTCTTCCACCGGTTCACCCAGTTCACGGGCCTGCTCCAGCAGCTTGGCGTTGGCGGGAATGTTGACGGTAATGTCTTGTTCAAGCTGCAAGGCTTGGCGCGGCAGTGGCGAAATTGCACGCAGGCGGGCCAGATATTTCTGTGCCTCTTCCGGGTGCTGTTGTTGCACCTGGATCAGGCCGATACCGTACAGCGCGTCCGGCTGCTCTGGGCTCAGGCTGAGCAGTTTCTGCCAGCTTTCCAGGGCGCGCTCGGGGTTCTTCTTCGACTGCCAGTAGTTGCCCTGCTCGATCAGCAAGGCTTGTGGGTCGCTGGTTGCAGCCAGGCTGGCGCTAGACGCCAGGGTGGCCAGAATCGCAAGGGCTAGCGTGTGGCGGCGCATGCGCCCTCCCAGAATAATTTGACCGTACCGTCTTGTTCGAAACGGTACTTTTGATCGGCAAAACCTTTGCCGAACAGGCTAAGCATGTAGTCGTAATAAAGCGGCTGCGCGGTATCGGGCGCGGACGGCGCCATGGCTTTGCCCAGCACATCGTCGAGCTTCTGCTTTTGCAGCTGCGCCAGGGCCGTCTCGCCGCGTGCCTGGAAGAACACCATGGCCGACGCCGAGAACCCCAGCGGCGAGTAGCCATTGTTCTTCTCGACTTCACCGGTGAGCACATGGACCTTCTCCGGCGGCAGGCCATTGGCCGACGCCGCCGTCGCCCGCGACAGGCCACTCAAGGCCTTGAGCATCGGCGCGGCGAGTGGGTCGCCCTTGGCGGTCATGCCGGCCCACAGGTAGGCGCGGATGGCGTCGTAGCTGCCCAAGTCGTCGGAGTACGGATCGACCACAAACACGCCGGCAGTGGCGCTGGTGGCGCGGTAGCCCACCCAGTTGGCGGCAAAGCCATGGGGGTTGCTGTGCGGGTCGGCCAGCATCTTCGCGTTGCTGTCGGCGACCTCATTCCAGCCGCCGTTCGGGCGCTCTTTATTGAAGCGACGCAATTGCGCCAACACTTGATAGCTGGGGTTGAAGCGCCACAAACCACCCGGATAGGCATAGCCCACCGGCCCCGGCAACAGCATCTTGCCCAGGCCCGGTACACGCACGATCAGGGTTTTTTCCACATTGGCCAACACCAACTGCGCATCGGCGCGGTATTGCGGCACGTTCCAGATACGCGCCGCTTCGAGCAGCGAATAGGCGATCCACAGGTCGGCATCGCTGGCGGAGTTGGCGTCGATCACGCCCCACTCGCCGTCCTTGTTCTTGCCCCACAGCCAAGCGAACAGGTTGTGGCTGATGTCATTGCCGGCCATGTTGGACTTGGTCCAGGTCCACAGCTTGTCGAACCGCGCCCGGTCGTTGCCCACCAGGGCAAAGAACATGGCGTAGGACTGGCCTTCGGAATTGCTCTCGCTGGGGTTCAGGGAGGAGTTCAGCACCCGCCCGTCTTCCTGCACAAAGCGCGTGGCGTAGTTCTGCCACAGCGGCCATTGCGCGTCACACGTCTGGGCCTGGGCAGCCCCCGCACACATCGCGGCGCCCACCACAACCCAAGCGGCTGGACGCATCATGCCAACCGCCGTTTTGCACGGGCACGCAGGGACAGGTAAATCAGGCAGGAGACAATCGCCAGGCCGAGGAAGGTGAACAACAGCATCCACCCCAGGTTCTGCGACAGTTGCCATTGCACCGACTTGAACAGGCCCAGTTTGCCGACGTAGTACTGCTGGTCAGCCACCAGTGAGTCGACCTGCGTGCCTTGCACCACCGCCAGGCTGCCCTGGATGGTGTCTTTGTATTGGTCACCGCCAATCAGTACAGCGGTCGCGGCTTGCAAGCCTGCGGGCTTGGTGCTGGAGATCAACACCACGCTGCGCCCGGCCTTGAGCGGCGATTCGAAACCGGCAAACCAGGTGCTGGTGCTCAAGCTGTTGAAGCTGATGGCCGCGTTGGCCGCGTGCTTGTTGGCTTCGGCATCCGGGCTGATCCAGGTACTGACGTAGCGCGGCAGGTCGGACAGCTTGAAGTGCTGTTGCGGGCCGTCGGCGGTCGCCGGCAGGTATTGCTGCCACTGCTTGAACAACGGCTGGTCGGCACCGGTGGCGATCACCAGCAGGTCTTTATCGGCAACGCTTTGCACGTCCTTGGCTTGCACCACTTTGACGGCTGTCGCCGGGTAACCGGTGGACTCGCCGAAGCGGCCCAGGATGGTCAGGTACGCGCTCAGCTCGTCGGTGCCAAAGGTGTCAGGCAGCACCACGGCCGATTCGGACAGGTCCGCCAGGCGGGTGAACGGGAAACCTGCGTCATTGAACACACCCAGGTTAGGCATGGCGATGAAGTGCTGGTAGCCGCTGATGTCCAGGCTCGAATCCGGGTCGATCGCGCCGCGCATGTTGTCGACGATGATGTCCCGGCATTCGCCTTCTTTGATGTAGTCGTACATAAAGCGCAGTTGCAGCTTGGACATCGGCGACGCGGAGCTGATCGGCAGCAGCACAGTGGCTTCGCGCGGCAGCGTGTTGTCCTTTTGCATCATGCTCAACAGGGTCTTGCCATCCGCCAGGTTGGTGATCGACGGCAGTGGCATGGACTTCATGAATTGGTCGTCCAGGCCCACCAGCAGCGAGGAATTGGTCGACACCTGCTGCGGCGTGTAGCGGTATTTGAGGTGCAGCGGCACACCTTCTTCACGCCAGTTGAACAGGTCAGGCGGCAGGCGGAAATCCACGTTGATGGCGCCCGGGTTGTAGCCCGAGACACTGAGTTTTTTCAACTCGACCAGTTCACCCAGGCGCACCGGGCGATCACTGGGCACCCAGTTCGGTGCGTCATAAGGACGGCGCGGTGCCAGGCTTTCGAGTTTGTCGATCACCACGCTGTTGCCAGCGAGCACCGGGCTGCCCAGCGCCACAGCGGTCGCTGCGCGCTTGAGTTCGGCGCCGTCGCGGCCCGACACGATCAGCAATTTGCCCTGAGGGTCGTTAGGGTTGGCGATCAGGTTGAGGGTCGGCCCGGTGGCTTGCGCCACTTTCACGCCATTGACGTCGACGGCGTTGGGGCTGAGCACCAGCACAATGGCATTGCCCTTGGCCGGGATCGTGCCGTAGGCCGTGGGGAACGTAGCGCCACGGTAGCTGGCCATTGCGCCGAACCACGAAGACAACGTGGCCGCCGCTTCCAGGGTGGCGTTATCCGGCGCGGTGGCGAACACGAACGGCAGGTTGACCTGGCGGGCATCGCGCTTGTCAAAGAACGGCAGCGGCAACACCGACAGATCATCTTTCAACTGGATCGACGAAACCTGCACTTTCAGTTCGCTGGTGTTGCTGATTTTCGCCCACAGGCTGCTGTGCAGCGGGTCCTCGCAGGACATGCTGTAGTGACCGATGAACTGCAACCGCAGGCGGTTGAATTCGGTGATCAGGTGCGGCGGAATCTGTACCACGGCCTGTTGCGCCGTGCCGGCACCCTCTTTGGGCAACGGCAGGCTGGCGGCGACTTCGTCGTTGACCAGCACGTTGATCTGCGAGAGGTCCGCCAGCAACGCCGGCGAATAGCTGTAGTTGAGCAACAGTTGGGCGCCCGTTACTACCTGGTCGGCGCGGATGTCGAAGTTGACGCTGTCGGACGACTCCACACCCTGCAGGTTCATCGTGTCGCGACGGCCCAATTGCTTGAGCGTGAGGCTGTAGCCGTTCTCGGCACCTTGCGCGGCAACGGGGGCAATCGCTGCTTTGTCGGCCGCCTGCAGCAGCGGGCTCAGGCCCAGCAGCGAAGCGATCATCAACGCGCGTGCGGCACGCGAAGGGGCGCGCGCGAAAAGAGGTGTGAAGGTCATGGCTTGTCCATCAGCGTATCAAGCGGTTGTGAGGGCGTGCGGCGCAGGGCCATACGTAATTCATGCAGGGTGGCGCGGCACAACGTGAACAGACCACCGATGCCGATACCGCCGACTTCGCGCAAGGCGGCCAGCGGCGTATCGGGTTGGCCGGCACCCCAGCTGGCGGCCCAGGTGTCGGCACGTGAGAACGTCAGGCGCACCAGTTCGCTTTGCTCGCGCAGGCTCAATGACTCGAACTGCGCACCAATCTGGGTACCTTTGCTGAACGCCACTCGCGCCTGGAACAGGTTGTCCTGACCGTTGCGCGTCAACACCAACTGCACCCGTTCGCCTTGGACAATGGAGTGTCCATCATCGAGGATCAGGCCGAAGCCGTTCTGCGAGAAGTCCTGGGTGATCCCGTGAAGCACACGGCCGTCGGAACAGATCACACTCACCGGCAACTTCGCACTCACACGCGGCTCGGAACGCACCTGGCGCGTCTCGGAGGCCACGGCCACGGCGGCGCTGGTGATGATCAGGTTGTAGAGGGTCCAGGTCATGTTGATGGCAACGGTGACGGCGGTGTTTTCCGCGCCGTACACCAGTTGATGCACGCCAAAGCCCAGGCCCACCAGGTTCACCACCAGCAACACCAGGTAGGGGCGCGCCAGTTTCCAGTCGAAGAACTGCTTGTCGATGATGCCGCCCTTGTCGGTGACGTTGAAGCCGCCGGCCTTGGGATTGACCAGCGCCACCAGCACCGGCGGCAGGATGTACCAGGCCAGTACCGTCTCGTACACCTCGTTCCAGAACGAGTGACGGAAACGCCCCTGGATCCGTGAGTTGGTCAGGCTGGAGTGCACCAAGTGCGGCAGCACGTAGGCCACGATCATCAGCGCCGACGCGTGGAAGATCTCGGCACCGAACACCAGGTAAGCCAGCGGCGCGGTGAGAAACACCAGGCGTGGCAAACCATAGAAGAAGTGCAGCATGGCGTTGGCGTAACAGATGCGCTGGCCCCACTTCAGGCCCTTGCCCAGCAGCGGGTTGTCGGTGCGGAAAATCTGCGCCATGCCCCGCGCCCAGCGAATCCGCTGGTTGATGTGGCGCGACAGGCTTTCGGTGGCCAGGCCCGCGGCTTGCGGGATGGCCAAGTAAGCAGTGTTGTAGCCCAGGCGGTTGAGCTTGAGCGCCGTGTGGGCATCTTCGGTTACGGTCTCGACGGCCACGCCGCCGATTTCCAGCAGGGGCTTACGGCGGATCACCGCGCAGGAGCCGCAGAAGAAAGTGGCGTTCCACAGGTCGTTGCCGTCCTGCACCAGGCCGTAAAACAGCTCGCCCTCGTTGGGCACGGCGCGGAAGGTGTCGAGGTTCTTCTCGAACGGGTCCGGCGAGAAGAAGAAGTGTGGCGTTTGCAGCATCGCCAGCTTCGGGTCTTTCAGGAACCAGCCCAGGCTGACTTGCAGGAAGGAGCGCGTCGGCACGTGGTCGGCGTCGAACAGGGCGACGTATTCGCCGTCGGTGACCTTCAAGGCTTCGTTGAGGTTACCGGCCTTGGCGTGGAAGTTGTTGTCGCGGCGGATGTAGTTGACGCCGATCTTGCGGCAGAAGTCGCGGAAGTCGTCGCGACGGCCGTCGTCCAGCACGTGGACGCGCAGCTTGTCTTTTGGCCAGTCCATCGCCTGGGCGGCGAAGATGGTCAGTTTGACGATGCTCAGGGCTTCGTTATAGGTGGGGATGAACACGTCGACCGTCGGCCATTCTTCCGGCTCGGTCTTGAGCCACACGGGCTGGCGGCGCAGGGGCCAGGCGGTTTGCACGTAGCCGAAGATCAGCACGACCATGGCGTAGAACTCGGCCGCCACCAGGCCGTAGCCGAAGAACATGTCGACCCAGGTTTCAAACCCGAGGGTGGAGGTGAGTCGCCAGAAGATGTAGCGCAGCGACGCCACCAGCGACAGCACCACCAGCGCCAGGATCGCCAGGCGCCCCGGGATCTTGCGCAATACCAGCACCGCCAGGAAGCACACGCCGGCAAACAGGAACTGGCTGTAGAGGTCCAGCGGTGCAGCGATGATGCTCATCAACAGCAGGGCGCCGAGCACGCCACTGGTGACAACCAGTACCGTACGCAGCGCCGCCGGCCAGCGATTGAAGCGCGCAATGGCGCCATTTAGGCGCTGTTCAGCGCGCCCTTCGACGAAGGGCGTGGAGGACGTAGTGTCGGTCATGGAAGGTCCGAGTCGATGCGTTCGAGCAAGGCGCGGCACAGGGCGTGGACGTCCTGGCAGCCGATACTGTTGACGGTAGGGTCGAGGGGATCACGCCCGTAGGCCTGGGCTTCGCTGAAGGAAGGATCGCGGTGCACGGTACCCAGCAGGGCATCGCCCAGGCGCGTCTTGAACACCTCGACCATGTCCAGGCTGAAGCGGTGCGCGGCGTCCAACTGGTTGATCACGTAGCAGCGTTGTGGCGGTGTTTCGCGCGCCAGGGCCGGTGCGAGCAGGCTGTCTACCTGCGCCAGGGTGCTGAACGACGCCACGTCGGGCTGTACGGCCACCAACACGAGATCCGCCACCGACAGGGCCTGGCTCAGGTACACCGAATTGCCGGCCGGGACGTCGATGATCACCGTGTCCTGGCCGTTCAGCTTGAGGCTGTCCAGACGTTTGCTCAGCCACTCGGCATCCTGGCCGAGCCAGCGGTTCAGGCTCTGCTGTTGGGTGTGGTCGGTGCTGCCGAATGCCACCAGGCGGCAGCCGGCAAAACCACGCTCGGGCAGCGCTTCCCAACCTTCATTGAGCAGGCTGGTGGCGCCGACGCCCGGCATGTCCAGGCCCAGGCACAAGTGATGACGCAGGGCATCTTGCGGGTCCAGGTCCAGGGCGAGTGCCGGGCGACCCTGGCGCTGCAAGCCGCTGGCAATCGCTGCCGCCAGCGTGCTGCGACCAACGCCGCCTTTGATCGAGACCACCACCACGACGGTCGGGCTGGAAAGCTCCGAATACACCTCGCCGTCCCGGCCCTCCACCACTTCGGGCGGGTGCAGGTGGTCGGCTTCGCCGTGGTTCAGTTCTTCGAGCAAACGCAGCAAGGGAGCGGAAGGCGCCTCCATGACCGGGGGCACTTCTATCACCGGGGGCGTTTCAACGACTACCGGGCTTTCCAGGACCTCTACATCGTCCTCGAGGTACTCGTGGACAACATTGATCTCGCGGTAACCATTCGGGTTGGCACCCAGCTTGTTGAATAGTTTTGAAATGTCATCTGCCCGACTCACTCACTGCCCCTCCCCACCCGGTTTGCGCTTTAAAGGCGATAAAAAGGTCAGCGATGTGCTGACCTTGAATTCTTCTAGTTATGTGGTGTGGGGCGCATTCTGTGATATCACATTGATGGTGTCAGTATTTTGATGCTTTTAGTTCAATTTAATCCGACGAACGGCATGACGCCATTTTTATGACAGTTTGACGGCGAAAAATGCATTCACTTAGAGAACATGAAGTTGCGCTACTTTTTCGCAAACATTGCTGCCCAGGCGGACAAGAACGGCGCATAACTGACACACCCATCAACAAATATTCGGTTGCCCTACACTGTCTCGAAAATTTGCCTACATGAAACCGCGATTAAACCGACGGTTTATATCGCGCAACAGAATACGGAAACCTCACCCGGATTCAAGGGAAAACCGGCTGAGCGGTCGACCCAAAATCCCCGGCAAAGCCACGGCCCGTGTATCTCTGTGTATGCAGGCTTATCCCCTACACACAACGAAGCAAAACCCGCGCCGCCTGACACAGGCCAGATACCTCCCCGGCTTTCAATAAGCCCACACCCTTATTGAACCCGGAGGATACCCACCATGAACTGGAACACCTTGATCGCCGTCAGCCTGCTGGCTTTTGCCGTAAACGCACACGCCGACATGAAGCCAAAGCCCGATATCCAGCGCGTACTGTCCACCACCGAAGACACCCGCGCAGGCTGCGGCGTGGTGGATGCACGGATGACCTACCTGGACTCGAAAGGCCAGACCCAGGTGCTGGCCTACAAGAAATTCACGGATAACTGCGGGGACGGGAACTGAGGCATGCGCCAACCGGGCACAGCGGTGCCCGGTTTTAGCGCGACGGTGAGTCAGCCGCGAATGCGGTGCTCGGTAAACGCATAGTCTTCTTGGCAGTCCCCACTCGGGCTCGCCGACACACTCACGTAATGCACCGTGTCCGGGTCCACCAGCTTATAGGTGTACAGATCCGGCGTACGCACACCGTCGGTGCGCACCTCATTCTTGCCATTGGCCGCCGACCAACTGCCCTGCTCCGTCTGGATCACCTGGGTCTGCTGCGCATCGCGGAAGAAGGTGATGGTGAAACGTCCGTCGGGCTTGAGGTTGTTGGTCCACGAGAGGAACTGGCATTTGTCGGTCTGCGTGCGCAGGCCTTTCCACGTGCCCACCAGGGCGAGGTCGTTGGCAGGCTTATTAGACGAGCAGCCGCTGAGGGCGGCGGTTAGCAGGAGGAGGGACAGGCATAGCGTCCGTTTCACGTGGGGCGTCCTTTTGATTTGGATGGGTTGCGCGCTGGCGCTGAAGGCTCTGAGGCGCGGTAGGCATCCTAACCTTGCCTGTAGGAAAAAGGAGCGCGAGGGAGAAAAGCGTGGGTTTTGTAAAAATAGTCAGAATTCAGGGGTTTACAGAAGCTTGCCAATCGCTATAATCGTCGCCCTAACACGCCGGTATAGCTCAGTTGGTAGAGCAACTGACTTGTAATCAGTAGGTCCCGGGTTCGACTCCTGGTGCCGGCACCATATAAGACGAAGCC
>Ga0157375_10003500_pt1 | contig 13610 bp, 13 predicted proteins | sample M35metaG_FD_115311 | JGI IMG/M metagenome (GOLD analysis project Ga0157375, IMG submission 115311) | Miscanthus rhizosphere microbial communities from Kellogg Biological Station, Michigan, USA - M3-5 metaG | ecosystem: Host-associated > Plants > Roots > Rhizosphere > Soil | place: USA: Michigan...
CGACCGCTGGAAGCCGAAGCATTATTCCGGCGCGCTCTTGCGATTGGGAAAACGGGTGAGGGAGAAGAAGTGCAATCTCCAGTTGTGTTGACGAACTATGCTCGCAGCCTGCGGGAATTGGGACGGCTCGACGAAGCCGCTAAATATGCTGAACGTGGTTATAGCGACTCAAAACGCGTTGGCATTGAGATCAACCATTGTTTGCTGGAACGAGCGAGGATTTACACCGCGCAAGGAAAGTTCGACCGCGCTGACGCGATGCTGGCGGAAGTGGAACCGAGGCTCCGGCGGACGCTGCCTCCAGGCCATTTTGCGTTTGCGGTATTTGAGTTGGAGAAAGCTCGCAATGCAGCGGCTCAAGGCGAAGTGTCCACCGCGCTGAAGTTTGTGAATCAGGCTGTGGCAATTGATGAAGCTGCCATCAAGGCCGGCAAGGAAGGCAGCCATTACTTGCCGACGCTGCTGGTTGGGCGGTCCGAGATTGAGCTTCAGGCCGGCCTTGCTGATTTGGCCGCTGAGGATGCATCTCGCGCTATCAGCCTTGTGCAGCAAACTCTGCAACCCGGGACATTTTCCTGCGTTCAGGGTAGAGCGTTTTTAGCTCTGGGACGCGCGTTGCACGCCCAAAGCAAATCCGAACTGGCGCGCGTGGCATTTCGCTCTGCGGTGGAAAATTTGCAGCCCACCATCGGTGCCGACCATCCGGATACACGCAATGCCCGGCAGATGTCGGAATCTTAAAGTTAACCGGAAAATTCTTCTCAGGCCTGTCGTCTTTTTTCCCTGCTCTGCGATTTATCCAGTAAGTGACCAAATAGCTCCAAGCTGCTTCGCATGGGGGTGCGGGCAGCTTGGAGTTATCTAAGCCACTCTCAGCGGCATGCTAGCCCCAGGAGCTTGGATTCCCCGTGGGTCCCTCCCCAACGCAGTTACCACGCCCAAGCTCCTGGGAACGAGCCGTTGTTCAGTGCGACTCGCCTGAAAATCTCAATCGTTAATCTCTACTGTAAAATTAAAGATTCTGGTCACCGACCCCGGGTGGCGAAACTGGCAGACGCACGGAACTTAAAATCCGTTTTGGCTGAGCTGTAATCCACCGGGACGGCGTAGAGAAGCGATTTCGTCGTTCTCATTCTTACCTGGGAAAATCAAGGAACCTATTGACACGGCGGCTAGGGCGGCGGGTGCGGGGCGGCAGTGAGGATGGGGAGTGTCTCGGTGAAGGCCGCGGCAGTACGTCGAAACCTTTTGTTCCGCAAAAAAATAGACGGCTGATTGAAGATTGTAAGACCATGCGCGAAAGTCTGTTTAGGGGGATGGAGAAAATGATGATGGAGCGGCGGGAGTTTGTGGGCGGAATGATTGGAGCGGGAGTTGCACTTGCGACCGAACGATGGAGTGACGCGGCGCGGGAGGTGTTGCGGCCGGGGCTGGAGCTTTATAGCGTGCGCAATGAGATGGATCGCGATGTTCCGGGCGCCTTGGCGATGGTGCGGAGGATGGGGTTCGCGGAGGTGGAAGTCGCGATGCTACATGGCTTGAGCGCCAACCAGTTTGCAGCGGCGCTGAAGGCAGCAGGATTGAAGGCGACTTCGATGGCGGCGGGATACGAAGACCTGCAAACAAGGTTGGATTTGGTGAAAGAGAGAGCGGAGGCGTTTTCGGTGCAGTGGGTGATGCTGGGCTGGATTCCGCACAGCGGAGAGTTTACTCGGGAAGATGCGAAGCGGGTCGCGCGAGAGATGAATGAGTGGAGCGAATCGCTGCGAGGAAAAGGATTGCGGCTGGCTTACCATCCGCACGGATATGAATTCCGTCCGCAAGCGGGTGAAACCGCGTTTGATGTGTTGCTCAAGGAGAGCAACTCCAAGACGGTGTTTTTTGAGATAGATACATTTTGGGCGGAAGTGGCGGGACAGAATTGCGCGCAGCTGATTGCGCGTCTGGGGGGCCGGGTGCGGCTGTTGCATTTGAAGGATCTACGCAAGGGAGCGAAGACGGGAGTGTTCACGGGCTCGGCAGCGGACGAAGACAGTGTTGCGGTGGGCGACGGCGTGATTGATTGGCAAGCAGTGCTGGCAGCGGCGCGCAAGGCGCGAGTGGAGCGGTACTTTATTGAGGACGAGAGTCCGGCGGTGGAGAAGCAGATTCCGAGAAGTTTGGAGTTTTTGGCGAGAATGTAGGACGAGGCGGCGGTTGGGAGCGCCAGAAGACATCTGAAGTCCTCAAGAGCCCTTCGAAGCTCAGGGGTGCACTGAAGGCTGCGGTGCCGAACAGTGGTAAGGCGCAACTTCAGCGGCGAAAGCGAGATGCCGACTTCGCGCATACGGGTTAATTCGTACGAAGTCCACTTGACAAGCAAGTGAAACCTAGTAGTCTCTCTTTTTAGAGAGACCACTTGGATGTCTAATAAAGAGAAAGAATCAATCCAGCTGCTACAGGGGACACTTGATCTCATCGTTTTACGCACACTCGCGACGATGGGCCCACAACACGCTTATCAAATTGCCACGCGTCTTCAGCAGATCTCCGATCGGCTGCTCAACCTCAACCAGGGCACTCTTTATCCAGCATTAGTGCGGCTGGAGCAGTACGGGTGGATTAAGGGAACCTGGGGAAGGACTGAGAGCAACCGGGAAGCCAAGTACTACGAAATCACCCAGGCGGGACAGAAAGCCTTAGGGGAGGAGACACGGACATGGAGAAGAATGTCCGCCCTAGTGGAACGGCTCTTGCTTGAGGAGTCTTAGCCATGAGGCACCTGAGACGCATCTTTCTGAAGTTCTATCTGCTTTTCGCCAACTCCAAAGTGGAAGCGGAACTGGCAAGAGAAATTGGCGCGCATCTGTCGTTGCTCGAAGACCAATATCTTCGCCAGGGCATGACCCCTCAAGATGCACGACGGGCGGCCAGACTCGCCTACGGGGGGGTGGAGCAGGCGAAGCAACTGCATCGCGACGAGCGAACGTTTCAAGGGCTGGGCCAGATTCCGCAAGACACTCGATATACCCTCCGCCAACTGCGTAGGTCTCCCGGATTTACAATGACGGCCATCCTGATGCTGGCGCTGGGCATAGGGGCGACGACGGCGATTTTTTCCATCGTCGAGGGAGTACTGCTGCGTCCGCTGCCGTTCCCCGACCCGGATCGTCTGGTCATCCTGGGAGATGTGCCTGAAGGCTCGCACTGCGCGTCCTGCACTCAATCCAGCGTAACCGCCACCGACATCCGCAATTACATGCGCGACACCGAAAGCTTTAGCCACCTGGGCGGCTATCGGCAAAGATTGTTTGAACTATCCGGCACGGGCGAGCCGGCGGCGGTGAATGCCACCCGGATGAGCGCCGAGGTCTTTGCCGCGCTCGGAGTGTCACCAGTGCTGGGGCGCACGTTCACCCAACAGGAAGACGAAGAAGGCCAGCAAGTGGCGGTGCTGAGCTATGGCATGTGGCAGAACCGCTTTCACGGCGATGCGAATGTACTGGGGAGCAAGATCCTTCTTTACCGTAAGCCTTACACCGTTATCGGCGTGATGCCCCGCGATTTCGAGTTTCCGCTCAACCCTGGGAATGTGAACCAGAACGAGCTTTGGCTTCCGCTCAGCCTGCGGCCAGAGGAATTTACGGCGGGCAGCGCGGCGTCGTGGAACTCGCGCATGGTGGGGCGCTTAAAGCAAGGCATCACTGCCGAGCAGGCGCAGAGCGATGCGGAGCGAGTGGCCCAGGAGACGATGCGCGACTATCCGGCCTACATGCGCAGTCTTCGTATTCACGCGGTGGTGACGCCACTGCATGAAGATACGGTGGGACAGGCGCGCGCCCTGGTGCGCACCCTGTTCTTTACAGTGATCGTTGTTCTCCTGATTGCCTGTGCGAACCTGGCGGGGCTTCTGCTGGTGCGTGCGATCCGCAGACGAAAAGAGATCGCGGTGCGGCTGGCACTGGGTGCTCGCGCGGCCACATTACTCCGACAGGCTATCGTGGAAAGCATGGTCTTGAGTATCGCCGGTGGCGTGATAGGGCTGGCCCTGGCGGCTGGCGCTCTGCGGGTGGGCGTAAGCCTGCTACCGCAGACGCTACCTCGCGTCAATGAGATTGGCTTGGACTGGCCGGTCATGCTCTTCGCGCTCGGACTGGCGCTGTTGACCGGCTTCCTCTGCGGATTGGCTCCAGCATTTGCCGCAATCAGGACGAGCGTGAACGAGACGCTCAAAGAAGGCGGACGCACCGGCACCTCGGGCAGCGGCCATGCCAGGCTACGCTCGGCACTGGTGGTGGCGGAAATTGCCGTGGCGCTGACCCTGCTTACCGCGTCCGGCCTATTGCTGCGCAGCTTCGAAAAGATGCGCGATGTGAAATTGGGCTTCCGCCCCGACAATACGCTGGCTGCACTCTACGTTCTGCCGCAGCAGCGGTACGCAACACAATCTGCGATCGACGAATTCACGAAAACTCTGCTGAACGATGTGGGGCAGCTGCCTGGCGTTGATGCTGTTGGCATCACTTCGTTTTTGCCTGCGGCCGGCAATAACTGGGACATCGCTTTCACGATCGAGGGCTATGTTTCTCCCAAGGGCGCGGGCTTGAATATGGCGGCGATGTCGTTGGTCGAGAGCGATCCCTTCGAAGCGCTGGGCATTCGTGTGCTCCGCGGGCGCGTCTTTACCGAGTGGGATCATGCCGGCTCACAGTTGGTGGCTATGGTGAATCGCAAGATGGCCGAGCGCTACTGGCCGGGCCAGGACCCGATCGGCAAACGCCTGCGCCGGGGCATGCCGGAGACCTCCACGCCGTGGATGACGGTTGTGGGCGAGGTCGACGACGTTAAGCTGGGGTCGCGCGATGCGGAGACGAAGCCACAGGTATACCAGCCAGTAACACAGACTGTTGCAAGTGAAGGAGTTTTCGCCAGCCCCGGTGAATTGAGCGCCGCCGACGGCTGGATCGTTCTGCGCAGCCGTATGGCTCCGGAGGAGATGCAAGACACGCTCCGCGCAACGGTGCGGAACATTGACCCGCTGTTGCCGCTCTACCAGATACAGACGATGGAGCACGCCATCTCGCAGAGCGAGGCGCCGCGACGCTTCAATACCGTGCTGATTTCCTGTTTTGCCATCGCTGCAGTGCTGCTCAGTGTTCTCGGGATCTATGGCGTGATTGCGTTCTCCGTGGCATTGCGCGAACAGGAAATGGCGGTGCGCATGGCACTTGGCGGCCAGCGCTCCGAAGTGATCCTGCTCATCCTGAGTTCCGGGGCCAGGCTTGCGGCGGTTGGCTGTGGCTTCGGTTTGCTTGGCGCCGTGGCCGCATCCCGTTTGCTGCGTTCCTTTCTGTTTGAAGTAAGCCCGTTTGATCCGGCTGTGCTTTCACTTTCTGCCATCGCAATGCTGCTGCTGGCGCTGGCAGCTTCTGCACTGCCTGCCAGACGCGCATCGAGTACGGATCCCATGCTGGCTTTGCGAGGCGAATAGGAACATGCCGACGATATTCGGCAAACCCCGCGCGTATGCAATCTGGCACTTTGGAGCTGTGATGACAGCACTTCCGAATCGCCAACAAACCGGAAGTGACCGAACTCCAGCCGACAATTCCGCGGTTGCTGCGGCCAATCTCGCAAGATGTTTCTTTGGGATTTGCTGAAATAGTCGAGCCAGTAACTTTACTCAGGGGCGCTCGCGACAGCAAAGCACACGTGGAGCTGTATGATACGTGGTTCGAACTCCCTTAGAATTATCCGCAGGCAGAATTTAGTGCTAGATCCCAAACTCATTCGTGAAAATCCGGAAATCGTGAAGCACGCGACCCTCGCCAAACGAGTCGCCTCACCCGAGTTGGTGGACGCCTGGCTCGCGGCCGACGCAACCCGCCGCAATTCCCAGACGAAATTTGACAGCCTGCGAAACGAGCAGAGGAGACTCGGCGAACTCGTCGGGAAGCTTAAGCTCGAACTGAAGCTCGGCACCAGTCAGGAGCTTGAGGAACTGATCGCCACAGCGAATGCCATCAAAATGCAGCAAGATGCGCTAGTGGCCGACTTGACTGCCGCCGAATCGGACTGCCAGACGATCATGTTGCAATTGCCGGCGATTCCGGATCCTTCATGGCCGGTCGGAAAAGACGAGCGTGAGAACGTCGTAGTGCGGACCTGGTCTGACCCTGCCCATTCTCCCTTACAACTCGATGCCAGTGGAAAGGATCACGTCACCCTCGGTAAAGAATTAGGCATCATCGATATAGAGCGCGGGGTCAAACTCGCGGGATCAAGAAGTTACGTCTTGCGCGGCTTAGGCGCGAGATTGTATTGGTCGGTACTCCGTTTCGCCCAGGATTTCCTGGTCGCACGGGGCTACGAATTGATGGTTGTCCCGGTAATGGTCAGCGAACAATGCATGATCGGGACCGGCTATTTCCCGGCCGGTCGTGATCAAACATACATAACCCAGGACGGAAGCGCACTGGTGGGCACGAGCGAGGTTCCGCTGGCGAGTTTCTATAGCGATGAGATCGTGGACTTGGAACGGCCCATCAAGCTTTGTGCGTTGAGCACTTGCTTCCGGCGTGAGGCAGGTGCCGCAGGCAAGGACACGGCCGGCTTGTATCGCGTTCATCAGTTCGACAAGGTTGAGCAGGTTGTCATTCACGGTGCCGATGAAACCGAACATATTCAACTTCATGAAGAGATCATTGCGAACGCGGAAACCGTACTGCAGGCACTCCGACTACCCTATCGAGTTTCAAAGAACTGCACCGGCGACATGGGCCAGGGGAAATGGCGGATGTATGACATCGAGACCTGGATGCCGAGCCGGAACAATTACGGAGAGACTCATAGTGGAAGCGCGCTTCGCGATTTTCAGTCGCGTCGCCTTAACCTTCGCTATCGCGACAAGAGCTTGAGCGGCAAAGGCACATCACGTTTTTGTTATACGCTGAACAACACGGCGGTTGCATGCCCGCGAGTGTTGATCTCGATCATCGAACAATACCAAAACCCCGATGGAACCGTGACCGTACCGGAAGTCCTTCGCTGCTATATGGGAAACATCGAGCGAATTACTCGGTGAATCGGTCTTCGGTTTACTTCGTGCTGTCTTGTGTTCTACGCGACGCCTTGCCTCCGCCTGAACCTCGAATGATGTTGACGCCTCGGTCCCGTTCCCTTCTCGTTAGGGTGATGCGGGAGACTAGTCCAGTACTTTCAAGCAAAGACGAATGGTTCATCGCCAGGTCTGCTGCCAAGTGGCGGCTGAGCAGATGAATCGCCGCGAGGAACTCGAAAAAAAGCTACGATTCAGCTACGTTGAATCAAAAGCCCACGTCGCTTGCCAAGCCTGAAATGTTGAATTTAGTCGAGTTTTTCCTATTGCTTAGACCACTATGCCCGGGTGGCGAAACTGGCAGACGCACGGGACTTAAAATCCCTTCTAAGTAACGCCACCGAGATACACGAATTTGCAAGTTGTTGAAAGATGGTAGTGCGAAGCACGGGACTGTTGGCAGAGAGTGGCACCAAAGCGCACGAAATTAAAAAAGCAATTGCCACCGGTAACTCTGTTGTAGTACGGCCAGATTGTCGTGAGATAATCCCGGCTAAAAATAAACGTCCCGCATCCGGTGTTGAAGCACTGGCCCCTGCCCGGGATCAGTCGTGTGGTTTGACCGATCCCGTTTGCCGTGCCTCCCCTCACCTCCAGCAGCACAGCGTAAAGTCTCGATTCGCTCCCCGCACATTCTCGGCTCAGTGCACTTGTTCGTGATGTTGATCCTTCGGTGTGATCGTGATCCGCATCCAAGGATGGATGCAGCACTGGTACTTAGCCACGACTTCGTGTTCGAGTGGAAGGGTCGCGCTTCCGCCTGCTGGAATGAAGATGTTTTCCTCGCTAGGTGGTTGTGGGACTAGACTTCCATTGACAACCTGAGCGCACTCCGGCGCGGGAACTGGATTCCCTGATGCTGCGTTCAGAAAGTCAAGGAACCCCCCGCCAAATCTCTTTACCTCGGTGAAAGTATGCGTTTCGCCACCCAAGTTCTGAAGTTGCAGAGTTGTCCCTTGAGAAACACGAATCTGCTCAGGCGCGAACCGCCACGCACCGACTGACTTGTCTGCTCCCAATTCGGCAACAAAGCCGCTAAAAGTGATCGCCCCATCGCTGGTGTCGCGGACGCAGGTGTCAGGCCCGATAGCTGCATTGAAGCTCGCAGGATCACAATAGTCTCGTATGTCAATGGTTAATTGCGTGCTCTTGTCATGCTGAGCAAATGTAGAACCGACACTCAAGAGAACAACGCAAGCTGCCATGCTGAAATGACGATTTTTCATTTTCTGCCCCCACAAAAACAATTCCGTGCACGAAGGGAGCGTACGTAGATACTCAGTGGTCAGATGTCACGCATCTGTCACGCAAAGGTAAAATTTTTGTCAACGTCCGATATCATAATTCCATTGCGTTAGCCGCACTGCGAATGCTCCACAGTAGAAGCATCGGGGTGGGCAAAATCTTTAGTCATGCCAAACCGCGGTGGTTCACTGAAGCATTGCGAGATGCCGGGATAAGGACTTTACAAGGCATTGCTTGCGGCATTCCTGGGCAACACGATTGGTTAGAGCTGGTGTAGATTTGAAAACAGTGCAAAAACTTGGTTGGAAGAGCATTACTATGGTCGCACGATATGCGCACGCGGACGAAGATCGACTTGGCCCCGCGCTTGAAAAGCTTTGTGCCACCACAACTGCCACCGAGCAAACGGAAGGTGCAACTCCGGTGGCACCTGCTGTGCATTAAGATGTTGATATAGTTGATATTATGTCCACCTGCCCGGGTGGCGAAACTGGCAGACGCACGGGACTTAAAATCCCGGGTCCCGAAAGGGACGTACCGGTTCAATTCCGGTCCCGGGCACCACATAACTCTCACGTTCCCAATCCTTTCAGTTGATTGGTCGGTTTGCAGTGCTCTCGGCTGATTCACTCGTAGAAGCTGAATCATGACTGAAATCATGACTAAGCTCGGCTCTGACCTGTTGACGCTTCTCTACCGCCGCTTTGATGTCACGCGGATCAGTGATTGCGTACCGTCGGAACATCGAAGCTGTCTTCCAGCCGCCCATGTCCATGATGGTGGACTCCGCAACACCCGCTCGGCGAAGTTCCCGCGCTGCTGACCGCCGGAAATCGTGAATGAAGCGTCCGACGTATTTCAGCTTCTCGCTTCCACACTCGCACTTTTCTCCTGTGATCGTTTTTTTGCATTCACGACAGATCATGTGCCCCAGGCCAGCTTTGATACAGAGGTTCTGCCACGCCTTCCGAAAATCTTTGACGGGTTTTCCATCTTGGCGAGTCAGCAAGCAGTCATCGGGGTTTTTCCCGGCAACTGCAAGCCGTATCAGTTCGCGGATAACATTGGTCATGGTGACTTCGCGGCCTTCTTTGTTCTTAGTTGTGCCAACGTCCAGACGGATAATTCCTGTCCGCATGTTGGCCTGTCGAACTTGCAAGCCAAGAATCTCCCGCTTGCGCCACCCAAACTCGAATGCGATTTCAAGAAAAAGTCGCAACCAAAGTTCTGTCGCTTGGCTGTGCAATTGGTCGAAGTCAGCTTGCTCAATAAATCCCGTTCGGATGTTGTTTTCCGTCAAGCGAGGAAACACAGGCAGCATAAATGTGTGCGTCCTTGCTCCTAAGCGGAACATAGTTTTGAGGGCGCTCAGTTCCCGATTGATGGTTGCAGATGCCGCGCCGTCTCTCATGCGCTGATCCACATATTTGTCTAATCGGTCATAGGTGACGTTCTGTGCTGGCATGTCACCAAAGAACGGTTTGATGTGTTTCCATCGCCGCTCGACCGCATCAAGGGACTTGCGACCATTCTTCCGATAGTGCAGCGTCAGCCCGTAATAAAGTTCGCTCACTAGGACTTGCTGACGGCGGCGTGGTTCAATCCGTTCGCCCTTGTCCACTTGTACAAGACGTGCGCGAAGCTTTTGCTGTGCTGCGCGGTAGTCATCAGTGCCAGTGGTTTCACGGACGCGCCTTCCATTCGCTGCGTAGAAGGAAATTGTCCAAGTTGTGCATCCGGATTGCTGATAGATGCTGCCATTCCCACGTATCCTACTCATTGGCGGTCTTCCTTTCTGCCCGTTGTCTTTCCCGTGCGGCCACAGCGGCTTTGGCTATTTCTTCCCGCCGCTGGGCGGTGAGTTTCTTAGCACGGGCTATGCCAGCCTCAGACGCGAGTTTTCGACGCTCTGCCGGAGTGAGGGCACCCATGCGCTTTTTCCCGCCGAGTTTACCTAACGCTTTTGCGTGTGGATTCTTCTTTAGCTTCATAACGCCGTACCTCCATTGTTACGGCGCACTTATCTTACCAAGCGCTTGGTAAGTAAACAAATGAAAGTCAGCTGGCGCGCGTTTTGTTTCGGTCAATCCAGTCGTCTAAGTCTGTTAGGTCGAGTAGGTAGGGGCTTCGCGCCGGGATTCTCTGAATGTATGGCAATTCCCCGCTCGCGATGAGTTTTCGCACGGCTTTGTCGGAGGTCCCGAGATACCGGGCTGCGTCCTCGATGTCCAAAAGGCGCGGCGGCAACTGACTACCGCGCTGGACGTGACGTGCAAGTTCGCGCAGTTGCGCCAGAAGCGCCGAATCAGTCGAATTAGTGGCAGCAGCACTCATCGCCGAGTAGAGTCATGATTCGGTCATGACATCCTTCTATGTGCCTTATATTCATATACTTAAGCTGACGCTCGGGATTGGGAATCCCGTGCGCCAAACGCAATAAGCTAGAGAAAGAAATTGCCTTTGACGGGCGAATCGGGCACACTCCTGAAATCGCCCGCCCCTTGGGATTGGTTGAGTTGTTCCCTTGACCCCGGCTAGGGCCAACGGTCGAAGCCGCAAAATCGAACTCCATTGGACTCAGAGGAGCGATCTTCCTCTTTCATTTCTAAACAGAGAAGCGGGGGGCTCAAACGCCGCCCCCCGCCCCCTTGCTTAAAACTATTTCTTGCTAAAAGTGACACTGACCGCAAACAAACTGCTTTCAATCCTTCACTTAGCCTATGCCTTCCTTGAAGGATGATTTGGTTGATTAGTTGATCGCACTCCCTGCTCATTTCCGCCTCCCCGTTTCCCATTCGATAACACTACGGACTACGCTGTAGACGGTCACGGGTGTCGTAGCCTGCTCGAAATCCCGTTGCGTGTCCGCCACAACCACACGGGCGTGTCGTCTCACAAATATTCGGCACGACAGCCTGTCCGTGCGCTTTGGTGGTCCGCCGTTCGCGATAACCCAAGCTTTCCAGTAATTGGTCCTTCGTCCGGCTTGGGGTTTAATCCGTGACCCAAGGTTCAGATACCAAGTCAAACGGGCAACTACATCGACCAGCGAATCGCTCAGAATGTCGAACTGGACTGCACATACCCATCGTTTGAATTGACGGTCAAAATAAAGGCAAGCGGAGCGACAGAACGCCGGATACACACCTTCCTCGATGCGATCACAATACCGCCACGAAATCTCGGGCTCAGTTCGGCGCATTGGCTCTAACCTGTTTAAGCGCAATTTGATAGATTTTGCCTGTTCTGTTTTCCGAAGGCACAGATGAACTGTATAAAAGAGCAAGGGAGTAGGAAGGGAATACTGCCGGTATTTCAGGGGTATTAGCTCAGTCACAAGCCGTCACAAGTTCAAACGATAAACTCCTAGTCGCGGACTAGTAACGAGGGTTTTCCAGAGTGGGGATCGGCGGAAGGAATCTCGTACTTGGCTAGTTTCGCTTTCTATTGCAGAGAGTAGCCTATCCTTGCTAACGTCGGGGTGGCCGGCCAGCAATGCTTTGTGCAAAACCCCGATTATCTTGCTTTGATTTCGCGTGAGCGTGTGTCTTTTTCCCCGGAAGCAGATGCTTCGATAGTCGGGCGCTGCGTCAAAAAGGTTGCGCTTGGCTGACTCTTGCTTGCTTTCTTTAGTCCTAGCTTTCTTGAGTGTCTTCTTGGTGACATTGGCCTTCTGATCGGCAACATACCTGCGTGCTTCTGCCTTCCACCATTCCATCCGTTCGATCAGACGTAGGCGAAGCTCAAGCACAAACCCCTCCATCAGTATCGCCATACGAACTGTGTCATTTCGGAATTCATTGAGCCATGCTTGCGCGTAGTTGAAAAGCCACTCGTCGTAAGCAAGAACGGCACTGTCTCCCCAAACTACATAAATGCCTCGTTTGGCCCAGATGTCGAATTTCCCGACGACCAGATCGCACATCCACATGACCCAAGAAATTGAGCCTACATCTGCATCTACTACACGCACCCTTAGAATGTCAGAGTGAAATTTTCGTAGCTCTTCCTCCGCTCCAAGCGTGGCCTTGTCCCAAACAACGTGACGGTAATCATTTCGAGAGAATGGGTTTCCACTAACGGGGTCGCCCGAAGCACGCAAACCCCCGGGAAGTTCGAATAAAGTGTCTCGTTTGGCGGTTTGTTCGTTTGCCCTACGAATGTCGAGCGCTTGTAATTGTTTTCCTAGATCAGCGATGACTTCAAGCTCGTGGAGTTTCTCTTCTTCCAGTCGCTGACGACTGCCCAGGCTAACGCGCACCGCACTCCCGTACTTCGAAGGCGGCACGACTTGACCTAGAGCGCTTTCAATCTCTGCAACTCTAGCCTTCCTCTTTAGGATTGCCTGGCGGAAATTCTCGGCTTGGTTGAAAGCCATGCATGGCCACCTTCCCGTGTGACCTTCCCGCACTTGTCGAGATTATCTGGAAGGCGGGAGCGGGAAGGCATCCCGCCTTGTCGCCGCTGATGATCAGTCAACGGCTATCCGGTTGCTATTGAATCATTCTACTCCGACCGCATTCCCGTGCTGGATAGCCTGTATTTTTGGTTGCATCCATTGTGTCCCAGAATGGATTGCTTTCGGCGTCCAACGACAGTTGACCGTAGCGCAGCCCTAGAGCGGTCGCCTGTACTCCGCAACCTCCTCGAATCCTTGCGCTACGAGGGCCTCCACGACGCGATTTAGATTCGAGCGGGTGTTGGCATAGAAGGTGGTGTACTCGTCGTGGTCCGCGTAAATCACGAATGGTTTTGGAGTAGGCACGAAAAGGAAGTCGAACCAATCGGTGAAAGCCGTGTGGAGCAACTCTTGCATTTCCTGCGCTCCGACAGCGGTCACAGACACTCCCTTCGAGTAGCGCGGCTGCAGCGAATAGCGAGTTAACAGGTCTATCCAATGTTTGGGTTCAAAAACCGCTTGGTCAATCGTGACGCACGCCGTTTCAAGAGGGGCTGACGAAAGGATTGCTGCCACGTAAGGCTGCAAGTTGTTCAGAGGCGTCTTAAAGGTCTGCTGGAATTTCCATGAAGTCTTGCGAATCTGTTTCAGCGCACCGGGACTGTCGGACAGGTTCATGTTCGTAACTCACGATGGACTATGCCTAACGAGTATAAGTCGCCACTCGCATAGAGTCTCGATGGTTGACGAAAACGCATTATAAAAGGGCGCCCCTTTGGAGTAGGTTATGAGCGCTAGCATCATCGACCTACAAAAAGGAGCACCCTCGTGAACAGTGAAAAGTATATTGGCCTCGATGTCCATCAAGCA
>Ga0157375_10003503_pt1 | contig 13608 bp, 6 predicted proteins | sample M35metaG_FD_115311 | JGI IMG/M metagenome (GOLD analysis project Ga0157375, IMG submission 115311) | Miscanthus rhizosphere microbial communities from Kellogg Biological Station, Michigan, USA - M3-5 metaG | ecosystem: Host-associated > Plants > Roots > Rhizosphere > Soil | place: USA: Michigan...
AAATGGCGATTTGCAGGTGAATGGCGATGCTTCCTTTAAGAGAGAATTGTGGGACTCATATGCCTACACCAAAGCATATAAGATCGGTTACGGACCTAACGATATCCGCGAAGAAGGCGGATCAGGATCCGTCAGTCAAAATGATGGTTATTTGTTTAACAATGCTTTTAACGTATATACCACGTATAAAAAGACCCTCGGAGATCATTTCATGAGTGTGATGGTCGGTTTAAATAGCGAAGATTATAGTTATTCGACACTGTATGGGTCTAATAATTCGCTGATTTCTTCTTCGTTGCCGTATCTGCCACTCACAGGCGGAACTACTTCTGCCAATACCGGATATAATGCCTATGCAACTAACAGCGTATTTTCCAGGGTAAACTATACCTATAAGGACAAATATATCCTGGAAGCTACAGGGAGGTATGATGCTTCATCACGCTTTCCTGTTGAAAGACGCTGGGGTTTCTTCCCATCTGCGTCTGCCGCCTGGGTAGCTAGTGCCGAAGATTTTTTTAAGCCACTGGCGCCCACGGTTTCAACACTGAAATTTCGGGCTTCTTACGGTGATCTCGGTAATCAGAACGTTGATAATTTTGGATATATCCAGTCGCTGCACAGAGGTACATCGGGTTATCTGATCGGAGGAAACGGCCAGAACACGGTAATTACGGGTGCTCCGCCATTAATTGTTGATCCGAAAACCTATACCTGGGAAAGGGTATCTACACGAAACATAGGTACCGATATTGGTTTGTTAAACGACAAACTGTATATCGCTTATGACTATTATATCCGCGATACGAAAGGGATGTTAGTCCCAGGGCAAGAACTACCCGGCGTGCTGGGTGCTTCCGTCCCCAGGCAGAATAACGCTAACCTCCGCACCAAGGGATGGGAGTTATCCGTATCGTATAGAGACAGATTTGATCTGGGATCCAAACCCTTTAGTTTCGACGCCAAAATATCTTTATCTGATTCGAGAAGCCATATCACCAAATACAAAAATGACCAAAACCTATTCTCCGATTATCGTGTAGGACAGGAGATTGGAGAGATATGGGGCTTACAAAATGACGGTATGTTCCGCAGTCAACAGGAAATCGCCAACCTGGACGAATCTGCCATCGTTCCATGGGGAGCTTTGTCCATAGTGGAAGGATGGCCTAAATACAAGGATCTGGACGGTGATAAAAAGATAGAACTTGGCACAAGTTCCAATAATCCTAAAGATCTGAAAATAATTGGGAACAGTTCTGACCGCTATATTATTGGCGCCAACCTTAATATGAACTGGAGTGGCATCGACCTTTCCGTGTTTCTTCAGGGGGTATTGAAACGAGACTTTTATCCGCATCACTACTTGTTCTGGGGCCCTTATCAGCAACCTTATGCCAACGTTTATCCCTGGAACCTTGACTTTTACCGCGGCACGGCTGACTCGCCGGAGCAAAGGGCCAAAAACTCCAATTCCTATAATGCGGCGGGGCTTGCTGATGTCAACCTTAATTCCAAATACCCTGTACTGCAATCCTGGCTTGCCGATAACAACTATGGAAGCGGACTTGATATCCCGCAAACCAAATATCTGTTAAATGGAGCTTATCTGAGGGTTAAGAATGTAACGCTTGGTTATACATTCCCCTCCAAATTGGTCAAAAAGCTTGGTATTACCCGTCTGCGTGTGTTCGTAACCGGAGAGAACCTGTATGAGTTTTCTGCAATAAAAAAATACATCGATCCGGAAGCTGTTAACCAGGGGCCAGCCGCATGGGCATATCCTTTTCAGCGCAGGTATGCTTTTGGTTTAAATCTCGACTTATAACACAATAAAGCGTCATCACATTTCAAATTGTAATTAAATGAAAAAGTATATATATATATTGTTTATTGCAGCTGTAAGCACATTTGCAGCGTGTAAAAAAGATGGCCTGGATCGTTTTCCAAAGACATCCATTTCCCCAAATCTTTTCTTTAAAACGGAACAAGATCTGTCCCTCTATGTAAATGGTTTATTATCCCAGCCAGACCGCTACACCTATCTGAGCGATCAGGGTACGGATAACTTGTCAACCACGGGAGCCGTAGAAATTAAGAACGTAATGATTGGAAACGCCAGTGCACTGAACATCCGATCGGGATGGAACTGGAGCAGATTACGCGATATTAATTACTTTCTGGAAAATTATAGCAAAGCGAACGTTACCGCAGATATAAAAAACCATTATGCAGGTTTAGCCAGGTATTATCGGGCAGCATTTTATCTGGACAAAGTAAAACGTTTTTCTGATGTGCCATGGTATTCGCATACTTTGGAACCTACCGACCCCCAGTTGTATAAACCGCGTGATCCTCGCACATTAGTTGTCGACAGTATGATGGCCGACCTCGATTTTGCTTATAAAAATGTAAAGGAAGATGTGCCCACAGGGACCCCTGGGAAATGGGCTGTGGCAACATTGTATACGCGGGTCGCATTATATGAAGGCACATATCGAAAATATCATGACGAGCTGAACTTACAAAGCACCGCCAATACTTTTCTGACAACTGCGGCAACGGTTGCAGGTGAAATTATGGCTTCCCAAAAATTTACGATTTACAATACCGGACATCCTGATCAGGACTATGGGACTTTATTTTCAAGCTTGGACCTAACGAGCAACAATGAAATTATTTTGGCTAACATTTTTGATTTAAGCAAAGGTAAAGGGGAAAATGTCAATACCGTGGTATTCGGAAATTATGAACAGTCCCCTACCAAAGATCTATTGCAAACTTACCTGATGACAGATGGAAGCCGTTTTACTGATGTAGCTAACTATGCACAATTGGGTTTTGTAGATGAATTCAAAAACCGTGACCCGCGTATGTCGCAGACCGTAGTATATCCAGGATGGATCAGAGTGCCGGATGCAACGCCTTATATTCAGCAATTCGCTAAGAATTTTACAGGCTATCATCAGTTGAAGGGGTATGTAAACAGCACGGATAATAATATTTTAAATAGTGTGGATTTTCCGGTATACCGTTATGCGGAGGTATTGCTGAACTATGCCGAAGCACTCGCTGAGCTGGGTACATTAGCGCAATCTCAACTGGATCAATCCGTGAACTTGTTAAGAAGAAGAGCTGGTTTGCCGGACCTTAATCTTGCTGCGGCAAATGGTAACCCAGACCCAATCTTACAGCAGCAATATCCGAATGTGACCACTAATGTAGGGGTGATCCTGGAGATCAGACGCGAGCGCCGGGTGGAGTTTGCTTTTGAGGACTTTAGATACGACGACCTGATGCGTTGGAAGGCGGGCAAACAGTTTACGAAGAACCCGCAAGGTATGTACTTCAGTGGGCTGGGTAAATTCGATCTTACAGGAGATGGAATAGAAGACGTTATGCTAATTGACCAGTCAGCCGCCATTCCACCTGATGATCAGAAAGTGAAAAACTCCTTAGGTGTGCCATTAATTTATTTTCGTGTAGGAACGATTGGAGGCGACGCTACGATCTACCTGCAAAACGGAAGTAGCGGAGGTAATATTATAGCAGACAATACTGTTTGGAACTTTGTAGAACCTAAATACTACTACCGTCCGATCCCGGAACAGCAGGTTGTATTAAATCCTAACTTGAAACAAATTTTTGGTTGGTAATATCATGGAAATAAAAAGAAGATCTTTATTGAAGATGGCTGGCCTGGCCGCAGGTATAGCGGTTACCGGTGGTGTGCCAGCCTTAGCTTCATCGCCGGAAGATAAAAAAGGGACAAAGAAGAAATTGGTTCTCACCGTGGCACACATTACAGATGTGCATATAAGAGCAGGTGAAAATGCGCCCGAAAGATTTAAAAGTTGTTTAGAGCAAATTATCAGTAAACACAAGCCTGATTTCTTCTTAAATGGAGGTGATTCCATTCATGACGCATCTTACGATAATGTAGTACGAGAGCAAGTTACGGAGCAATGGGGCATTTGGGACGACTGCCTGCAAGTGCTGGACAAGTATGAAGTACACAGTTGCATAGGCAATCACGATATCTGGTGGAAAGCTCCCGCAAAAACGGATGAAATGTATGGAAAGGATTATGTAGTAAAGCGACTAAAAATCCCAAATCGTTATTATAGTTTCTCAGAAAAGAACTGGCATTTCATTATCCTGGATGGAAATAACAGCAACATTTCTCTTGATGACGAGCAGTACAACTGGCTTCAGACGGAGTTGCAAATGATACCGGCGTCAACGCCTACGGTGGTAATGTCGCACTACCCTATCCTCGGTACAACACAAGTGCTTGTGGGTGGCGGGCACTCGGATTGTAAAAAGCTCAAAAGCCTGTTCTACAAACATCGTGATAAAGTCAGGATCTGTTTGAGCGGTCATAACCATTTATCGGACCATAGCACCTACAACGATATTTTATACTGTTGTAACGGTGCCATGAGTGGTTTCTGGTGGGGCAAGGGTGACGCAGAATCGGCCGGGCCGGGGTACTACCTGGAAACTCCGCCGGGGTATGCCATCCTGAAGCTATATGCTGATGGAACAGTAGAGAATGAATATTTTCCGCATTCTTTCTAAAATCTAAATAAAGAAAGCCGGTGATATCATTCCACCGGCAGTTATGACTTATTAGAACTAAAAAAATCCGGCCTTCAAAGCAGTCGGATTTTTTTTTTTAGCTGCAAAATCAGATTCCGATAAAATTAAACTCTATTTTTTGTCAGTTTAAGCAGAATAAATAAAAACAGGTCGACATAGGTTATCATTGACCTATTTTATGTAGCTTTAAAATATAGCACCACTATATTTGGATATTCGATATTAAATTTTTCAACTCGCAACGAAGACGATGCAACATTTGAAACAATGAGGACGTCTTATGTAACAAAAACCTATTTTTATGAAAAGAGTTTCCTTTACCTTACCTTCTATTGTGATCTTATTTATGATTACAACGTTATCTGTTTCGGCACAATCGACAGAGACGAGACAGGTGTCCAAATTTCAGGCGGTTGCTTCAGAGGGGCCATTTACTGTACACATTAAAATTGATGGAACTGAGGGCGTTAAAATTTCAACCGAGCCCGATGTTATTAAATTGATCGAGACAGTAGTTGAAGACGGTACATTGAAAATCAAATTTAAAGACCATCTCGAAAACGGAGAGGGAAATACTAGTAGTCCAATTGATATTTATGTAAACGCCAAAATGCTAACATCGCTTGTAAAGACCGGTTCAGGTTATATAACTGTTGATAATGGTGTTGTTACTGGAAGCAAGGTTAATATTGTCTTGACCGGATCAGGTAATATCACTGCATCGGTCAAGTCAGAAAATCTAAAGATAATTATAACCGGTTCAGGCTCTATTCATCTAAATGGAACATCTGATAAGGCTGAAACAATAATCAACGGCCCAGGCCTCATGGATAGTCGCCATCTAGAAATCAAAGATGCCTCTGTTTTAATTAACGGTTCTGGCAATGCGTATTTTATCGCCGATAATAGCATTTCGGCACGCGTTAATGGAACAGGAAATGTTATTTATTCGGGTAATGCTATAGTTACCGGCGGAGGTGTAAGAAAGGCAGAGTAATTAGGCCGCGAAAAAAGTAGTAAATTAGCCTCATCAGAGGCTTTTTTCATTTTGGAGATAAAAGGTACTTAAAACGGTACCTGTCCGAAATTACCGGAAACGCTCCTTGATAACTTCAAACCAACCTTAAAACCCCAATTATGAAAACAATAATTTTAACGATCATAATGCTTCTTCCTTTAGTTTCGTTCGCTCAGAAAGATACTATTGGCATGAATATACCGGTTAATAACGGATCTATAATTTATACCGGTGTCGTGAATATCAATGGCAAATCAAAGGCCGAGCTCTATAGAAATGCTAAACAATGGTTTATCGACAATTTCAAAAGCTCAAATCCAATACAGAACCAGGATAAAGAAAAAGGATTGGTAATAGGCAAAGGAATAGTTCGTTTTTATGCCAGCTTCGGTTATGGATTATCAACAACCTGGCACGATAGATTTACTATAAAATTGGAATGCAGAGATGGTAAATATCGTTATTCAATTTATGATATGATTATCTATCCTAGCGATCGTCCCAATCAGGAAGTAGCATTGGAGGATTTTTTAGGCAAAATTTTAGGCACAAGGAAAGCTCCAGTAACAAAACTCGCTTGTAAAGATGTACTTAAGAAGAATGAGATAGGAATAACTAATGTTATCGCGTCTATCAAGGAGCAAATGAATAAAACCATTTCGGATTTTTAACCAACGATGCGGGTTCGATTCCCGCCACAGGTACACATGGGATTTGTAGACAAATCCGGCAGAGGCTCCTCGATATCGAGGAGCCTTTTTTCTTTGATTTTCAGATGATTATTTTGAACGGCTCTACATTGAAAAGAGGGAAAACCCTAATTTAACGACAAATCAAGTTGTAGATTATCTGTTTAGTCACGACTTTTTCAGAGCCTGCCTTACATTGAAGTGTCACGCTTGTTTTTTGGAAAATTGGATTCCAGTTAAACGCCTGGACGATTATAGGAATTGTGAATATTGCGGAAATATCAATCAATTTAGCACTGCCGGTTTTATTTACTCATGATATCCAATCCAAGATGTCCAAAAACTAGTCTACTTTCGCCATTTGCTCCTTATAAATACCAAAGGTGTGGATGGCTGCACATGCTTTCCCTGATGTGATCCTCAACCGAACTTTGGAGGCTATAACCGGTCGGAACCTAATGAGCCACTTATAACCAATAGACTGCTTTTCAGTTGCTTCCGGAATTAGTATCCAGTCCTTGCCATTAGTCGAGTAATCTACAGACCAGCCCGTAGTCCGATGTCCAAGTTCAATTACTTCTTGTATCTTAATTACATCGAATGTTTTCTTTACATGAAGATCAAAAGTGATCGTATCGGTTTTGATCTCGTCTTTCGTTGCGTAATAAGTGCTCTCAAGGTCGTCCACCATGTTTTGCGGTTTAAAGTTCGGACCGCGAGCATGAAGTGATTTTATGGTGGCACCCTTAGCAAGATTAGTTTTGAAAGTACCTTCTATTAAACGATGCAGGCTGTCTGCTCTTTCCGCATCAGTGGTAGGAACAAGTCCTCTTTTATCTGGCGGAAAATTTAATAGCATCACGCTGTTGCGGCCTACTGAGTTGAAATAAATATTCCAAAGCTCAGAAACAGTTTTTACATGTGTATCTTCTTCCGGATGATAAAACCAGCTTGGACGGATGGAAACATCAACTTCAGCAGGTATATAAGCAGTACCGTTTATTTCTCCGTGATTTAGTTGCGATATATGTTCTGATTCATCTCTGATAGAAGAAGGCTCAATGGTCGACCAGCATGGATCGCCTGACATTCCGGACTCATTTCCAGCCCAGCGGCAGTCTGCAAAGCGGTATGAGTTCTTTGTCCCGAAAATAACGCAGTTGGGCTGCAACTTGCGGACGGTATCTGCCCAGCGTGTATAAAAAGAAGTGGTCAGTTTGTCTGCGCCGGCGCCGTCCCACCATATTTCCCAAATAGGCCCATAGTTCCTTAAAAGCTCCGACAATTGATCAGCATAATAATCGCTGTAGTCCTGAGTTCCGTACCTTGAATCATGCCGGTCGTGCGGCCCCAGGTAAAGGGCGGCTTTTATACCGGATGCTTTACAGGCTTCTGTAAACTCTCTTACAACATCGCCTTTCCCACCTTTCCACGGACTATTTTTTACGGAGTAATTAGTATGGGCAGTTGGCCAATTACAAAAACCATCTGCGTGCTTGGCTACTAAAATAGCCGCCGGGATGCCTGCTCGCTTAAGTACGCTGGTCCACTGATTACAATCGAGTGCAGTGGGATTGAATAGTTGCGGACTTGCAGTTCCGTTACCTTCATTATCATTAGTGAAGGTGTTCATACCGAAGTGAAAAAAGGCGATGATCTCACGGTGATACCATTCTATTTGCCGGGCATTGGGGACAGGTCCAATCGGTGATGGCGCTTGTTGCGCAGTCGTTAAAATAGGCGCAAACAAACAGATTACGCCTAAACAAAAAAAGCATTTAAATTGCAATAATGCACGCTGTGATTTCATATTTAATTTTAATTGTATTAATAATCCATTTGGTTCGTTCATCAGGCTTTACTGATTGAATGTCATGGCTCTGGCATAAACTCTTTATTGTTCCGGCGCCGCGCTATTCTCAGAAGCTGTCCTATTTAATTAAATGGTTAATTTTTTTTATCCAAGCGGGTTTAGCCGGCTCACAATTATAACTTCATCTACCCCACCTCATATTCGGACGTGGTCCCATGACAAGCTCAATGGTGCCCCCGTTTAAAATTTCATTGTAATTAATGTAACATTTATTATAGGCCTTCCCATTCAGCTTAGCTGATTGTATATAACAATTTTTAGGAGAGTTACCTTCGGCGATAATTGTAAAAACCTTTCCCGAGGTCTCTATGTGTATAGACACCTTATTGAATACCGGGCTGAAAATTTCATATCGGTTATCGCCGGGACATGCCTGGTGAAGACCACTTGCGGCCAATACATACCACGCAGACATTTGTCCAACATCCTCGTTTCCAACTAGCCCCTCAACTGAGTTGTGATAAGCATTTTCAGCTATCCGGCGTACCCACCTTTGAGTCAGCCACGGAGCGCCCAGACGATTAAATAAAAAGGGCACTAAATGCACAGGCTCGTTAGCATGATTATAATAGTTGTTCCACTTAAAGCTTGCGGGGGTGTGGTCAAAAAAAGTATTCAAATCGGCAATCGTTTTTTTTGGGCCGCCCATTAGGCCTGCCATGCCTCCTATATCATGTGGTATGAACCAGCCTTGTTGATAACCGTTGCTTTCAACCGTTCCATAATTCTGCTTTAAGCGGCCCTCTTTTGGCCATGGTTCCCAAATCCCATCTTTAGTCTTAGGCCTGAACCAATTCTTGTCATGGTCAAATATTTGCCTGTACGTTTGTGAGCGTTGCAGGTAAGTAGATGCGTCTTGTGGATGGTGAAGCCATATCGCCAATTGAGCCAGGCACCATTCGTCAAAACAATATTCCAAGGTGCCTGAAATGTCCATCTTATGTGGTTCGGATGTGTTGCCAAATTTTTCGCAGGAATTACGGGAAAATTGATAGGCTTTTTTTAAGTCGAACGTTCTTATTCCCTTATTATAAGCATCTGCAATCATAACAACTGCTGGGTTTCCTACCATACAGCCGGAGTAAGCATTCAAAAACTCCCACCGTTCGAGATAGCCTTTGCCGCTTTGATCCGCCAGTTCAACCAACGAATTGATCATATCGCTTACCACAGTTGGATTGATCATAGCTTGTAAAGGGAACTGACTCCTGAACACATCCCAGCCGCTAAAGATCGATCTCTTTGTATATTTATCTGTTTGGTGAATTTTAAAATCGCCTCCGACATAGTTTCCGTTAAGATCAGTGATACTGCGGGGGTCAATCATGGTGTGATACAGGGCAGTGTAGAATATTGTTCGTTGGTCTTCTGTTCCGTCTGCAATACTGATCTTTGACAACGCCTTATTCCATAAAGCTCGTGCCTGGGTTCGTGTTTTATCAAAATCCCATCCTGGTATTTCTTTAAGTAGATTAGATTTTGCCCCGTCTATGCTTGAGAATGAAATGCCGGCTTTCAATAAAACTATTTCATTTGAACCAGTTTCAAAGTCAGTGTAAAATCCCAGGTGCTTACCCTGTTTTTCATTACAATCATTCAATATATTAGCTTTAGCGATGAGCGAGTCGTATTTCAGGCTTTCAATGTCCTCACGATATCTTGGCTGGCCGTCCGGGATGTCAGCGCTCCAAACGCCGTGGTTTTTCAAGGCTTTACTGACTTTCGCATAAAAGTACACCGTGTAGTTTGGCTCACCGCCGCCATTTCCCCAGCCACCTCCATCTGCGGTGCATCGCATCCATCCCTGGATAGTATGGTCATCAACCACTTTAACATATTGTTCAACAGATGTGCCGCCTACCCGGCGTGCCAAGTCTATCTGAATGCGCGATTGTTTGTTTTTGGGGAATATAAAACGCATAATCCCGCTGTGCGGGGCTGCCGTGACTTCGGTTCGTACATGATAATCAGTGAGGGTGACTGCATAATACCCCGCTTTGGCAATCTCATCTTTTTTGCTGTATCTTGAGCGATAACCCTGCAATTCCTGGTGCCTGCCTGCAACAACATGTAAAGATCCGGTAGTTGGGCTTACAAGGAAGTTGCCCAGATCGCCATACCAACCAACACCGCTCATTTGTGTAAATGCAAAGCCCTCGATATATGGGTTCTCGTAACTGTAACCGCTGCCATTGTCGCCGCCGGTGATCGTATTCGGGCTTACTTGCACCATGCCGAATGGCGTGGCCGCTCCGGGAAATGTTTTACCCAGTCCTGCTGCATCACCGGCTTTAGCCGCACTCGTGCTGGCACCGATGAATGGATTCACATAATCCGCGGGACCTGTGGTTTGCGCATAAGTGATTCTTACGAGCATTAAAAACGCTGAAATTATAGTTAAGCTTTTTTTCATTAATACTGACCTAAAACAGAATTTGCAGAAGAAGTCTATTAAATGCTTTGATAATGTCTGCAGGAGCTTAATTTATTAGTATTAATAAAAATGATCTTTTAAGCCCCATTCCAGGATTAGTTAATTACTCACTGATATTTGGCTTTCGTTCAACAAGCTGCGTTTGATTTTTATTAAACAACTGGATTTGATAACTAAAAGTAGTTGGTTTGGCATAAACCCGGTATTGGGCCAATGGCCTCGGACCACACCCCCAGGATCCTACACCCAATGTTTTATGGCTGACAACAAGCACGGTACCTTTGCTCTTCGGTAAATCTATCTTGTATTCAACCGGTTCCATTTCCTCATCGCTATATGGCAGCGCCGACACCTGCATCAAAGACGAATCTGCTTTAACCGAGAATGTTAACCCCTTCTCAGAAGTAAGATTAGCCCAGCGTACATCCTCGTGGTTACCGCATTCCATCGGTTTTTCATAGCCGGTCATCTGTTGGTCAACACGGCTAAAATAATGGGCAACATCTGAGCCTTGTTTTCTGTCGGCATAATTTTCCATAGGCCCACGACCCAGGTAATCGAACCGGTCGAGCCCTTTATTCAGCAACATGCGTACACCGATGCGGGCCAGCACCAGTTTTGGATCATTGAAATTGACTTCATTTTTCACATTGATTGTCCCGTTCGCGTAAATGGTATATACAACATGATGATAAACATTAAAACCTTGTCTGCCCGAGCCGGTTAAGTTCACCTCGATCTCAACAACGCCGGGAGAAACCTGGGAATACTTTAAACCGCTTGCGGTCCAGCTTAATTCTTTTAAGCCCTTCCGGTCCCAATCCTCATAAGCCCACATGTCGTCCTTCTGGTGTGGGGCTCTCCATAGATGCAGTGCCGGGCCACCATTTTCTCTAAGCAGATTCTCTCCATTTTCTTCTATTCTGTAAAAGTTCCCCTTTACTTTATCAAACTCCAGGCTAAACTTGTCACCTTTCACTTTGATCAACCCAGTTGAGTCAATCAGGGTTAGACGACCAGCCGGCATTTTGTTACTTGCGACAGCTTTTGCCACAGGAATTTCAATTTGCTGTGCGGCTACTTCGTAACCTTTCGGCGCCCATAGTTGATCAGAAGCCAGGTCAAAGGATATACGCAGAAAATATTCTGCACCTGCTTTAGGCTTAAGCGGATAAGGGATTTTTACATCCTTTTCTTCTCCGGGATTGATATTACCCGGGTTAAAATTACCGGAGGCAATATTGGTACCGTTTTCGCTCAACGTCCATTCTGCACTAAGGCCATTCAGGCTGATAAACTGGTACCTGTTTTTTATACTGAAAATTTTGTTCGGAATATCTTTTGCCTTTATGGTGATCCACTGATAAGCATGTTTCAACTCAGGGTAATGCGGTTTAGGCGACCTATCAGAAAAAACAACACCCTTATGAATAAAATAACGATCGTTAGGATACTCACCAAATCCGCCACCATAGGCGGTTATATGATGATTAGGGTCGCGGTCGTTATAAACTCCCTGGTCCTGCCATTCCCATATAGCGCCGCCAAGTAAGGTTGGATACTTGTCAAAAAGCTCATTGTAAATATCAACAGATCCCATCGAGTTAAACATGGCGTGTGCATACTCGCACAAATAAAAGGGTTTCGTCAAGGCATCGTCTTTAGCTTTCTTTTCCACGTCATCCACTGATGTGTACATTTCGCTGTCCAGGTCTGCTGGATTATCGGTACCTATACCAAAGCCCTGGTAATGTGTAGGGCGGGTATTGTCGATACCTTTGATGACTTTTAAAATAGCCCTGAAATTTGAACCTCCGCTTCCACATTCGTTTCCTAAAGACCAAATAAGTACCGATGGATGGTTCTTGAAATTTTCGACATTCGCCACATTCCTTTCAATCAAAGCAGCCTTTATTCTTGGCTCTTCATTAAATTCGTCCCAGGCGCCATGACTTTCCAGGTTGGCTTCAGCAACCAGGTATATTCCGTATTCATCGCATAATTCATACCACCGCGGATCGTCTGAGTAATGGCAGGTTCTCACGTGATTGCAATTTGCCTGTTTGATCAATATTATATCCCGGATCATCTGCTCTTCGGTGATCGCATGCCCGTCATCTGGCCAGTTCTCGTGCCGGTTAACGCCTTTCAATTTAACCGGAACGCCATTAACTAAAAATAAGCGTCCCTTTATTTCTATCTGGCGGAACCCGGTTCTTGATGATAAGGTTTCCAACTTACGGTTCCCGTCATTTACCGTCAATACGGTTGTATAAAGTTTAGGTGTTTCTGCGTTCCATTTCTCTGGATCTTTTACAGGAATATCCACATTAACAGTCACTTCTTCATTGGGCTCCAAGGCGGGTATCTGTTTTTTCATTGAGCCCCCCGGCACCATAACCTCGCCATTAAACAGCGATATTTCTAACTCTCTGGACTTGACTGCCACATTGCTGTAGTTTTTTATTTTTGCAGCAACCAGTAAGTGGGCATCATGAAAATCTTTATCAAAGGTTGTTTTTATGAAGTAATCCCTGATGTGTTCCTGAGGGGAACTCCATAAAGTGACATTTCTGATAATTCCGCTCAAACGCCACATGTCCTGATCTTCCAGGTAACTACCTGTTGTAAAACGGTACACCTCCACTGCAATTAGGTTATTGCCAGGTTTTACGTATTTGGTTATATCGAACTCTGCTGCGTTGCGGCTATTTACACTGTAGCCAACTTTTTTACCATTTATCCAAAGAAAAAACCCTGCATCAACCCCATCAAATGTTACAAATATGCGTCTTCCGTCCCAGTTAGCCGGAACCTCGAAATTGCGGCGGTAGCTGCCTACCGGATTTCGTTCCTGGTACGCAGTATAAGTCACTGATGGAGCGCTCATCACATGCGGAAAGTCTTTCTGAAAGATATAAGTATAATTACTATAGTATGGCGTACCATATCCTTGCAACTGCCAGCAGGAAGGAACTTTAATTTCTTTCCA
>Ga0157375_10003504_pt1 | contig 13608 bp, 10 predicted proteins | sample M35metaG_FD_115311 | JGI IMG/M metagenome (GOLD analysis project Ga0157375, IMG submission 115311) | Miscanthus rhizosphere microbial communities from Kellogg Biological Station, Michigan, USA - M3-5 metaG | ecosystem: Host-associated > Plants > Roots > Rhizosphere > Soil | place: USA: Michigan...
CAAGTCAAAGTCGGGGCCAAGATGCCGAACTTCAAATTTACCGACGAACAAGTCACGCAGCTCGCTGATTACATCGAAACGCTAAAATGAACGGGAACACGTCGATTACCGCTACAGTCGCGCACCTGCTAACGCCCGCGGAGCGACAGCACTGGAAGCTGGCCTGGCTTTCCACTGTCGATCACAAGCGCATCGGCATTCTTTACATGCTGACGGGCCTGGTGTTCTTCGTCATCGCAGGGATCGAAGCGCTTTTAATACGGTTGCAGCTGATGGTGCCTAACAACACGCTGTTGGGTCCTGATACTTACAACTGGATGTTCACCATGCACGGCACGACGATGATTTTCCTCGTCGCGATGCCGGTGCTCTTCGGCATCATGAACTACATTTTGCCGCTGCAAATCGGCGCGCGCGATATGGCGTTCCCGCGCCTGAACGCGCTGGGTGTATGGCTCGTACCGTTCGGCGGCATCCTGTTGCACTTCAGTTTTCTCGCCGGTGGTCCGCCAGCGGTGGGCTGGTTCGCGTACACGCCGCTGAGTGAGGCACCGTATTCCTCGCAACTTGGCGTGGACTACTGGGCGATATCGCTGCTGGTGCTCGGCATAGGCTCGGTCAGCGCGGGGATCAATTTTATCGTCACTGTCCTGACTGAGCGCGCGCCGGGCATGACGTTACGCCGACTGCCATTGTTCAGTTGGATGGTTTTCTGCAATTCGTTCCTGGTGATTCTGGCGCTCCCGATTCTCAACGCGGCGCTGGTGATGCTGTTGATCGATCGGCTTCTCGACGGTCGATTCTTTCTGCCGTTCGGCGGCGGCTCAGCCATCATGTGGCAGCACATTTTCTGGGCGTTCGGGCACCCTGAAGTGTACATCGTCGCGATCCCCGCATTTGCGATCCTGTCGGAAGTGATTCCGGTTTTCTCGCGCAAACCGATTTTTGGCCACGAGTTCGTCGCCGCTTCGACTGTTGTGATTGTTTTCTTGAGTCTGCTGGTCTGGGCGCACCACATGTTTACCGTGGGCCTCGGGCACACAGTCGATCTGTTCTTTGTCGCGGCCAGTGTGCTCATCGCTGTGCCGACCGGTGTGAAGTTGTTCAATTGGAGCGCCACGATGGTGGGCGGGCGTGTGCGATTTACCACGGCCATGCTTTTCTGCGTTACAGCGCTGCTGCAGTTTCTTATCGGCGGACTCACCGGCATCAGTCACGCGGTCGCGCCGCTCGATTGGCAAACCAAGAACAGCTATTACCTGGTCGCACATTTTCATAACATTTTTGTCGGCCTGATCGTCTTCGCGATCCTGGGCGGGATTTACTATTGGTTTCCGAAAATGAGCGGCCGAATGATGTCCGAGCGCATCGGTAAATGGGTGTTTTGGCTGATGACCATCGGCTTCAATCTGACGTTCATGATTCAGCATGTACTCGGATTGGCGGGCATGCCGCGGCGGACATTTACCTATCCAGATCTTCCGGGGTGGACCTGGATGAACATGGTCTCAACGATCGGCGCGTTCTTTATGGCGGCCGCGTCCATTCTGTTCGTGTGGGATCTAGTGATTAGCTTGTTCCGCGGAAAACAGGCAGGCGACAATCCATGGAACGCATGGACGCTGGAATGGGCGACGACTTCACCGCCGCCTCACGAAAATTTCAATGCGCTCCCGCCGATTCACAGCCGACGTCCGCTTTGGGATTACGCGAACCCCGATCGTCCGGATCCAGTCGTGCCCGTCGGGGGAGCGATCGACACCTGTCGACCGGACAAAATCAAAGCCGGCGTAATCACGTTCATCATTTCCGAAGCAGGCTTCTTCGGAGTGCTGATCCTCGCGTACCTTTTTTACAATGCGACTTCGCAAAGCGGGCCCGGGGCGCAGCAGTTGGACGTGCTTAAGACGACCATCTTCAGCATCTGCTTGTTTGCGAGCAGCTTTACGATCTGGCGATCCGAAGTGGGCCTGCGAGAAAACAACCTCGGGAAAATGAAGGCTTGGCTCATCGCGACGATTGTGCTCGGAGGCATTTTTATCGTCGGACAGGGACTAGAATACTGGAGCCTTTTTCAGAGCGGCGTTACGGTCGGCTTGGATCTTTTTGCCACCACCTTTTTCACGCTCACTGGATTCCACGGATTACACGTCAGCTTCGGTTTGCTGGCCTTGCTGGTGGTGCTCGGTGTAGCTCTTGTCAGTAATCTCAAAAACGGTCGTTTCCCCGCGCTTGGCGCTGTCGGTTACTACTGGCACTTCGTCGATGTGGTGTGGGTGCTCGTGTTCGCGATCGTTTACCTCTGGCCTTTGATCCGATGACGACACAGCAGTTTCACTCCGAAAAGCAGGAACAAACAGGAAAGATATTTACGTGATCACAATGGAATACGCACAGCGTGGTGTGGGTCGCCTCGCCCTTTCTAAGGGAGAGGGAGAGGGTGAGGGTTTAGGCGCAAAACTTGCCATTCCAGTCTCAAAACCCCTCACCTCAATCCTCTCCCCTTCTCGAAGGGGAGAGGCGGAAGATACTTGGCGCGAACAACACTGAGTTACATGACGACGCAGCAATTTCTCACTTCAGCGTGGACGTGGAATATCGCAACGTTCGTTGCAAGTGGCGCTACGCTTGTCGCGTACTTGTGGCTCTTCGGTATCAACCGTCGCATTCTGTATCTGCTGGCGGCGCTCGGACTGTTTTTGCTGACGCTGAGCTCACCGCTCAACGCCCTGGCCACAGGTTATCTTTTCAGCGCGCACATGCTGCAACACATCCTGTTGCTGCTGATTGTGCCCGCGCTGGTGTTGATGAGCCTACCGCGCTGCGTCACGCTGGGGCCGCGCTCGTGGATTATCGGTAACCCACTCGTCGGCTGGATGGCCGGCGTTGGTGCGATGTGGTTGTGGCATGCACGCCCTCTTTGCAATGCCGCGGTGTCATCGCAGTTCGTTAACGTGCTGCAAATTTCGTCATTACTTTTGTTAGGCGCGATTTTCTGGCGGCAAATTCTTGCGCCCCGTGAAGAGGAGCGAATGTCACCGGCCGGCGCAGTCCTTTATCTTTTTAGCGCCTGCGTGGCGTGCAGCATTCTCGGAATTCTCATCACCTTCTCGCCGGTGAGCGTGTGTCCAATTTACGCGCAACCGCCCGTTGATCCCCTCGGCGTTCTGAACTTGGTTCAATCGCACTGGGGTATCACTCCGGATAAAGACCAGCAAATAGGCGGCCTTCTCATGTGGGTGCCGATGTGTCTGGTTTATCTGGGCGCGATTATTGCGCAACTTGCGCGCTGGTTCGAACACCCTGTCGCGAGCGCGCCAGTCACGAACAAGGTTTTATGACACAGCAGACGCACACGAACCTGCCTCCTGGCTGGGTGCCGTTGCCACACGAAACGCTGCCGCGTCCGAACTTTTTCCCCGCCGGCCTGGCAATGGGAATAACGTTCCTTTTCTGGGGCCTGATCACCTCATGGGTTATCCTGGCAGTGGGCATCGGTCTTTTTTGGGCGTCGCTTGCCGGATGGATTTACGAAATTCTCCGTGAACCAAGTCACCACTGATCATCCGTTACCAGAACGGCCGCTGACGCCCGAGGAAATTACTCGCCGGCGATTCCTGGAAAAACTCTGCATCGGCCTCAGCGGCGTATGCGCGGCCATTCTCGGGATTCCGCTGGTTGGTTTTGTAGTCGCGCCGATTTTTCGGAAGACAACAGGCAAATGGATTTCTGTCGGTAAGATTACCGACTATGAAATTGGCAAAACCGTCAGCGTCACCATCACAGATCCGTCATCACTTCCTTGGGCGGGAATCACGGCCAAGAGCGCGCTCTGGCTGCGCCGCGTGACCGACGTTGAATTCACCGCGTTCTCGGTGAACTGCACACATCTGGGATGTCCGGTCCGTTGGCTGCAGGACGCAGATCTGTTCATGTGCCCCTGCCACGGCGGCGTTTACTACTCTGATGGAACCGTCGCTGCCGGACCGCCGCCAAAGCCGTTGATCCGGTATGATGTGCGGACCGCAAACGGCCAGGTTCAAATCAAAACGATGGAAATTCCGATCACCACCACGTTATGAAGCCACTCGTGATCGGTTGCCCTGTCATTCCGAGCGAAGCGAGGAATCTCTGGATCATTCTTCGCGGAGCGCGGGCAGAGCAAAAGAAATCAGAGATGTTTCGCTTGGCTCAACATGACACATGCAAGCAAGCGATTTGAACCCTAAACACGGCCGGGATCAACGATCCCGGCTACAGATGCGATGAAACGGCTGATCGTCGGGACGTGGCAATGGCTCGATGACCGGCTCGGGATTTCGGCGTTGATCGGCCCGAGCTTAAAACATCTCATCCCGCATGATGCCCGCTGGTGGTACGTCTTCGGCAGCGCCACGCTGGTCGCCTTCATCGTTCAAGTGGTAACCGGAGTGGCCCTGGCTTTTTCCTACGCCTCATCCTCGTCGCAAGCTTACGAGACGCTGCAATTCATCACCGATCAAGCGCCTTTCGGCAGCTTCCTTCGAGGGATGCATTATTTTGGCGCGTCGGCCATGGTGCTGATGGTGGGCGCGCACATGGCGCAAACATTCTTGTTCGGTTCATACAAGTACCCGCGCGAGATGAACTGGACGACCGGCGTGCTGCTCCTCGCATTCACGATCGTGATGGGATTCACCGGGCAATTGTTACGCTGGGACCAAACCGCCACCTGGTCTGTCGTCGTCGCCGCGGAACAAGCGGGTCGCGTACCCTTCATCGGCAATTTCCTGGCGCAATTCATTCTCGGCGGCACGACGATCGGTGGCGCAACGTTGAGCCGCTTTTTCGCCATCCATGTCTTCATCATGCCGGCGCTCGTATTCCTTTTCATCGGCATACATCTCATGCTGGTGTTGCGCCACGGCATCGCCGAGCCACCGGTTGCGGGCCGGGTAGTCGATCCGGCGACGTATCGCGCCGAATACGAAGAACGAATGCACAAAACGGGGCGTCCATTCTGGCCCGAAGGCGCCTGGCGCGATTTCGTCTTTGGCACCGGGGTACTCGTCGTGATCGCGTTGCTTGCATATTTTGTCGGGCCGCCAAAGCTCGACGCCCCGCCCGACCCGAGCAATCTTAACGCCGATCCGAAACCGGACTGGTATCTGCTTTGGGCCTTTGCGCTGCTCGCGTTGATCCCGCCGCAGGTCGAAGGCTACGTGATGATTCTCGCACCGGTGATCATCGGCATTGTTTTGCTGGCGGCGCCGATGCTGAACAACAGAGGTGAGCGCGCGCCGTCACGGCGGCCGTGGTCGATTGCCGTCGTGCTGCTCAGCGTGATCATGATTGGCGCACTCTGGATTCAGGGCGCGAGATCGCCGTGGTCGCCAAATTTCGACGCGCAACCGTTGCCGGAAAAAGTAGTTGGCGCAACGAGCGGCCCTGTTTTCGAGGGCGCAAAACTGTTTCACGCGAAAGGCTGTCTCAATTGCCACCTGATCGATCGCATCGGCGGCCGTCGAGGACCCGATCTCACCTACATCGGCGACACACTTTCCGAGAGCGACATCGTGATCCGCATCGTGAACGGCGGCGTGAACATGCCCGCCTTCGGCAACTCGCTCAAGCCTGACGAACTCGCCCAGATAACTGCTTTCCTTCAATCGCGCAAACGTCCACTTCCATCGCAACATCAAGCCAATCAGACCGCTTCGTCCGCTGCCTCCGCAACTGAATGAAAGCTCGTAAGAGAAGCATAGCGACGCTGGCAGCCGACTAAACGCTCAGATTTGTGAAATGTCTTTCCTTAGAGGCTTCAGAAAGAAGTGAGACAAAAGAACACCACCGAAAATCATGCTGGCACAAATCGATCCGTCAGTTCTTCCTGCTTTGCGAATAGCCGGAACGTTCTTCCTAATTATCAACCTCACTGGTGGCACGTACATCTTTGGAAATCGCCACCGATTTTTTGACCAGGATACGGACGTGGACAACGACATCCCCACCGTTCGCAAGCTGCGGATGGAGGTCGTTATGATCCCCTGGTTTGTTTTGACTACGCTTCTTGTCGTTCTTCTAATCTATCTCTGGTCGGCTTGATAGTGGCGGCCTCCGGTTCGCCGCGCTGATCTGGCCTCCTATCGCAAAGCAGCGAGGGAATTATCCACTTTAGTGGTCGCGGTTCACTCGACCGCCATGCGTCTTTATGTCAAGAGATCGCCAGAAAAACCAAGATTCTCTAAAATTTCGCCGCCCGAAAGCTTGAGAAAGAAGTAGCCGATTAATGATGGACCAACGAAAAGCCCGGCCGCTTAAAAATTAACCAAATTGTCGCATGACCATTGGCACGAGAGGCCGTCGATTCCCTTATATTCACCGTCTCTACGGTGACAACAAAGGGACTCTTCGTTCGAGGACGAAGATTTTCTACTGACCGTGAACGAGGAGGACGTCAACCCGTGAACCAAGTGCTTCCGATCGTTTACCTGGCGAGACACGGGGAAACCGCGTGGACGCTCTCAGGGCAACACACTGGACTTACGGATCTGCCGCTCACGGAGCGTGGCGAACGCAATGCGCGCCGGCTGCAGGAACGATTGCGTGGACTGACTTTCGCCAAGGTGTTTACCAGCCCGTTGCAGCGTGCCAAGCGGACGTGTGAGTTAGCTGGCTTTGGACCTGTGGCGGAAATCGACCGGGATTTGGTCGAATGGGATTACGGCGATTACGAGGGTCGCCGTACCGTTGACATCCACAAGGAGCGCCCCGACTGGGAACTATTCCGCGACGGCTGCCCAGGAGGGGAATCGCCAGTGCAGGCCGCGGCGCGGGCCGATCGCGTGGTGAGCCGGGTGCGCGCAGTGCCGGGAGATGTGCTACTGTTCTCGAGCGGGCATTTCATTCGGGTACTGGCGACGCGCTGGATTGGGCTGGAAGTGACTGTGAACGCCAAGCGGTTCATGCTTAGCACGGCAAGCCTGAGTGCGGTGGGGTATGAAAACGAGCTGTCCCGGTCGGTGGTCCGATTGTGGAATGATACACATCATGTTGGCGACTAGCTCAGATAGCTGTCACACCGGAACACTAGCGCGAGAAACGCCCGGGCCATTTTTTAACAAGCACATGCCTTGATAAAACAAATGAAAACAAATCGAAAATCCGCAGCAATGCAGAAAGCGAGCACCGCCCGTAAGAGGAGTAGCCAAATCACCGCAAAGAAAAGAAAGAAAGTCGGCGTTAATGGAGCACGCCACGCGCAGGCAACAGTTCGCTCCACAACCAAGGATGCGCCGCTCAGTCGCGATGAGTTGAACAAGATCAATGCGTACTGGCGGGCCGCGAACTACTTGTCAGTCGGACAAATCTATCTTTACGACAATCCGCTCCTGAAGAAGCCGTTGAGCAAGGAGCACATCAAGCCGCGTCTCCTGGGTCACTGGGGGACAACACCAGGCTTGAACTTTATCTACGTTCACCTGAACCGGCTAATAAAGGAGCACGACCTTGATATGCTCTACATCACGGGCCCAGGGCATGGCGGTCCGGGCCTGGTCGCTAATGCCTACCTCGAGGGAACCTATAGCGAAGTCTACCCAAACATCTCCCAGGACGAAGAAGGTATGAAGCGCCTCTTCACCCAGTTCTCCTTCCCTGGCGGCATTCCGAGCCACGTGGCTCCAGAGACGCCGGGCTCGATACATGAGGGCGGCGAGCTCGGATATTCGGTTTCGCACGCGTATGGCGCGGTTTACGATAACCCAAACCTGATTGTCGCCTGCGTGGTCGGCGACGGCGAGGCGGAAACCGGACCCCTCGCCACGAGCTGGCATTCCAACAAATTCCTGGATCCTGTGACCGACGGCGTTGTCCTCCCGATCCTGCATCTGAACGGCTACAAGATCGCCAATCCCTGCGTGCTCGCCAGGATCAGCCATGAGGAACTGGAGAGCCTTTTCCGCGGGTATGGCTACACGCCATATTTCGTCGAGGGGAACGAGCCCGAGAGGATGCATCAACTGATGGCAGCGACGCTCGACACGGTACTAAGCGAGATCCATCGGATTAAGGCTGACGCGCGTCGGAACGGCTCCAACGGCCGACCTCGCTGGCCCATGATCGTGCTCCGCTCGCCCAAGGGCTGGACGTGCCCGAAAGAGATCGACGGCAAACGCACTGAAGACTATTGGCGCGCTCACCAGGTGCCAATGGGCGAAATGCATGAGAAGCCGGGCCACGTGCGCATACTGGAAAAATGGATGAAGAGCTACAAGCCCGAAGAGTTGTTCGACGAGGGCGGCAAGCTCATACCAGAGCTGGCCGACCTGCCACCGCGAGGCACGCGCCGGATGAGCGCCAACCCGCATACTAACGGCGGCCTGCTCCTGCGGGACCTACGGATGCCCGACTTTCGTGACTACGCCGTCAAGGTTCCTTCACCGGGGGCCGTCACTGCTGAGTCGACGCGAGTGATGGGCCGGTTCCTCCGCGACGTGATGAAGCTCAACATGGAGAGCCGGAACTTCCGGCTGTTCAGCCCGGACGAGAACAACTCGAACCGGTGGCAGGACGCGCTTGAAGTGACTAACCGAGCCTGGATGGCTGAGACCTATCCATGGGATGATCACCTTGCTCCAGACGGCCGAGTGATGGAGATGCTGAGCGAGCACCAGATGCAGGGGTGGCTGGAGGGCTATCTCCTCACAGGCCGGCACGGGTTCTTCTCCTGCTATGAGGCATTCATTCACATAATCGACTCGATGTTCAACCAGCACGCCAAGTGGTTGAAGGTGTGTAATGACATCCGCTGGCGCAGGCCAATCGCTTCGCTCAACTACCTCCTATCGTCGCACGTATGGCGGCAGGACCACAACGGATTCAGCCATCAGGATCCCGGCTTCATCGATCACGTGGTTAACAAGAAGGCCGAGGTAGTTCGCGTGTATCTGCCACCCGACGCTAACTCTCTCCTTTCGGTTACTGACCACTGCTTGCGCAGCCGAAACTACGTCAACCTGGTCGTCGCCGGTAAGCAGCCGGCTCCGCAGTGGTTGACAATGGACGAGGCGATCAAACACTGCACCGCCGGGCTGGGAATCTGGCAATGGGCCAGCAACGATCGTGGCGGGGACCCTGACGTCGTGATGGTTTGCTGCGGCGATGTGCCTACGCTTGAGACTCTGGCAGCCGTCGACCTCCTCCGTAAGTATGCTCCAGATCTCAAGATGCGTGTGGTTAACGTCGTGGATCTGATGAAGCTACAACCGCCGAGCGAGCATCCGCACGGCCTCTCCGATCACGAGTTCAACGCATTGTTTACCACAGACAAGCCAATCGTCTTCGCGTTCCACGGCTACCCGTGGTTGATCCACCGATTAACCTACAGGCGAGCCGGCCACGGGAATCTACACGTGCGCGGCTATAAGGAGGAAGGCACAACGAGCACTCCGTTTGATATGTGCGTGCGGAATGACCTCGATCGGTTCCACCTGGTAAACGACGTGATCGACCGCGTTCCGAAGCTGGGCGCGCGAGCCGCCCACGCCAAACAGGCGATCCGCGACAAGCTCATTGAGCACAAGCAGTTCATCTGCCGGCACGGCGACGATATGCCCGAGATTACCGGCTGGAAATGGGGCCAAGCCGCGGCGTCGGCTGAAGGCACCACTTCAACCGAAGGTGACAACGTCTGAGCGGCAAGAAGGCGATGTGAACGTGTTCGCGACCAGACAGGAGGATGATATCATGGAACAGGTTAGCACAGTAATCGAACCGACGAGCGCAAAACCACCCGAGCTGGACGAGCTTATAGAAAGATACGGGTGTGGCCCGGTCCAGTTCACTGGGACGGAGGATGCCCTCTACGAACGCCACCTCGTATTCGACAACGTTTTGGAAGCAACGGAGATCGGCGCCCGCGAGCGCTTTGAAGCGGTCGCACGCTCGGTGCGTGATGTTCTCTCCCAACGATGGATTCGAACAGAGGAAACCTACGATCGCAACGATCCCAAGCGTGTTTACTACCTTTCGATGGAATTCCTGATCGGTCGTTCGCTGGCTAACAATGTAACCAACCTTCTTCTTGATGACGCCACAAAACGGGTCCTCAAGGAACAGAGGGTCGATTGGTACGAGTTACTGGAACAGGAACCCGACGCAGGCTTGGGGAACGGAGGTCTTGGACGCCTGGCGGCCTGCTTCCTTGATTCGATGGCTACGATGGAAATTCCGGCCATGGGTTATGGCCTCCGTTATCAATATGGTATGTTCAAGCAAACCATTCAGGACGGCTGGCAACACGAAGTTCCAGATAACTGGTTACGTCGTCCTGACCCTTGGGAGGTCCCTCGTCCGCACGAGACAGTGGCGGTGCCACTCAACTGTTCGTTCAAGCTAAGTGGCGGAAGTTTACAAGCTGTAATTGGGCAAACATCCAGTCTAATCGGAGTCCCCTTCGATCGGCCGGTGGTGGGTTTTGGTGGCAAGACTATCAATACGCTTCGACTCTGGGAAGCAGCGGCATCTGATTACTTTAACTTTCAAGAATTCAGCAGCGGCGATTTCGTCGGAGCGCTAGCCGAAACACTCCAGGCCGAATCGCTGACTCGGGTGTTATATCCCGACGACCACACGGCCAAGGGCCAGGGACTGCGCTTTGTGCAGGAGTATTTCCTCGTTGCCTGCTCGCTGGCCGATCTTATCCGCCGCTTCCGTAAAACTAACAAGGATTGGAATACGTTACCGGACAAAGTTGCTATTCAGCTCAACGATACGCACCCGACGATGGCGGTGCCTGAGTTGATGCGGATTCTGCTCGATGAAGCGCATCTCGGTTGGAACGAGGCTTGGGATCTTACCCAAAGGACCTTGGCCTACACCAACCATACGCTACTGCCCGAAGCTCTTGAGAAGTGGCCCGTCATCTGGTTTGAGCGGATGCTTCCGCGTCACCTGGAGATCATCTACGAAATTAATCGCCGCCTGATTGATGAGGTCCGAAGACGTTTCCCTGGAGATGAGAAACGAGTCCGAAGGATTAGCCTTGTGGAGGAGGGCGGCGAGCGCAAAATTCGGATGGCCAACCTTGCTATTGTCGGTTCGCACAGCACCAACGGTGTCGCGGCGATCCACTCTCAATTGCTGCGCACAATGACGGTTAAGGACTTGGCCGAACTGTATCCCGAGCGTTTCAATAACAAAACCAATGGTGTCACGCCACGCCGCTGGCTGCTAATGTCAAACCGTGCACTCTCAAAAACCGTTACCGACGCGATCGGTAATGCCTGGGTGACCGATCTCAATCAGTTAAAGAAGCTCAAACCGCTAGCAGATGACAAGGGGTTACTTCAGGCTTTTCTAAGCGCCAAACGTGAAGCTAAAGTACAGTTCGTTGATTGGTTCAAGCGGACCACAGGTCAAGAATTAGAAGCCGACACTATTTTCGATTGCCAGATCAAGCGTATCCATGAATACAAGCGCCAACTACTGAACGCACTTCGGATCGTGGTGATTTACAATCGGCTGCGCGAGAACCCCAATTTCGAGACGGCGCCGCGAACTTTCTTCTTCGCGGGCAAGGCAGCGCCCGCCTATCAACTGGCCAAGGTAATTATCAAGTTCATCAATAGTCTCGCAGAAACCATCGACAATGATCCGATGGTCCGCGGACGGCTCAAGGTTCTGTTTCTCCCCGACTACTCTGTTTCAATGGCAGAGAGGCTTATTCCGGCAGCTGATGTCTCCAATCAGATTTCCACAGCCGGGTACGAAGCCAGCGGCACCAGCAACATGAAATTCATGATGAATGGCGCGTTGACCATTGGCACACGTGATGGCGCGACGATCGAGATGGCAGAAGAAGCTGGCGAAGAAAATTTCTTTCTGTTCGGCCTGACGGCGGAACAGGTGGCAGGTAGCCGCGGCTGGTACAAGCCGCAATGGCATTATGACAATGACCCGGAGACCCGCGCAGCATTGGACCTTATTTTCTCCAATTATTTCAACCGCCATGAGCCAGGAATCTTTGCGCCACTGCGCGAGGCGCTTCTGACCCAAGGCGACTACTATATGCACCTGGCGGATCTTAAGTCCTATCTACATGCAGACCAGCAGCTATGTGAACTGTACGCTGACCCGGCAGAATGGTCTCGCAAGGCAATCTTAAACGTGGCTACCTCCGGAAAATTCTCAAGTGATCGAACAATTGCCGAATACGCGACTGACATCTGGAATGCAAAGGCGTGCCCTGTTTCCTAGCGGCCAACTGTGAAAGGCACGATACAGAGACATGCCAATCTCTCCACTTGCGGGCAAACCGGCTCCAAAAGAGCTGTTGGTGGATCCGAGCCGACTTGAACATGAATATTACGAGCGCCGTCCCGATTTAGAAGATCGGAACCAGCTGGTAAGCTTTGGCACAAGCGGGCATCGAGGATCGCCGCTACAAGGGACATTCACCGAAGCGCATATCCTGGCCATCACGCAGGCCATTTGCGATTACCGGAGCAGTCAGGGTTACGATGGCCCACTTTACATGGGCAAGGACACGCATGCGGTGTCCGCGCCAGCCGAGCGCACCGCGCTCGAGGTACTGGCCGCCAATAAAGTGGAGACGATCGTCCAGAAAGATGACGGCTTTACGCCGACGCCAGTGATCTCACGAGCCATTCTGGTTTATAACCGCAACCGTAAAGAACATCTCGCCGACGGGATTGTCGTCACGCCTTCGCATAACCCGCCAGCTGACGGAGGCTTCAAGTATAACCCGCCTAATGGCGGCCCAGCTGATACGGACGTAACGCGATGGGTTGAACACCGCGCTAATGAGCTGTTACGCGACACGACGAGTATAAAACGCATACCGTTTCCCGCAGCGATGAGGGCTGACACGACACACCAGGAAGATTTCGTCATGCCCTACGTCGAAGATCTGAGAAACATTATCGATATAGATGTGATCCGCGGCGCTGGTCTAAAGTTAGGCGTGGACCCACTCGGCGGAGCCGCCGAGCCGTACTGGGAGCCAATCAATTCCGTCTATCACTTAGACATCAAGGTCGCGAACCCAACAATCGATCCGACTTTCTCGTTCATGACGGTCGATCATGACGGTCAAATACGCATGGACCCGTCAAGTCCGTATGCGATGGCGCGCCTCGTTGATCTCAAGAATCATTATGATATCGCCTTCGCCAACGATCCGGACTCCGACCGGCACGGCATCGTTACGCCTTCCTCCGGGCTAATGAATCCGAATCACTACCTGGCTGTCGCCATTCGCTATCTGTTGACACATCGGCCTGACTGGCCGGCTCACGTCGCAGTCGGTAAGACTTTGGTCAGCAGCAGCATGATTGATCGTGTGGTCCATCAGCTAGGGCGCTCCCTTTGTGAAGTGCCCGTAGGCTTCAAGTGGTTCGTGACGGGGTTATTCGATGGTTCCCTTTGTTTTGGTGGCGAAGAAAGCGCTGGGGCAAGCTTTCTCAGAAAGGACGGCACTGTCTGGATCACCGACAAGGACGGTCCAATCATGGGCTTGCTCGCAGCAGAGATTACCGCGCGGATGGGTAAGGACCCGGGCGAGCTATATCAAGAACTAACAAATGAGTTTGGTACGCCATTCTACAC
>Ga0157375_10003507_pt1 | contig 13605 bp, 9 predicted proteins | sample M35metaG_FD_115311 | JGI IMG/M metagenome (GOLD analysis project Ga0157375, IMG submission 115311) | Miscanthus rhizosphere microbial communities from Kellogg Biological Station, Michigan, USA - M3-5 metaG | ecosystem: Host-associated > Plants > Roots > Rhizosphere > Soil | place: USA: Michigan...
CTTAACAAGCTCTACAAGCTAACGCCAATGCAGTCGTCGTTTGGCGTGATCAATCTCGCCATCGTTAATGGACAACCGCGAGTACTCAACCTCAAGCAGATGCTCGAGTGTTTTATTGAGTTTCGGCGGGAAGTTGTTAAGCGGCGTACGGAATATGACTTACGCAAGGCCAAGGCTCGTGCCCATATTCTCGAAGGACTCACCAAAGCCATCGACGCGTTGGACGCCATTGTCACGTTGATTCGAAATTCGCGTTCGGTCGATGAAGCGCGTTTGTGGCTCACTGCCCAGACAAGCACGATGAGCGAGGTTAAGACTTGGAAAGGAGTTCCGTCGGACGTTCAGCTGAAGACCTACTTAACCAGGTTGCAGAAGACGATGGACCAGTTGAGCTTCTCAGAACTCCAGGCCCAGGCGATTCTCGATCTTCAATTGCGCCGGTTGTCGGCGCTCGAACGGCAAAAAATAACCGATGAGTACGAAAATATTATCAAGCTCATCGCTGAGCTTGAAGAGATTCTTTCAAACGAACGATCTCTGCGGCGTGTTATCCAAAAGGAACTCGAGGAAGTCAAAAAAGACTTTGGTGATGAACGCCGTACAGAAATTGTTGACGAGGGCGTCGAACTCTCCATTGAAGACCTGATTGCTGACGAAGATGTGGCCATCACTGTCACCAACAGCGGTTACATCAAACGAACTCCCATCACCACCTATTCACGTCAAGGACGAGGAGGAAAGGGACGCTTTGGAGCAGCAGCCAAGAATGGCGATTTTGTCGAGCATCTCTTTATCGCTTCGACGCATGCATACCTGATGATCTTTACCGACGACGGCATGGTTTACAAGATCAAGGTTCATGAAGTTCCGGACGCAGCTGCTTCAGCACGCGGTAAGGCAGTCGTAAACCTTATCAACATTCCTTCAGATCGAAGGTTGGCAGGCGTCGTTCCCGTGAAAGAATTTTCTGAGGGCCGTTTCGTTGTGATGGTCACTCGTAAGGGCGTGATCAAGAAGACTTCACTAGCTGACTTCCAGAACATTCGTTCGAATGGAATCATCGCAATCAATGTCGACGACGGCGATCAGTTGCTCGATGTCATTCTTACAGACGGCACAAAGCGAATCTTTATCGCCACTCACAACGGCCTGGCAATTCGCTTTGACGAGAAGAATGCTCGTCCCATGGGCAGGGCAACTCGAGGGACCCGCGGTATCGATTTACGTAAAGACGATTACGTGGTGTCAGTCTGTGCAGTTTCAGCTGAGGACACCGAGCGCATGTTGTCAGTATCTGAGCAAGGCTATGGCAAGCAAACTCCGATAACCACTTATCGTTTACAGTCGCGAGGCGGTAAAGGTGTTATCAATATGAAGACTACGGACAAGACTGGCAAAGTTGTAGCCGTGTTCCCGGTTGACGATGAATCGGAAATAATGATCATCACTCAACAAGGCAAACTCATTCGGCTCGAGGCAGGCCTTATTCGAAGGACGGGAAGAAGCGCGCAAGGCGTGCGACTCATCAAGACAGATGCATCTGACATGGTGACGAGCGCTTCGTTGGTGGAGCCGTCTGCTGAAGAGGAGCTGGAGGATTCGCCAGCGTGAGATAGCTGTCCGACAAACTTTAGGTTTGTCGCATGGTCAGAAACCGATCCTGCGACAAACCAAAGTTCGTCGGACTAAAGTTTTTCGGATAAGCCTTCTCCCTCAATCCAAACCTCGCCGTCCTGAAAGACTTCCTTCTTCCAAATCGGAACTGTTCTCTTCAGTTCCTTAATTATCCACTCGCAGGCTTCAAACGCCGCACGACGATGTGGAGCACTGACGGCGATAGCGACGCTTGTTTCGCCAATTTCCAAGCGGCCTGTGCGATGCACTATGCCGACGTGAGCAATCTCGAAACGCTTGTGTGCTTCAGCTCCGAGCTTCTGCATTTCCGACAGCGCCATCGATTCGTAAGCTTCATAGACCAGGTACTCAGTTTCACGTTCTGCTGTCCACTTGCGCGCGTATCCATCCAACGTAACGGTCGCTCCACATTCTGGTAGCACAACGCGACGAGCAACTGCTCCCACATCAATTCTGTCAGTCGTGAGTTCAAAGAAGTCGCTGGGGCAGCGATAGTCACAAACTGTATCTGACCCTCCGCTTACAGGAGGAAACACGGCCAGCTCATCGTTTGCTTTGACGTCAGTTTCAGGAGTTCCGTACTCCTGATTCACGGCAAACAGCAGCGAGCGCCCGAATCGTTTAAGGTCTGGATATCTCTCTAACAGTGCGTTCGTTGCGTCAACAAGTTTGGCTGGGGCCCTGAGGCTGAGAACGAGTGAGGTGGCACCCACGACATCCCTGGCGCTGCCAAAGAAGAGTACACGGACATCTATTTCGTTGTTGTAGGATTCATTCATTCGAACTCGATGTTTTTGCCGCTGTGTCCGTTACCTTTTGCGAGGTCGTGTATGCGAGCGCGTTCCTCGTAGCCGTCAACCGCCCGATTCAGCATTCCTTTCAATCGCTCTAATCGTTCGGCGGTTGAACGAAGCTCGAGTAACTCCTGTTTGACCTCAACTTCTACTTCCATCGCGGCGGCAACCAGAAACGACAGCCGCTGAGGTTCAGTATCGGATATGTCCGGCAGATTGATGCGTTCATCGTTGATGGTGCGAACCGCACGCGCGATCCTTGTGAATGTTTCGGCAACTTCGCTCGCCGCGTTTGTGAGATTACCCTCATCATCATCGTCGTCCTCAAAATAACTAACGCGCGCAACTAAGTACGGATCGCCACGCTCCACATACGAATCGAGGCGATACCTTACGACACCCATCGTTAGAATATTCGAACGACCGTCTGGGAACGTTTGTGTTTCAGTTACTTCAGCAACACAGCCGACCTGACCCACCGCAGGTAAGTCCAGTTCGGATGTGGTTGAATCGAAGTATGCAAGAGCAAAAAGATTGTTCGTTACTCGAATGTCTTCCAGCATCTGTTTGTACCGCGGTTCAAAGATATGAAGAGGCAGAGGTACTCCCGGGAAAAGAACGACTGGAAGGGGAAACAATGGGAGTTCAGTCACTCCGCGCACTTTTTCAATTCCTTCGGTCATTTGGCAATTAGAAACGGACGGGACAATGGCGTTTTAAAGACGAGCCATTATGTCAGAAAGGAAAGCTGAGTGTCAGTGTGGACATTCGAAGCCCAGTGAGGGCTGTGATGGTTGCTCACACTTGCCGTGGGCGTTTGCTGCAAGTCCGAAAAAAATAAGGCCTCAACTCCGGGGGAGGGACTCGGATCTTGAGGCCTGAAATGCACCTTCCGACGAAGTGGGAGTCATCTCTGGTGCGTGGAAACGATCGCAATGTGGGTAGCGATCGAATACTCAAAGAATTTGAGCAATTAGCTCTAATTTGTGAACAGGAGACAAACGGCAAATAGATGCCAACATCTCTTCAACGGCAAAGGGTTTGTCGAAAAACTCATCAGCGCCAGCCTCATAACAGGCTTTTTGAACTTCTGACTCGTCGTTCGAGCTCATTATCAAGACCCGTGAATTCGGGAGGTGCCCCTTGATGAACTCTAGTAATTGCAAGCCCATCAAAGGTGTGTTTTCCGATGGTGGCATTTGCAGATCAAGGATCGAAATATCAGGTTTGTAGAACGTCGCCCGACGGATCGCCGTTTTTACATCATTAGCCGTGATGACGTCATATTCGTCGCTTAGGGTCCAATAGAGCTGCTGCGTGATTGCTTCGTCATCATCGACGACCAGGATTCTGGGCTTCATGGTGGGATCTCCTAACTGCTGGCGGAGAAAAGCTGCAAAGCCTGTACCTCACATCACGATCTCGAATTGTGGGTACAAGCGATGGATTTGGCTTTGCATGGGATTTTGTGTGTCGACTATGGGGGACAGTCAGTCTTTGAGGGTCTACATTTGGAGACGAGAAACGCAGCCCCTTGTACGGTGACGAAGGATGCGGATTTTCCACACTAGGGAACCGGAAGTCTGTACTGCAGGGTACACACTTTGAGTTGAAATCAGCCTCTGGCCTCAGGGCAGTGGTTTTTTTGGCTTGAGCGTTGGTACAGGTGGTGCACCATCGGATGGCTTGTCCGTTGTTGGCGTATAAGTTGGTTGGTTTGCTGGCGCAGGGTTATCGATTTTTGGTTTCGCCGGTGGCTTCGCCTCGCGGGTTGGTTCGTCATCTTCACCAACTTCATCGACGACCTTCAGCTCTGCGCCAAACTTCTGATAACTCCTGAACCGCACATCATTTCGACTCTGCAAGACCATCTTTGGTTGAACGGTCGTCATGAGAATCTCAGAATGAGATGGCAACAAATACTTATGTTCGTTGATGTTCACCCAATCGTAATCGATCAAACTGGTCGCGGCTGAAATTGGGAAGCCCGCAGGAATCTCAGTCGCAATCTGTTCGAACCGGAGAACTCGATCCAACTCCCGATCGATCCACATCCGTCCCTGGGAACCTGCTATGGTGCTGGCTCCTGTATCACCAACCGAAAGTGTGAGCTGAGAACGATCCTTCGGAACCGAGTATTCATAAACAATCGTCCGTCGACCCTGAATCGTATCGGTGTCCACCATGCGGAAATCAGCTTGAGATTCAGGTTTGAAAATATCAGCAAGTGCTGAAATGTATTCGACGCCACTCGACGTGGCGCCTTTCACATACTTGCTGTAGTCCTTACTTTCCTGAACGTCTGCTCCAGTTGGCACTCCGTTAACAGTCAAAAGTTTGTACTGCTCTCCCTGGTTAGCGCGATAACCTACCGCGATTGACAAAGTGTCTTGTGGAATCCAATTAGTAGTCGTGCCGTATGCGACTGAACGTCGAATGAGTTGTTTGACGATAAAGTCGGGCATTGCACCAGCGGCAGCGAGAGTTACGTTCCGAGTGCGTTCGAGGAGTTCAGTTCCTTCTGTGGAGGAAGGAAGGGTGGACCCCACTGGATTAACTCGGCGTCGCTCGGCTTCTTCCAGGGTTCGTCGAAGCAAAGAGTCGTTGCCGCTCTTCGTGGCAAGGAGTGAACGCATTCCGTCAGTCAAAGGAAAATTAATTCCTCGTTTTCGGATCTCCTCGACGAGTTCGTCGCGCTTTTCGGGATCCCTGGGTAGCTGATAGAGCCACGACACGATTTCTTTGCTTGAGAGTGGCTGCGTGGTTTGGGCGTGCAGACGGACAGATTGAGAGACAATTAATATTAGGACAGGAAAAACGAACTTGCAGATGCGCATTCTGGGAGAACCTTCGAAAAACAAGATGACGGATTACAAACAGTCCGATGGATTTGGGGCTGCGGCGGTTGCCTCTGTGTGGTTAGCTTAACGCAAGCTTTGCAATTCTCGAAACGCGGCCTGAGTGCCGGGAGCTCAGGCGTCCCCGCCGCTGAACGCGACTTAGCATTGTAGCTGGGCACGCAGCAGGAAAAGACTGGAGCGCTAGTGCTGGGAGCGCAGGCGTCCCCGCCTGCTGACTGCGATTTAGCAATGTAAGTGGTTGCTGAGCAGGCGAGGACGCCTGCGGTCCCAGCATCAGTAACAGAAGTGTCTTATCGCTTGGGAAAGAATATCGACACAGCGATTTAGTTCATCAACGGGAACAAATTCCCCAGTTCGGTGTGCTTCACGAATATCGCCCGGACCGAGCACCACGGCTTCACTCCCGAGGATAGTCATTTGGGCGCCTTCGGTTCCATACGCAACGCTACCTGCTTTCTTTCCAGTCACACTTTCGAGGAAGGTGACCAACGGCGAGCTAGTGTCAGTCTCAAAACCTGAATCATTTCGATCGCAATTTACCTCGCAGCGGAAATCCGGATCATGCTGTATCTCATCCTCGATTGCGGAGTGAAGAAGATCCAGAACATGGTTTGGTTTCTGCGTTGGGACAGGACGCCATTCGAGTGTGAAGCGACACTCACCGGGAATAACATTCTTCGCTGAGCCCCCCTTGATTACGCCGACGTTAAGAGTAGTAAACGCTGGATCGAAACCATCGTGGCGATCCATTTTGAGTTGATCGCCTATGGTCTCAAGTCGTGAAATTAAACGTGCTGCGCGAACAATCGCGGAAGCACCCAGTGCCGGATAAGCGCTGTGTGATTCGCGGCCATGTACGATCACTTCCGCAAGAGAGTATCCCTTGCCCGCACGAATTGGCTGCAAAGATGTGGGCTCACCAACAATGCTGTATCTGATCTGAAATGGTTTGACTTGCGCAAGGTGTTTCGCGCCACGCAGTCCAATCTCTTCATCTGCAGTGAAAACCAATGCGAGCGGACGTTGCAATTTTTTGAGGTCAACACCTTCAAGGGCTGTTAGAGCTGCGGCGATGAATCCCTTCGTGTCGCATGAACCTCGCCCAAACAGTTTTCCTTCATCTTCGGTTAACCTGGTGGCGTATTCCCAGTTTGGATCGTAAGGCACAGTATCAGTGTGTCCGACGAGTGCCAGTTCAATTTCGGGTCTCTCCGAGTCTTCTGAAAAAGCTACCAGGTTTATCTTTTCGAGACCGTTCTCATCCGTGTAAGAAAACTGCCTCGTGAAGAGCCCAGCAGCTTCGCAACGCTTTTGCAGGTAGTCAACAATAGGCGCGTTCGAACGCGCTGAGACTGAGTCGATTGCCACAAGCTGAACAAGGGTTTCGTGAGCCGTCATTTTCAGTTCCACAAGCGACGTTGCAAGGCTTTAAAGTCGCTAACGATATTTTCCTGTGATGTGTGTCTTCCGTCCTCAACGATCCTTTTTCCGTGAACCACGACATCTCTCACGGCGTTGCGTGACAAAGAGAAGACGATATGTGCGAGTAGGTTGTCGGACGATGCTCCAACAATCGCAGGGTCGTTTAAATCGACCGTAAAAAAGTCCGCAGGCGATCCCGGTTCGAATCGTCCACCATCAAAGCCGATACTCTTTCCGCCATTCAAAGTTGCGCATTCGAACAAGCGTGTGGCAAGGCTTGATCCATCGTCGCTTGCAGGAGCCAGAACGTTCCGTTCTTTGCGTTGCAGTCTCAAGTGGTACTCGAGCTCACGCGTGTCTTCCAACAGATCAATTTGGGTTTGGCTGTCCGTACCAACAGACACTGTAACACCAGCACGAAAGTATTCGTCGACAGGAATTACACCATCACCGAGATTTCGTTCAGTTGTCGGACACGCGCACACGTTCGCGTTGTTTTTTGCGATTGCCTGAATGGCCTTCGGAGTTACGTGAATGGCATGGACGGCAGTGAAGTTCCGGTTCAATAAGCCCTCAGTATCAAGAAGCGCAACGGGGGAACGTCCATACTCTTCGATACAAGCAGAAACCTCTGCCGGCTGTTCAGCGACGTGCATATGAATCGGGATGTTGCTGTTCTTAACGAACCGATCGATGTCCTTCAAATAATCCAGCGAGACAGCCCGAACGCTGTGAGGGGCAGCACCAACCCAAACCATGTCTGATTTACAGCTCATGAGTTGTTCGAGATTTTTCAGATAGCTATCGGGCTGTTCAATGAATCGGACCTGAAGCGGATTCGGTTCTGTTTGGAATCCGGCACGTTCGTAGGCGACGCGAAGCAAAGCGATACGTAGTCCTACGTCAGTCGCCGCACAGATTACTTCTTTCGCAAGAAGATTTGGATCGTCGTAAGGTTGACCATTAATAGCGTGATGAAGGTAATGAAACTCACCGACGGAAGTACATCCGGACAACGCCATTTCCAGAAACGCCATTTTTGAAGCTATGTAAACGTCATTTGGGTCGAGCAAATTAGCCGCGCGATACATCAACTCCCGCCACGTCCAAAAACTGTCACTTGAGTGTTGAGATCGATACTCGGTGCAGCCACGAATCACGCGTTGGAAAGCATGCGAATGCGAGTTGATGAGGCCTGGAAGAATAGCTTTGTTCTTCAACGAGGTTGTTGTCAGATGCGGGTTAGCTTCTAACGCATCACTCGCAGAACCCACGCTTACAATGCGCCCTTCGTTATCGCAGCTTAGAGCGAGTCCGGATTGAAACTCGCCGGCAACATAAACGAGTTCAGGAAGCCAGGCTTGCTGTGCTGAGTTCGTCATTGATCTACGCAGTCTTGATCAGCAATTCTCGCAGGGCATTTCCGATATGCTTTAGCTTGTCGGAAATCTATTTACCTCACCAACAAAACTATAGCTTTATTCCGACAAGCTAAAGCAGATCGGACATCACTCTTGCAACTTCACAAATTCTTTGTTGCGAGGATCTCTCTGGCAGTTGAGCGATCGCCGGTGCAACTTATTCGACGCGGGGCATCCAAATACTCAAGTTTGAACTTAAGACGTTTGTACAACTCCACTATCCGTTTCGTAGCTTGATTGGATATCAACACTGGTCCGCGATGCTTCGACAACAGCTCAGCAGTTCTCACTTGATCGTCCCATGAGAAGCCTCCGGCACTGTAAGTTGTGAACTCCACGTCATAAGGAGGATCAGCATATATGAAATCCTCAGCCGCAAAGTCGAACGACTGAATGTCGCAGTTTGAAAAAGTCCAGTTGCTAAACAGTTTCCTGTAGGCATGGAAGTCGGTCGCGTACGTTATCGATTTGTAAGTGCCAAATGGAACATTGAATTCGCCGCTCTGGTTGAACCTGCAGAGACCGTTGAAGCAAGTACGATTGAGATAATAGAAAAGTTGGGCCGCTTCCGACGAAGCTTCCTTCGTTCTTCCGAGGTCATTGAAACGTTGGCGATGTTTGTAGAAGACTCTTTCATCGTTTTTCATTCCGATTCTCAATTCGAGACCCCTTTGAACCTGACGATAGAAATTTATGAGATGAGGGTTAATGTCGTTGAGAATGGCAAGCCTGGGTTGAAGACTAAGCGCAACTGCGAGGCCGCCACAAAACGGTTCGACATATCTTCTATCGCTGTGTGGCTTCCAGAAATGAGAGACGTACGATGCAAGCCAGCGTTTGCCGCCGGCCCATTTGAGAGGAGGTTTGAGATCTGATTGAACTCTCTCAGACTCTTCTAACACCTTTGAAGAAACCGCGATGACTGTCTCCTTCGAAAGAGGGCGCCGCTTTGGTCGCAGCAAAAGTCGTCACCAAACGTAGAACTGTCAGAAAATACCAACTGCCATTAGCCTCGTCAAAAAAAGCGCGGTTTGTACGATAAGCTTCAGCTTGTCGGATTGGCCGAAAAGCTAAAGAGCGTCTTGCAATAGTCAGAACCCGAACAGAGCAGCGTTGCTGAGACGCGTCGAGCTATAAACATTCCACTCCTCCGGAGTGAAGAAGAAACTGCTGCTTCATGAAAATAGCACTCCACCAGTCAATCGTGGACTTTGCAGGAGGCTCTAAAGCTATCGGACAACACTCATTGATATTGTTCAAGGCTCTCCGGTGACTCGGTCCGCGCATAAAAAAACTAACCGTTCGCTCCTTCGCCACTGATCTTATGAAACAGAAAACAGCTTACGCCAAACCCGAGACGCATAAGCATGCGATAGCCTGAGCGGTCGATAGGCGTAATAAAACGAATGCAATGACGGCGGAAGTGTTAGTGCTTCCCAGTCCGACAGCGTCGGCACGACGAGAGCTCGCACGATTGAGGTCAGTGCGTCACGTTTCCGGTCCATGACTTGAAAGTTGTAAAGGTTGGTTTCTCGTGATTCAGGTTCGCTCGGTTCCTCCAAAAACAAATTGGCATGGAAATGTGCGGCGACTTGAAGCATTCGGCCATCGCCATCAATCGAATCGAAAACGTGGTCCGGCACAGCCCCGTCAGATATTAATTCAGCGAGGCGCAATCCCAGCGCAAGTATCCGCTTACAATTCGAAGCAGAAGCCCTCGCAACAACAACGCCCCAATCGAGGCTTTTCGACTTAATCACTTCAGCCAACGATCCCATCCACTCAAGTCTCCACCAAAGATGTTTGCTGCCATGCATGGAGAGGTAGATAACGAGATCCTCCAAACCAAATGTAAGGACCTCCGTGTTCATTAGACGTACTCGTTGTAGACGCGACATGAGGTCCGTAGTTGTTAAGCTAAAGACAAAGCTTTTTGGCGACAGGGCCCAATGAAGATCGAGAACGGGAGAACTGTCCTGCACAAACTCGACCTCGCAGTGAAAGGAACGATGCGAAAGCTCTTGCGACTTCGTGAGCGCAGGCATCATTCGATAACCGAGGGATTCGAGCAACGTCCTGGCTTCAGTGAATTGTTTGTTGTCGATCAATAAATCAATATCGCCACACTGTCGAAGAGTGATGTCGCCGTACGCCATATCAGCCAATATTGGTCCTTTGAACGCAGCGCTTACAATGTGGTTCTGAGCGAAGACTTCCGAGATGAGCAGCAGTCTCTCGGTCAACATCTGCGCCTCCCTGGCGTTGCGAAGTGCATGGGCAGAGATCTTAGCAAGGACCTCGGCGGGAACTATTGATCGATAACACTCCGTCAGATGTTTTGTTAGCAGTGGCAACACGCCGTGAGCGATCGCGGTGTTACACAAGTAGTTCCAGTCAGCGACTGATCGAAGGCACTGCTCTAACTGAGCCTTGTGAGACGCATTGAGCTCACGTCGTGTGACACAACGTAGGATTGAATGCTCTGGTCGCTCGCTACTCATAAGATTGAGACTCTTAAGGCAATCGTTTGCGCAGCAAACATTGTGGCATCGGTCGATTGCACCCGTGGAACGATGCAGTCTTACTGGCTATACTTACCTGAGAGTCGGGCGATACGGGTTAAAGCCTCGGAGACTTTCGAGAATTTTTCGGGGAAGTGCTTCAATATTCGCTCAGCTATCTCAGCGTGCGTACATTCGTTCTCCATCAAGTTGAGAATCATCTGATCGATCCTGCCTTCAGCGTTTAACCGGGGAACAAAACTAGTCGAGATCCTGCTTAATCTATTCGTCGACACTGGCAGTGAAAAGAAAGTGGACTGCTTGAAGCCAGCCTCGATCTGATTTGGGCCGCTTGCCTTTCTTATTGATGTTTCCCAGGTCCAAATATAATCATCATCGACAAATGAAGCGCTGATTCTAGTTTCAACGATGTCACCTTCAGCGAGAGACCTGGGTTCCGTCCATGGCAAGAATGCACTCCCGTACACGTCAGCTCCCCCTCCGGGGGCATTGCTGAATCCAATTCCTTTGGAAAGGATCGTATCAAACCACGCTACAAGGCCGTGAGCTAGTCCTCCGCGCGTTACTACCCAACGCAAATGCGCTTCTACGTTATTCTCTGTGATTGTGGAATAGTCGAGTTCAGCCCATTGCTGTGGAGGGGTCAGCATCTGTTCGGGACTCACTGTTCCGCGGTTCCACGTGTTCATGACATATCGCATGCCGGCGCGAAGATCGATCCCGTAGGTGTCTAAACTCCACACTTCGCTTGAAGGCGAATACAGTTCCGGCGCGGTCACGACCGCCGCCCACAATGTGTCCTGCTGCGGAATCAACACTCCAGCCGGTTGCAGAAAACGAGTACGTGCATCGACGATAGACTTGATGTGATTGTCAGTAATCGGTAGTACTCCGCGAAGATCGGAAATGATCACATCAACTCTCTCTGGTAGCGAGACGTTGGTTGAAAGGTCTTCAATAAAACTGATGCGATCAGCACATTGGTTGTCGCGAGCTATTTCTCGAGCCAATTGAATAGCTTCGTTGGGTTCAATTGCGTAGACCTTTCGCGCACCGAACTTACAAGCCAACACCGCGAAGATTCCCGTGCCTGTGCCGAGATCAAGGACTACTGAGTCGGAGTTGATGTTTTTACCCAGGGCCAAAACGTAAGGATCCATTCTGACCTTGTCGCGAATCATTCCTCCGTAATCGATGACGCTGTACATACAAATAGAATCAAAAGTGATTTAGTTTTTCTCGGTGCAATCTCAGTGTTCTCTGTGTCTCTGTGGTGAGGAGTCTGTATCAGTTTAACCACAGAGGCACAGAGAACACGGAGATTGCACCGAGAAGAATCTCCTGTGCTGCCGATCAATAAATTAAGCTGAACTCATCAGCCGAATTTTGCAAAAGGCTCTACAGGTTAAGAGCCGGATCGCTATGAGCCACAGCTGGGATAATAAGTTCCTTCAAATCTGCTGCCGGCATCCATGAAGTGTTCTGCGCTGTAAGCTCCCGATACTTGATGATGAGTGAGATGCATGATCGCCAGGTCAGATTCACTTTCAACTAACGCCATACCGACCGACTGATCTCCAAGGAATGCCTCGATCGAAGGGAAGAAAAAGTCTATCGGACCATAGTCAGTCGCTTGCGGGCCAACGCTACCCTCATAACGTAGTGAGTCTCCGCGTCCATTCTCCAGCAGCACACGATACTTCACAGTCTTGTCATACCCGGGGGTGATGCCACAGTTTGTAATTGCCAGGTACGAAAGAAGCGGCGCCTTGTTCCACACCCGGTAATAACTGCGGTAGACAACTCCTGGTGGCGACAAAACGTTACCCCCGAGAAATACTGGACGAAACTCAGAAGCAATTGAGTCGCTCAATGTTCGGAGATGTTCCTGAGCATTCCAAATATCACTCCAGGCCATGACCCTCGCGGTGCTTTCCTGCGTTCGATATTCAAGAAGTGCTTGAAGTCTTCTGGGGTAGAAGGTCCTTTCGTCCGCGGAGAAGTTTAATGCGATATGACCTGTAAACGAGGATTGCGAATCGTTAAGTAGATCTGCGATGTGCCCGCGTGTCAGTTGGTGGCGCCTGGCGAGAAGCCAACGGTCTCGATTTGCAATGAGCGAACCTGATTCGTCATATAGTTTCGCATCTACCCAAAAGTCTTCTTCGAGATCGCCATGAGTATTTAGCAGATTGACTGTTGTCGACAAGTGATCATTCTGCAAAGCGACCATGGGATTAACTTCACCGCGGCCAAGATATTTATGAAGGTGACGCGGCAATGCTTGCCATTCGTAAAGGTTCCCTCCGTGATAGCCGCTTAGCCTTCGTCCTGTTGTGAAGACGTAAGGACGAACGAAGAGACCCTTACAGTCGAATTGACCGGCGAGAGTGAGGTGTTGGGCTTCGCTCCAGCTCGCGAGATCAGGAAACAATCTGCCGAGCTCTAATTTGTGAATTGAAAAAGGAGGCATCGCAGGTTGATAGAGCGCCTCACGGGTTTGGCCAGAATGATTTTTGACGGTGAGTTGAATACTCCCGGCTGCCTGAGCTTCTGGCCCATTCATAACAACCAGAAAATTATGGTTGGCCTCAGATTCAAGGAAGACAATTTCGGTGAATTTGATTGGAGTACTAGTTTTTTCATGAAACGATTGATCATTGTGGAAAGAGACAATGTCGCCTTCGTCAGAATACCAATCCACCAAACTGAAAAGCCGATTGTATTTTCTTTTTAGTTGAGAGAGCGCAGGAGAATCTGCTAAGGCGAATACTGCCAAGACTCCTTCACTGAGTTGTGCGAGTTCCTTTTGACTACGGGAGTCGAGAAAGATCGTTTGTTCCCCGGTGACTGGACGTTCCCAGGTTGAGATTAATTGGCCAGAAGTGTCATGAAGTGCGAAGAGAAGAGTAACGTGGCCCATCTCTGACGGGTCAATGTGGTTGGTTGC
>Ga0157375_10003509_pt1 | contig 13599 bp, 10 predicted proteins | sample M35metaG_FD_115311 | JGI IMG/M metagenome (GOLD analysis project Ga0157375, IMG submission 115311) | Miscanthus rhizosphere microbial communities from Kellogg Biological Station, Michigan, USA - M3-5 metaG | ecosystem: Host-associated > Plants > Roots > Rhizosphere > Soil | place: USA: Michigan...
AGTATTAACCTAACCTATGGCATTCATCATTCTCTGCAAAGACTACTAGGGTATCTAATCCTGTTTGTTTCCTGTGCCTTCGTCCTTCAGCGTCAGTTATTACATAAAAGGCTGCCTTCGCCTTAATCAGTCCCTATAGTATCAAAAAATATTATCTCTCCTCCATAAGTACTACCTTCTTGTATATAACTCTAGTTTAAATTGTCCCTTTTTCAGGCTAATTTTTCCGCTTAAGTACCCTTTAAACCTATTAAAGATGAATAACACTAGTCTCTTATGTATTGCCGCGACAGCTGGCACATAATTAGCCAAGACATAAATATATATTGTCATTATCAATTATATATATAGAATTTTATTCGATTAAAATCGATTTAACCTCCGTTTCCACTTACGTTTCCACTTTTTTCAATCTATCCCTAAGGTAGGCCATTCCTCCAAGTTGCCAGTTCAGCCGTTAGGCCATTGACCAAGATTCCCCACTGCTGTACTTACTTGCCTTGGGATTTTTTCATCCCCAATGTGGTCGATCAACCATTTCAGCTTCGACTAAGAAAATTCTTGGCTTGTTAAGCCATTACCTTAACAACTACCTATCTCTACGATATATCTTGTCCATCTTAAAGGGGTATTACCCTTTATTTAATATTATGAGGTATCTTATTTACCTCCCTTTAAGGTAGCCCGATAATTCAATACTCACCTGTTCACCACTTTTAATTAAATTCATATAGATATGTATAAATATATACATATCGTAATTATATTAAACGTTCGATTAGCATGTGTCAAGCATTTGGACAGCGTTCATTCAGAGCCATCACCAAACTCATCTAAAATTTACGAACAATCCTATAAATTCATATAGGAATTATACGTATAATTAATTAATAAATATTATTTCCTATTCATTATTTGAATGGGATATTTTATTAATAGTTGACATATAGTCAGTTGAAAAAAAATAAATAATATTTTGCCTTAGGTGCCCAAAACCACTAAATCCAAAAAAGGAATTTAATGGATAAAAATTTTCTTTTTTAAATGAACGTCCCTTTTAGTAACGCCCCTTCCTCGCGCTAGATCGTTATTATCAACCTCCAGAATATAATATTTTTATATTAATTTAAATATCATAAATCTGGCTGTATAACATCCGGGCTCTTTTATTTAAATATTCTAATTAAAAAAAATAGAATTTTTATGTTTAAGTTTTTTTTTATTCCTTTCTATAAAATTTAGAAAAATTTAATTTTTTATCTTTTCTATATTTCTATAAAATTTATAATCTCTAAGGTACAATAAAAAAATTTTTATCATCTTAATAATTATAAATTTTTTAAATAAACTATGTAAAGATAAATATAAACTATATCCTGTAATATTAATCTTACTAAAAAAAAGTCTATATATAAGTTTTGTTCTTTCATTTTTAATTTTTATTTAATATTGAAATACTAAATAATATTTTATTATTTTCTTCATAAAACTTTATTAATAAAAAAAAAATTTTTTTTTATATATTTTATTAACAATAATTTTCCTTTAATAGCATTATCCTTTAAATTAAAACATAATTTATAATAGAAATTTTCTAAAAAAAAATAAAATCTAAAGTTTTTTTTTAATTTTAATGTAGATCTAAACCATCTTTAATATAACTACAAGTTAAAACAACAAAAACTTGAGCTTGTATTACTGCTATAGCTAACTCTAAACCTGAAAAAGCTATTATAAAAGCTAAAGGAATTAATCCTAAAAAGAAAAAAATTATACCTGAAGACATAATATTAAAAGTAAAACCAGCTAATATACTTAATAACATGTGTCCACTCATTATGTTAGCACCTAATCTAAGCCCTAATGAAACATTTCTTGAAATGTAACTTATAAATTCAATTAAAACTAATAAAGGCAATAAAGCTAAAGGACAACCCGCAGGTACTAATAAAGAAAAAAATTCAAAACCGTGTTTTTGAAAACCTAATATTGTAGCCCCTAGAACAATAGTAAAACTTAATGAAAATGTTAATATAAAATGACTAGTTGATGCAAAACTATAAGGAATCATACCTATTAAATTATTTACCAGTATAAAAATAAATAAAGTGTAAATAAAAGGGAAATAAATTTGACCATTTTTGGAATTTATTTGGTTAGTTACTATACTATGTATAGTGGCGTATAATGATTCTTTACCTATTGATCAAGAATTGCTTACTAATTTATCATAGTTTGTACTTAACAAACTTAATACTAATATGAAAAAAAACCCTACTGTTAAATAAAATCCTATATTAGTAATAGAAAATTGAAAACTACTAAGTTGAGGTGCCTCTATACTTATTAAATTTCTTATTTCAAATTGACTTAAAGGACTAAGTATTTCAGTTGCTATGTAACCTTGAATAACAGTAAAACTTAAAGTACCCATTTGTACTTCAAGTATAATTAATAAACCTTAAAATTCAACCCATCTATACACACAAGATCCACTAAAACTAGTAAAGATAAATTATGCTAATATTTCGTATAAATTAGTATATTCATGAGGAATATATCCATCCCATAATTACCAATAGGAATATTATAAAAATTTTTAACTTTACCTTAAAATGACATAGTTATATAAAAACAAATAGCGTAACTTTATAAAATTAAACTATAACTTTTATTTTAATTTTTAGTTATCCTTTGAAATTATGATTATCAAAAAGTTTTGATATAAAAATACGTGATAAAAATAAACGAACAAATCTAGGTAATATATATTTAGATAATATATAAACTGTAATAATAATAATTATAAAAGCAAAAGTTATTTCATTTATAAAATAAAAAGGTATTAATTGAGGCATGATGATATATATTATATTTATAATTTAATACTTTTTACTCCTAGTATTAACGTAACAAAAAAGAAAAAATTTTTTTTCGAAAGGATAATAAAAATTTCGAAGTTTTAGGCTAAAGAAGTTTTTAGTCTAGTTTTTATATAATATAAATTAAACTTGCAACTGAATAATGTAAACCGTCCAAAATATATGAAGGATAAATACCAAATATAACGGTAAATAAAACTAAAATAAAAAGAATTAAAAATTCTCTTTTAGTTAGATCACTTATATTTTGTTTAAATAGTTTACTAAATAAACCTCCAAAAGCTATTCTATTAAACATATATATTGTATATGCTGCTGAAAAAATTATAGAAGAACTTGCAAAAACACCTAATATAGGTAATCTTTCAAATACTCCATAAAGTGACATAAATTCTCCGATAAAATTTAATGTTAAAGGGGCACCACAATTACCTAAACATAGTATAAAAAATAATATAGAAAATAAAGGCATTAATTGTGTTATACCTTTGTAGAAATAAATTAATCTAGTACCTGATCTATCATATAATACACCTCCTGCACATATAAATAAACCGCTAGAAACAAATCCGTGGGCTAAACCTAAAAGTATACCACCTTCAATTCCTTGAATTGTATTACTAAATACTCCTATTAAATATACTGCGGCATGAGAAACAGAACTATAAGCAATTAATTCTTTTATGTCTGTAGTTCTTAATGTACTAAAACTAGCATATATTATTGTAATGATACCTATTATATAAACAATAAAAGTATAATTTAGAGAAGCTTTAGGTAATATAGGTAAAATTAATCTAAAAATACCGTATAAACTTAATTTCAAAACTATAGCTGCAAGTATTATACTTCCCCCCAATGGAGATTCAACATGAGCTTTTAATAATCAATTATTTAAAAAAATAGTAGGAGTTTTTACAGCAAAAGCTATAAATATACCACAAAACAAAAATACTTGTGTAGTATAATCAAAATTTGTTTTGAATAATGCATCAAAATCTGTTGTTCCCATTATAGAAGATATAGTTAAAATTGATAGTAATAAAAACAAAGATCCTCACAAAGTATATAAAAAAAAGTAAAAACTTGCTCTTACTTTGTTACTAGATCCGAATAAACCTATTAATATAAATAAAGGGGGTAATATACTTTCGAAAAATATATAAAATAATAATATATCTAAAACTAAAAAGACAGCTAGTAATAATGTTTCTAATAATAACATTATTATTAAATAAGATCTAATATTTTCAGTTATAGAGTTTCAATTAGATAATAAAGCTATAGGCATAATTATAGTAGTCAACATTATAAAATATATAGATATTCCATCTATACCTAAATAAATATCAAAATAACTTAAATTATAATGTTCTTGTACAAATTGAAATTGGTTAGTATTAAAATCAAATAATATATATATTACTAAGGATATAATTAAGTTAATAATAGATGATATTAAAGCAATATTTTTAGCAAGAATATTACCATATATTACTTTGGATTCTGAAAAATTATTTAAACCTGATCCAGATTCTGAAGAATTTGAGTCTTCAGATTGATAAGAAACAACACTAGTTATTAAAAATATTCCTATCATAGGTACTAATAATAAACAAGATAATAACATATTAGAACCTAATAAAGATAGTGTTTTTATACTTTCTAAAAATATTTAGTTAAATTTACAACATAATTATCCATTATGATAGAGATAAAGTATTACTATGATTAAAACAAAAAAAAACTAAAAAATACAAGGTCTAGTTTTAGGACTTTATGGTTTTTTTAGTAAGTTTATCTGATTGAATTTAAAATAGATTTTGATTTAATGGTAATACATCAAAAGTATATAAAAGAGACGGTGCCATAAGGATTAAAGCAAATAAAATAGGTAATAAAACTGTTCAACAAAAAGCCATTAGTTGATCAAAACGTATTCTAGGAAAAGAAGCTCTTACTCATATAAAAACAAATACCATAATAGAACTTTTTAAACCTAAACTTAAACCATAAAATAATCCTATTCATATAGAATTACTTAATAAATTTTTGATAGAATATTCTATTAATGATATTCACTCTACTTCCATAAATAATAAATTAGAAAATAAAATCTCAAGAATGCTGAAAACAACTAAATAATCAAATAACAAGTAACCACCTATAAATAAAATACTTGTAAGTATACACATTAAAAGAATACTACCGTATTCAGCTAGAAAAAAAAATACAAATACAACTGCAGCATGTTCTGTCATAAACCCACTAACTAACTCTGATTCAGCCTCAGCTAAATCAAAAGGAGCTCTATTAGTTTCAGCTACAGAACCAATAAAAAATATGATAAATATAGGAAGTAATGGGAATATAAAGAATATTCCTTTTTGTGCTTCTATTATTGTAGTTATATTTAAACTACTTGTAAAAAATATTACAATTAATATAGCTGAACTTAATACTAATTCATAACTTATTAATTGAGCAGTACTTCTTAAAGAACCTAAAAAAGCATATTTACTATTAGCACTTCATCCAGCTAATAATATACCATATGTTGCTAAAGATGAAACTGCTAATATATATAATATACCTAAGCTAAAATCACTTATAGTTAAACTAGGTCCATAAGGTATTACTGCATATCCTAATAATGAAAAAATTAATGTTATAACAGGACCTAAGAAAAATAAAATCATGTTTGCTTGTGTAGGAGCTACATATTCTTTCAAAAGAAGTTTTAAAGCATCAGCAAATGCTTGAAGTAATCCATAATAACCTACAGCATTTGGACCTAGTCTTCTTTGCATACTTGCCATAGTTTTTCTTTCAGCAATGGTTACATAAGCTATAGCAAGTAAAGATGGAACTAATATTAACAATACTTCTACAAGGTTAATTACAGTAATAATATTAAAATATTTTATCATTATTTTTATATTTATTTAATAATTTTATTTTATTAGTACATATATGGACAAATACTCAACATAAAAACTAAATAAAGATATTAAAAACAAAAATTTTATATTTATAATATACAATCAAAATATAAAAAAAAAATACCTATCTTAAAGATATGAAAATTTAATTTAAATTAAATATAAAATTTAATAGGATCTAACGGATTTGAACCGATATCTTAATGATTAAAAGTCATATGTAATTACCGTTATACTAAAATCCCTCTATTGATTAAATCAATATTGAACTAAAACTTTGTAAAATCAAGAGCACTCAGATTTGAACTGAGAAATTAAAGGTTGAAGCTTTCTATTTTACCATTAAATTATACTCTTACAACCTATGGCTAAAAAAAAATCTATTAATAGATTTTTTAGTTAAGTTTATTTATGTAAAATAATCGTATTAATTAAAATTTATTCTGGGCTCTGCGATCCTATATACTTTAAAAAGAAGAAAAAACTAAAACAAAAATAAGTTTTATTAACAAAAAACGGAAAGAAGGTGGTTCGAACACCCAGGTGTAATACACAATATTTAGCAAATATCTTACCCTACCAATGGAAACCTTTCCTTTAATCGAATTAGATCGGATTTGAACCGATATCTCCTTTCGTGACAAGAAAATTCTTTACCAATTAAGTTACTAATTCTTTTTTTACGGTTAGTCGGACTTGAACCGACATACTCTGTTTGGAAGACAGTAATCCTACCATTGAATGATAACCGTTTATTAATCTTTTTGTTTTATTGTAATTATAATAGCACCTACCATTGCTAATAATAAGATATAACTCGTGATTATTAGTCATAAATTATAAGTAGTATACATAATATTACCTATACTACTTATATTTGTATTTTCTATTAAATTTTTATCCCATGTTTGACTTGTTACTAATAAAGGAAAATCACTAAACAAAATTTTTAATCATGTATTTTTTATAAATTCTTCCATATTATTATATGTATTAATATAAATATTTCCATATTTAGCTACATCATCAAATAATGAGAATAAATAATTAAATACAAGCCCTGTTACAATAGCTAGATTTATACTATTTCGAGTATTACTTTGTAATTCACTTGTTCTAACATTAATTAACATTAAAATAAATAAAAATAGTATAGATACAGCCCCTATATATACAATTATATATGATAATCCTATAAAAGTCAAATCTAGTAAAATTAAATAAGAAGCAATACTAGAAAATAACAATATTAAAAATAATACAGACACAATAGGGTTTTTAGATATAATAACAAATATTCCAAAAAGTATAGTTATTAAAGACAGGAAATACAAAAAAAGCACTTCATAACCGTTTGTTCTTATATCGTTAATTATAAATAGAGAATGAGTAATAAAATTAAAATAAATAAGAATTTTTACCCAATAGGAGTGATATGTTTATAATGTACTAAGCTATTTAATTTCGTTCTCATTTATTTTGGAGGTAAATGAATAGTTTAAAACTATACTTATTCTCATTTTAGATTCGAACTAAAATTAGAATATTAGAAGTATTCTGTTCTACCATTAAACTAATGAGAGTTTTTAATTATAATAAAATTTTAAACTTTTTATTTCAGTCTTAAAAAATTCTTTTTTATAAGCATTAAACTCTAAGAATTATAAAAACATCACTTATTATAATTAAAAATAATAATCTATTTACCTTTCTATAATATTTATAATTATAAATATAAAGATTAGGATTAAAATTTAAAGGGCTAAACTTAAACTAAATACCTTTATCTCTAATAATTTTTTTCACATCTTTAACTCTGAACAGGTAAAGATACAAAAGCATGAGGTTTAGGTGGACTACTTAATGCTCATTCTAAACTAGGATAACTCCTGTTTAATAAGGCTTGAAGAGTATCTGTGTAGTATTGTGGAGTCATTCAAGGATATCTAGTTACAGATTTTCCATCTACTAATTGTAAATAAACAATATGTAAAAATAGTCCTGCAGCTGCAACACTAACAATAGACCCAAAACTACTTATAATATTTCATCCTGCAAAAGCATCAGGGTAATCACTTATTCTTCTAGGCATTCCTTGTAGACCTAAGAAATGTTGAGGGAAAAAAGTTAAATTAACTCCTATAAATAACAATCAAAATTGAACTTTAGATAACATTAAGTTGTAATTTAAACCTAATAATTTAGGTACTCAGAAATATCACCCGCTAAACATCGCAAATACTGCACCCATACTTAATACATAATGAAAATGAGCTACTACGTAGTAAGTATCGTGGAAGGCAATATCTAAAGATGCATTAGCTAAAACAACACCTGATAATCCTCCAATTGTAAACATGAATACAAATCCTAATGCAAATAACATAGAAGGAGTTAATTTTAAAGAACCCCCATAACATGTTGCTAATCATGAAAAGATTTTAATACCTGTAGGAACAGCAATAATTAATGTAGCAGCAGTGAAATATGCTCTTGTATCTACGTCTAGACCAACTGTATACATATGATGACTTCAAACAATGAACCCTAAAATACCAATAGACATCATGGCATAAACCCGAGTTTTAGATTTTGATCTTATTCATCTCCGCCAGTACTGTCAAGACCAGGCTGGTCCATTAAATCCTGAGCTATTTCACTTGGTTTCTCTAAATTTGATACTAATTCTTTTTTAAATTCGTCTTTTTCTTTTTTAGATTTTCTAATATCTTCTATAATCTCTTGTTTTCATTTTAATCTATCTTCTTCATACTTATTTTTATCCCCCAAAGGAAATTTGGATTGAGCCCGCAAATTTGTATCCATATCTTCTTCCGCTTTTTGGTATGTTTGTCTAATATTTTTAAATCTTTTTTCCTCTATACTTGTTAAATCTTTCAGGGAGTCTACACATAGACTATCTTTATGCTTTTCTTGATATTTACCCAGACTAGCTTGATGCTTAGTTGTTATATCCTCAAGTTTAGCAAGAAAATCACGCATAATTTCACCTGTTTTTTTATCCTCGGGTAAACTATTTACAGATTCCGATAAACGATTACGAAATTTAGTTTCTATATCCAAGTTCTCTTTTTGTATTTTAACTCTTTTTATCCACATATTATTTATAAAATTATCTTCATTTTCAGATATTTTATTTTTTTCTTCTAATTGTTTTTTTAGATCTAACTCTTTTTTTACCTGTTCTAGCTGTTCTTTATATTTATTAACTTTTTCAAAAATTTTATCTACATCTGTTTGTTTTTGTGCAGAAGAAGTAAAATTTTTTATTGTAAAAAAGTAAAAAAAATTTTTAGGTTGCTCTGGAAATTTATATAATAGATTGGTCAATCTACTTCTGTTAATTTTAAAAATAGTATTATAAACAAAGACTTTGGGTTTTAATTATTTGGTGTCACTTAGTGAGTGTCCTTTTTAAATTGGTAACTACTTAATCCTTTCACTATTAAAATTAGAATTGGGATATAAATATCCACAATAATACAAAAAAGTAATAACTAAAGTAGGGATTTTGGTCCTACTCGTTTTGTCAATTTAGCACTTATATCATATTATTTTATTAATGATACAAATAGAACTCTAAACTCTAGCTCAGACTTGTGACCCAAGCTCTTTTTCATAAAATAATTGGTCTTTTAATAGTTATCCGAATATTTATATCAATTTATTAAGAAATATTCTAGTAGACACTCTTGTCGTTAGCTTCAGCTAGGGTATGTAATTGAAAATGAATAAGGGTAGGGGGTCAGCCTTCTTATTATTTTGCTATCATGAATATGCTGTCAATCTACATAGCTTTCGCTCACTAAGACTAGTGAATTTTATTAGGGAAATACTCCGGAAATCTAAACTTATTGCAAAAAAACCTTAATATACATTGCAAAAAAATCCTAATATACATTGCAAAAATATAGCAATTAAATAGTCAGCTTGAAAAAAACAAATGAAATATTAATATATACTAAAAAATATATAGAAAAAAAAAACAAGTAATAACTAAATAAAATATAGAATAAAAATCGTTTTTATAAAGAATAAAAAGGGGTAAATAAATATTAAGAAAAAGTTTAGTAAATTAAAGAAAAAAAAGATTTGTGAAAAATTAGATAACATTCTAAAAGATAAAAAAAGAACAAAAGAAAAGTACAAATCCAAGTGAAGAATTTAAATTATTTTCATGGTAAAAAACCACTAGATCTAGCTATCCTATTTATTTGATCCTTCAGTTTAGACTTATAAGTCTAAAACAACAAACCTCTTTCAAGGCTACTTAGAGTATACCTTAAACATAAAAATATTATTTTTTATGTCCAGTATCGTCTACTCGTTGCTCTTTTATCCTATCCCTAGATGAATAGGAACTTAGATCCGCGATTACCCATTTACTATTTTATAGTTATAATTAAGCTTGTTACTATCTCTTATACATTACTATAAGCCCTTTGAAAGTTACCTTTCATTGTTAGTACTTAATTCTTTAGGGCTTCCCCGGAGTTTGATACCGATGAACTTATAAAACTTGCTAAAGGTTTTTAAATTCCTATATATCCAAATACTGATTTATTGGAATTAGCTGAGATAGTTGTACTTATTATACCAAAACCTGGTATAATTAATATGTAAACTTCAGGATGTCCAAAAAATCAAAAAAGATGTTGGAATAAAATAGGATCACCCCCACCAGCTGTTTCAAAGAATGATGTATTAAAATTTCTATCTGTTAACACCATAGTGATTCCTCCTGCAAGCACAGGTAAAGATAATAATAATAATACAGCTGTAATAACTACAGCTCATCCAAATAAGGCTAATTTATGTAATCTTATACCTGGAGTTCTCATATTAACTATAGTAGTAATAAAATTAATAGCCCCTAATAAACTACTAACCCCTGATAAATGTAAAGCAAATATAGCTAAATCAACACTAGGTCCACTATGACTTTGTACCCCTGATAATGGAGGATAAATAGTTCATCCTGTCCCTGCTCCTCCTTCTATACTAGCAGAAAATACTAATAATAGTAAAGAAGGGGGTAATAATCAAAAACTTATGTTATTTAATCTAGGGAATGCCATGTCAGGTCCTCCTACCATAAGAGGCATTAAAAAATTACCAAATCCACCTATTAATGCAGGCATAACCATAAAAAAAATCATAAATAAAGCATGAGCTGTTATTATACTATTATATAACTGGTTATCTGCTATATATTGAACACCAGGTCCGCTTAATTCTAATCTAATTAAAACAGAAAATGCGGTACCTATTAATCCGGAAAATAATGCAAAAATTAAATATAAAGTTCCAATATCTTTAGCATTTGTAGATAATAATCATCTTTCATTCGATATTGATATAGAAGAAGAAAGTTGCCTATTTTTTGCAGGATCATATTCAGGATTATTTTCTTTAATATCAAAGTTAAAAATATCTCACAGAATTTTCAAAAGAAATTCCATTAGTTAGTAAGCTGATTAAAATATAAAAGGTTTTTGGGAAATTGAACATCCAACTTAATATAAGAGGTATAAATATAAATCTTTTTAATTAAAGGTTATTTTTAGAAATTTCTAAAAATAAAAAAAAAGTTCTTTTAGTAATACTAAATAACTAGGATCACTAAAATGACTTTAAATAGTATTTTTATTTTGCAATAAATCTGTTAAAGTATTTTCGAAAAGACTAACCAAAGATATTAAACCAAAATAAATAAAGTAAAAACCTGTACTTACTTGTCCCAGAGTTATAAAGGGATCTTCTACATGTTTAGCTCCTAATATATCTAAACAAATAAAATTTGCAATAAATATTCAGAAAATTAATTTACTAAAAGGTCTAAATTGTAAACCTCTTGATCTACCAAAATCTACAAAAGGTAAAACTAATAATATTAATAATGCACTAAACATAGCTATAACACCTAATAATTTATTAGGTATAGATCTTAATATAGCATAAAAAGGAAGAAGATATCATTCAGGAACAATAGCTGCTGGTGTTTGCATAGGATTTGCCATTATATAATTCTCACTATCACCTAATACATTAGGCATAAAGAATACGAACATACTTAAACCAAATATAAAAATAAATATAGTAATTAAATCTTTAAATAAATAATAAGGAGCGAATGGTATTCTATCATAAGTACCTGATATACCTAATGGGTTACCTGATCCAGCTGTATCATGAAGGGCTATTAAATGCATTAAAACTAAAGCTGCTAATACAAAAGGTAATACAAAATGTAATGCAAAGAATCTATTTAATGTCGCATTATTAACAGAAAAACCTCCTCAAATGAACTCAACAATATCTTGTCCAATTCATGGTATAGCACTTATAAGATTAGTAATAACTGTTGCACCTCATAAAGACATTTGACCATATGGTAAAACGTAACCCAAAAAAGCTGTACCCATCATAGCAATAAGTATTATAGTACCTATAGCTCAAACTAAAGTTCTTGGAGCTCTATAAGATCCGTAATACATACCTCTACCTACATGTAAATACACTAAAAAGAAAAAGGCTGATGCTGTATTACTATGTAAATAACGAATTAATCATCCATTATTTACATCTCTCATAATATGCTCTATAGAATTAAACGCTTCTAACACATTGGGGCTGTAATGCATTGCCAATGTAACACCTGTTATGATTTGTATAATTAAACAAACAGCTAGTAATGAACCAAAATTTCATAAATAACTTATATTACTTGGTTGTGAAGCATCTATAAGATATGAATTAGCTAATTTTAATAATGGATGGCTCTTTAATATTCTCATAATTTTTTTAATAAACAAAAAATTATAAATTAATCTTTAAAAAAAAAAAAGTCGTGTAGAAAAAAAAAACGAAATATATTACTCTTTTTTTTTATTATAAAAAATGTCTAAATAGACATAAATGCATATAAGATTCGAACTTATACTTTGATAACCGTACTATCATTTTCTACCATTAAATTAATGCACTTTTTAAAGAATTTAAATTATAAATTTTATTCATTGAATGGGTTTATTAAAAAAAATTGAGTTTAGTTAAATTTAAATAAAGATTATGGAAGAATCGAACTTCGAACTTATGATCTGCAATCAAAGTGTAAACCTTTTACATCATAATCCTTATTAATTTTTTTTTATAAAAAAAAATTAAATTCTATATATATTTCTAATAAATTTATAATAGGATGAAAATTTAGTTTTACAAAGTAGAATTATTCTTTTTTTTTTAGATTGTTAGAATAAACATCTAAATTAGAATTTATCTTCTTCTTTTTTAATTATTAGTATTCTCTAATTTTCGAATTATCTAATGATTCTCAAAAGAATTTTAAACAGGAGCAGATTTAAACCTTGATATTAAAGAATCATTATATAAATAATTTGTAATTAATGTGAAAAATATAAAAATTACAAGTAATATTAAATTACTAAAATTTGTTAAAGTTAAAAAACTAAAAGAAGCAAAACCTATAAAAATGTATAAAGCATATAAAGATACTGAACTAGTATTTAAACTTGACAATATTTTACTTATTTTTACTGAAATTTTTTCTAAACCGTAAGGTCCTATTAATTCAATACTTCCTTTATCTAAAACTTTAGTTGTTTGTCCTCCAAGATTTAAAACAAAATTTGTAATATATTTATTATAAAATAATTCAACTAAAAATCTTTGATTAAAAAAACCAAAAATACTATAACCTAATTTAGTTAATTTAAAATTAATAATAGATTGTA
>Ga0157375_10003510_pt1 | contig 13597 bp, 8 predicted proteins | sample M35metaG_FD_115311 | JGI IMG/M metagenome (GOLD analysis project Ga0157375, IMG submission 115311) | Miscanthus rhizosphere microbial communities from Kellogg Biological Station, Michigan, USA - M3-5 metaG | ecosystem: Host-associated > Plants > Roots > Rhizosphere > Soil | place: USA: Michigan...
CATTTCATCGACTCGCACGAGATACACATTACGACAAGCATTGGGGTGAGCATCTATCCGGGCGACGGACAGGACGGCGAGACCCTGATCCGGAATGCAGATATGGCTATGTATTTCGCAAAGAAGAACGGAAGTCAGAGCTATAGGTTCTTCAGTCCCGAAATGGCCCTCGAAGACGTCGAGGTTCGCTCCAAGGGGCAGGCAATCTGGCAAGCCTTGGACTGGTACGACTTCAAGGCTGCACCGCCGCTCGCGAAACTGCCTTGACCCCAGGCGAACGGTGAATTGATTCGGCTGCGCGGCCTCCTCCCATTGGGCTGCATCCGGAACTTAGCGGTTGGAATCGGCGTCGCCGACGAGTAACCACTTACCGTGAATCCAACGCCCTGTGTATGGATGTCGCCCAGTCCGCTGGGCTTTTGCGGCAAGATTTTACTTGCTCACAAACACCAGGGGCGCCCCATGTATCGGCGGCGCCCCTCAGTGTCGCGTTGCAACTCAATCTTCTAGACCATCTGATGTAATCCAAGGTCCTGCATTTGCTCGATCTGTTGTTTCCACTGATCCATCTGCTTCTGGTCAAACACAAACGGCTTCCCGTTGAACTCTTTCTCAAACTCCTGCATCTGCTTCTTCAGCTCATCCATCTGCTTCGGATCAATGCCGAAATTCTGATCCTTAAATGCATCCCCAAACTGCTCTGCCTGCTTCCGGAATTCCTCCGCCTGCTCCGGCGACATCTCGAAATGCCACATCTGGGGATCGTTCTTCCACTGCTCGATCTGCTTCTGCAGTGCCTCAGCCTGCTTGCGGATTTCCTCCGCCGGGGCCTGATCCAGCATCATGCCAAGCCTTGCATCCCGATCCGCAAACGCCATCAAAGGACAGTCCTCATCCCCGAAGACTCCGTCGAACTCAACCTCGCCCTTCTTCTTCGTGTCCACCAGCAGCGTCACGGTCTGCTGTTTCTTATCGCGCAGGATCGTAACCGCAACGGTCTTCCCCTGGTTAGCCCGCATCGCGCGATCCCAGTCTGAAACCGTGGCGATATTATCCGTCCCGACCTTCAGAATCACATCGAACGCCTTCATCCCTGCCACAGCGGCCTGGCTCTTCCGCGCTACCTGCTTCACCATCAAGCCATTTCCGACACCGAGATAATCCGCCATCTGTGCCGTCAGCGGCTCCACCAGCGCGCCCACCTTCAACGAGCTGTTCCCGATAAACGGCACATGGAAACCGCCTGGCAGTGGCGCATCTCCGCCCGCACCCGTGCCCAGGATCCCCAACCCTGTTGCCGGCGAACTGATATCGCTTCCGCTGTTCAGCTTGTTCCAGATGTCCGTGTCCAGCTTCTTACGATCCACAAGCTGCACCGTCATCGTCTGCGTCGAGCCATCGCGACTCACCACGAGCGTGATCTTCCGCCCCGGAGGAATCTCGCGCATCATCCGCCCGAACGCCTCCGCGCTTTCAACCGCCTGCCCATTCACCTCGAGCAGCACATCATTCACCCGCAGTCCAACCTGTGCTGCCGGCGCATCGTGGTCGATCAACGTCACCACCGCGCCCCGCACGTCTTTCAACTTGAGTTTGCTTGCAGAATCGTTATCGATGTCTCCGACCAGTACACCGAGATACCCCTGGGCGGGCCCGCCCGAGTGCAACAGTGGACTGGGTTCATCAATGATTTGAGAAATGCGAGTCAACTGCGCGCGCCCCGCGTTCGGCGCAAGGATGATTGCGGCTCCTAGCAGCGCGACTCCGACTTGGATGGTAGGCCTCATCAATGTCTTCCTTCGTTCTCCTTCATCCAGGTCCACACTCTGTTATGGACGGCGTGGTGGCCTGAAAGTAAGGGTTCTTTACTGAATCTCCGGAGCCCGGCTTAAAACCTGCCGCGACACCGTGCGGATGTGGAGATTATGGTCTGAATTTGCCACTGTCGACAACACCTGTCTTACGCTCGTGTCCCCTTCCACCGGCTCCAATAGCGCAATTGCCGCCGTGCGGATCCGCGCATCGCTATCGCTCAGCAGCGCCTCCAGCACCGCATCCCGAACGCGCATATCCTCCGCGACATACGGCTGCAATCCCTCCAGGGCCTTCTGCCGGACCGCGACGCTCTTGTCATAGCGGAGCGCCTGCATCAGCGCATCCCGGATTCCTGCACCCTGGCATCCGTGTCCCGCCCGGCACTCGGCCGCAAGCAGTCCCACCGAATCATCCCGGACACCGGCCGACGACGCATTCTCTGACGCCAGCATCAACAGCTGCCGAATCGAGGGATCGTCCAGCGACCCCTGAATGTGTTGCGGCACAACCTGGTTATAGGTGACGTGAACAATCTCGCTGTTCGGCTCGCGCTCGATGCTCGAGATATTTGCAATCTCCGCCGGCCCGGATTGTTGCACCGACTCCGCCGCCGATGCCTCTGCCTTCGCCACAGCCGCAAGGCCCGCTGCACTATGAGCGCTGCGCGCTGCCGCATACTCATATCCGCCCAGCGTTCCCGCTCCGCCGCCCACAATCAGCAGCAGCACAGCCGCGGCTGGAGCAGCCTGCAAACTCGCGAAGTTGTTCAGGATCCGCTGCCCTACACGCTCATACCACCGCTTCGGCGGAATCGCGTCCAGCGCCTCCTCCAGCCGCATCCTCGACCGAGCTACAAAGTTCGGGTCAAGCTCGTTGATCGGGTACGCCGTGGTCAGGGTCTTCAGCGCCAGCAGCTGCTCCCGCTCCTGGCTGCAGTCTGTACATGCGGCTAGATGCCGATCCAGCTCGTGTACCTGTTCGTCCGGCAGCTCGCCGTACGCCACCAGCACGATCCGCTCGTGTGCAAGTTCGCAGTTCATCTCGTTACGTCCTTCAAGCCTCAAAATCAGTACAAATCTGGGACCGCTGCCCGCGCAGGGCCTACCGCAATCCCGCCAGTTGAGTTCTCAACTTTTTTGTCGCTCTGAAGAGCGTATTCTTGGCGGTTTCTTCCGTTGTGTTCAACATCTCTCCGATCGTTCGCAACCGGAGTCCTTGATAATGCTTCAATTCAAAAACCATCCGCTCCCGCGGAGTCAGCTTGCTCAGCGCAGCCTGGATCCGTTCTCCCAGAACCTTCCGGTCCAGCTCTTTTCCAGGATTCGAAAATGACCGGCCGTCCGAGACCGATCCCAATACATCAATCTCATCTCCCGACTGATCCACCACCACTGCCTGGTCCTCGCGCCGCGTTTTCTTCCGCCGCAACTGGTCCAGGCACAGGTTCGTCACAATCCTGTAAATCCATGTGTAGAACGAGCACTCGAACCGAAAATTTCCGATATAGCGAAAAGCTTTCAGGAATGCTTCCTGGTAGATATCCTCTGCATCGTGCTCAGAACCTGTCAGGTGCAACGCCAGCCGCAACACCTGCTGCTCATACTGCCGCACCAGCGCATCGAACGCCGCCCGCGACCCGGCCTGCGCCTCGCGGATAAGCTCCATCTCCGGAGCACGCGCCTGCAGGCGCTCCTGTGCGCGATCTGGTCCGTCCATTGCCCGTGATGCCATGCCTGCCGAAGATTGTACAGGTCTTTTGGCCGGCCATGGCACTGCTCCGGTCACTGGATTCGGCGTTGAAGGGTAGCTCAGAGCATCCGATGCCATCGAGGGTTATTCTCCGGTGGAGAGACGTACTCGCATCCATGTAGACGCCCCACAACCGCGTTTGTGAGCCCCACTTGCGCCCCACCCGCCCCCATACCCATCACTAAGGTCAGTCCCCCGATCCCTGACCCTGTCAGCTGATCCCTGTCTCCTATCCCCTCTGGTCGTTACACTAACCTCATCATGCCTCCCTCCCTTTTTCCCGACGCCACCCCCTCCCCCTCCGCCTGGTTCACCGCCCACTGCGACGGCGGATCGCGCGGAAACCCCGGCCCCGCCGGCTTCGGAGCCGTCATCGAAGATCCGCATGGCCGCGTCATCGCACGCCTCAGTGAGTTCCTCGGCATTCAGACCAATAACTACGCCGAATACAAAGGCCTTCTCGCCGTCCTCGCCTGGGCCGGGCAGAACTCCGCCCGCCAGCTCCGTGTCGTCTCCGACTCTGAGCTCATGGTCAAGCAGATGAAAGGGCAATATAAGGTCGCCAGTCCCGTCCTCCGCCCCCTCTGGGAAGATGCGAAACGCCTGGCTCGTGGCCTCGATAAATTTGAGATCAGCCACACGCTCCGCGGCGGGAACAAAGAAGCCGACCGCCTCGCCAACGAAGCCATGGACAAAGGCATGGGCCGGCCCTCCAGCGGATCACCCGCCTCAACTTCAGCCAACACTATGCACGCCAATAAATTGTCGTCACCACACCCGAAACCCTCCGCAACCCCGCAGGTTATTGAGGGTTATGTGAAGAACGGCGTCGTTCATCTGCTCGAAGGTGACCTGCCGGATGGTACTTTCGTCAAGGTCATGCCGAAATAGGCCCACTCACGTTGTGGGCCATCAAGCCGTCTAGCATGCTGTAATCACTGAGGTATCTTTGCGTCAACTGCTGCTCTTTACTCCTCCCCCGGGTCTGATTTATGCACGCCTTGGCCCACTCGTACGTTGAGAGAAATTTTCGGAGGAAATCGATGGAACTCAAGCAAGCCGTTTCATTGCGCAAGCTTTTCCCACTCGCTCTTGCACTTTGTTGTCTCACCGTGGCCGCCCTGTTCATCGTGGCGTGCAGCAGCATGAATGGAACGGTCTCCGGTGGCACGGCCAAGATCAATGTCATGGTCAGTGACCCCGCCACCTGCGCCACGCCTAACGGCCCCTTCTCTCACGTTTACGTCACCATCACAGACGTTCAGGCAAATGTCAGCACCTCCGCCGGTCCTGGCGACAGCGGCTGGGTAGATCTCACGCCCGGCCTGAAAACCGCGCCCAAGCAAGTCGACCTTCTTGGCCTCGCCAACAACCAGTGCTTCCTCGCCAATCTGGGGGATGCGCAGCAGCTTCAGGCCGGTACCTACCAGCAGATTCGCATCATTCTCGCCAGCGATAGCACCGGCATCACCACGAATGCCTGCGGCAATGGCGCCGCCAATTGCGTTCAGCTCTCCAAAGACTCCAGCTTCCACACCCTCAATCTTTCGAGCGAAGATCAGACGGGCATCAAGATCCCGGCCAGCCACATCGCCGGCGGCGGGCTCACCGTCGAAGCAGGGAAGACCACCGACCTTGACATCGATTTTCAGACCTGTCAGTCCATCCTCAAAGAAGGCAACGGACAGTACCGCCTCAAACCGGTCCTGAGAGCTGGGGTCGTCAGCACCGTTTCTGCCTCCATCAATGGCAGCGTCATCGATGCTTCGACAGGTAGGCCCGTCGCAGGCAGCGCCTGGGTTGCGGTCGAGCAGCCCGATGGCGGCGGAGTGGATCGAGTCGTGCAATCCACCATCGCCAACACCGACGGTACCTTCGTCTTCTGCCCGCTTCCCGCCGGCAGTTACGACGTTGTGATCTCGGGCATTCGCTCATCGGATGGCGCTCTTTACGCTCCCAGCATTGTCACCGGAGTTGCTGTAGGTGACACCACCGGCGCAGTCAAGCTGAATCCGCCCACTCTCGCGGCCGCAAGCTCCTTCGCTAACCTGACCGGCCTCGTCACCTCCGCGAACAACGCCAGCCCCGCTGCGCCGATCGCCATTGACGTAACCCTGACCGCGCTCGCCACTGTCAACAGCAAGATCTTCACCATCCCGCAGCAGCCTGCAGCAACACCGTTCTATGGCGTCTCCCAGGTTGTGACCACCGTCGCCGGACCGGTTGGCAACCCGCCGGTTGCCTGTCCCAGCGGCACAGATTGCATCAACTACTCGCTGCCCGTTCCCTCTACCGGAGCGTACATCGGCACCTGGTCAGCTGGAGGAGCAACACTTACGCAACCCGCGTCACTGCCCAGCTATGCAGTCGACGGCCTCACCACCAGCACCTGCTCCGCGTCTGACGCGAACTCCAACCCGCCGCTGGCTCTTACCGGCACCGGCCCATTCACAAGCGTTGCCATCACGCCCAACCTGGCCTTCACCGCCTGCCACTAGAGGCAGTGTTTAACATCGAAGAAATGGCCGGAGTTCAAAGCTCCGGCCATTTCTTTGCGCACAGCTTTTGCCCTACCAGGCAAACACCATCATCTTGATCGCGCACTGGCGAATGGCGGTGCGTAAGTGCGCTAGAGTCTGATCTCGCCTCCTCGCTCTCACTCAGTTCGCAGCGCCTTTACCGCGTCCAGCCGCGAGGCACGACGCGCGGGAGCGATGCAGGCCAGAGTATCAATCTACTCAGGCATGCCCTAGCAGGTACTTGGCCGAAAAGATGGGTTGTATCGCTAAGGGACCGGAAGACGTGAAAAAATCAGTCAGGGCCGCAGATGAACTCCTTCGAACGTGGAGGGCCTGCGATGTTCTGCATCGGTGCTGATCCGCATTCACGGAGGGCACCCACTGGATTTGCGCTGGGAGGACTACGAGTTGCGGAAAGGGTATACCAGGAGACCACAAGAGGACGCGCCCGGGACGCACAGCAAGAACTACATAACGCCGTGCGGGCTCGAGCGCCTCAAAGATGAGCACCGATTTCTGCTTACCAGGGACCGCCCGGCTGTAGCGGAGGTGGCGGCGTGGGCCGCCGGCAATGGCGATCGCAGTGAAAACGCCGACTATCAGTACGCCAAGCGGCGGCTGCGGCAGATCGATGGGCGGATTCGCTTTCTCACGAAGCGAATCGAAGCAGCGGAAGTGGTGGACCCGGAAGCTCCGAGATCGCGGCAGGCGCAGACCAGGGCATTCTTCGGGGCCACCGTGCGCTATGCCAACGGCACGGGAGCGGAGCGAGAGGTGAGCATCGTGGGCACCGACGAGGTGGATCTCAACCGCAACCACATCAGCTGGGTGTCCCCTCTTGGGCGTGCGTTGATGAAGTCGGCAGCGGGTGACAGCGTAGTTCTGTACGCGCCGGGCGGGACAGAAGATCTGGAGGTACTGGAAGTGCGTTATGAGCGCATTGACGTGGAGCCGTTCCGCGAACCAGCTGGATCCGTGGCATCGGCAAAGGGAGTCCCTCGCCGCGGCTCAGCTGATGAAGGAGAGGCGATGGGCACAGGTGGTGAGGGATGACCGCAAGAGGACGCTATCGGAATTTTGCCGACAACAGCGGATGAGTCGAGCTCCCATAAGCGGTCATCGCGCCGACCAAATGCGATTTCCGCTCCGCCCGAGAGTTCGTAAAACAGAGCCGACTCGCCGATACAAACGTAGGCTCGATAAGTGAATTGGCGACTATGTACTTGTTGAGGTTTTACGGTCGGTCTCCGACTGAAACCGCACTTAAACCACATCCTGCGACCACAGCCCCGGCCTTCGGCGGCGCGCGCGCGATAACCCGCTCATCGGCGTCGAATCGTGAGCGCATCTTGATTTGAGACGAGTGATCCAGATCACCGGCATTCAGCTTCCTGCCAGTGCTACGCTACCAACATGGCGCAAGGCATGTTACGACGGGGGTTTGTGGCGATGGTGATGATCGCGGCCCTTTTGGCGCCATACCCAACCTGCCAAGCGCAAGGCCGCAGTGCCGGCCACGACTGCTGCATACACGGATCGGCACCCGCGGCGACCCTCAGGTCGGGCTGCTGCACGGTTCGCATCCCCATGCCCGCAATCGTCGTGGAACGAGCGGCTCTCAACCCAAGCTCTGTTTCGACGGTGATCTCATTCTTGCCCGTGGCTGAACATTCGGCGAGACTTGAGAGCACCGCTTCAATTGCGGCGCCTCACAACTCGCCTCCTCCCGGCAAATCTATCCTCAGAATCTGATTACTCCGCTTCGCATTGTCCTGCTCGGATGCGTATTTGGCAACTGAGCTATCTGCATTGCTTTCGATTGCGGAACCCCTGCGGGTGCGCGGTTCCGACTCTATTGCGGAGTAAAAAGTGGAATTCAAATCTTGGCTAGTGCCGTTGGCGCTGGCGATCTCGTTGCCGTCTTTCGCCCAGACAGGTTGGCCGGAGGCTCGCGATGCCATCGTGCTGACTGTGGATCAGGCAGTAAACGAGGCGCGCGAAGCCAATCCGGAGATCCGGGGGGCGGTGCGGCGCCTGACCCTGGCGCAACTGAAGATCTCCACCGCCCGTAGTCTCGAGGATCCCATGTTTTCAGTCCGCGACTGGAGCACCCCGATCACCAAGCCGTGGGACGTGAACCAGGCGCAGTTGATGTTCATGGTGCAGCAGACGTTTCCGAATCGAGAGAAGCGCAACATGCGGGTGCAGCTTGCCGGGGATAACGTGGAGGTGGCGTCTGAGGAGTTGGAGACGCTTCGGCAGGAGGTCGGGGCCGAAGTCCGCAAGACCTGCACCGCGATGACGCGCAACGCCGACGCCCACAAGGTGCACGAGCGCCAGGCCGGGCTGTTGAAAGAGGCGCTGGAGGCCGCGCTCGCCGAATACACCACCGGTAAAGTCCCGCAGGCGGACGTGCTGCGCGCCCAGATAGCGCTGACGAGACTCAACGAGCACATGATCGAACTGGAACAGGAGCGGGACTCCACGCGTGCGCAATTGAATGCGCTACTGGGGCGCCGGCCCGATCAGACGATCGAGATCCAGGGAACCTACGCAGTGCCGCCAGCGCTCCCCTCAATCGAAGAGCTCGAACGGGCGGCCCTTGAACACAGGCCAGAGCTGGCCGCGTTACGCAAACAGATTCATGCGGCCAAGGATGAGAGTCACCTGGCGCGCATGGCTACCAAGCCCGACTTCACGGTGGGCCTCGGCTACATGGTCATGCCGAGCGGGTCAACGTCACGCAACGCCTACATGGCGGAGTTCTCAATGAATCTGCCGCGGTGGAATCGCGACCGCCATGAGGGGGAGGCGAAGCAGGCGGACGCAGCTACGGAAGTGACGCAGGCGGAACTGGAAGCGCGGAGAAATGCGGTGTTCCTCGAAGTACGCCAGGCAGAGATCGACGTGCTGGCTGCAGAGAAGCGCGTAAAGCTCTATCGCGACACGCTGCTGCCGCAGGCCGATGCGGTGTTCAAGGCCGGCACGGCGGCTTATCGCAATAATCGCGCTGAATTCGCCAACCTGATCGAAAGCCAGAACGTGTTGCTGGACGTGGAAACGGCTCTCTATACAGCGCAGGCCGCGGTGGATGCAGGTATTGCCCGCCTGGAGCGGGCTACCGGCGCGCCTCTATCCGCGCCCGAGAAGGAGATGAGCAAATGACATCGAGCGAGAAGAAGTTCTTCTTTGTGGGCGCAGCGGCCGGGTTGGCTGCGGTGGCGCTGACCGCTGGAATGCTGGCGGTGCGGAGCGGAAGCGTGTTCGCATCTCGGCCACCACTCGCAAGCGCACCCATGCCGTCGGCGCCCGCCCGCCCGAAGATGGAGGAACAGCAGGGCACACAGCCCGGCACAACTGTGCAAATGACGCCGACCGAGATGACGGCCGCCGGCGTGCAGGTGGCTGATGTAGGCACGGCCGTACTGCACACAAACATCGATGCGTTCGGGCGGGTGGAGCAGCCGGAGTCGCAATTGGCCGCGGTGAGTGCATGGATTGGAGGGCGCGTTGACAAGCTCTATGTGCAGTACACGGGCGAGCACGTGCGGCGTGGGCAGCGCGTCGCGGAACTTTATAGTCCGGAGGTTGCGACGGCGCTCGAAGAGTACCGACTCGCGCAGGAACATCGCGTTCGCCTCCGTCAGTCAGATGACGCCTTTGCACGCTCGCAGGCGGACTCGCTTTGGGATGCGAGCCGACACAAGCTGGAACTGTGGGGCATCAAGGCGGAGCAGATTAGCGCGGCTGTGACCGGCGAACCCGCAACCGCCGGAGTTCCGCACGTTTCAATCTATGCGAACGCCGAAGGCACTGTGGTCGAACGCAAAGTGACCCAGGGCCAGTATGTGAATTCCGGCGACACATTGCTGACCCTTGCCAATCTCAGCGAGATCTGGATAAAGGTCGATGCCTACGAGGACCAGCTGCCGCAAATCCATCCCGGCCAGGACGTCGACATTTCCGCTGAAGCACTCCCCAATCGCAAGCTGCATGGGCACGTTCAGTTCATCGAGCCAACAACCAATCCGCAAACGCGCACGGTTCCGGTGCATGTTCATCTGTCCAATCCTGGTATGCGTCTGCTGCCGGGCATGTTCGTAAACGCAGCTTTTGTGAGCCGAGCGTCTGGCCCGGCGGTGGTGGTGCCGCGGTCGGCGGTTCTCGACTCCGGCACTCGCAAGATTGTTTACGTCTCCAAGGCAGACGGCGTATTCGAGGCACGCGAGGTGAAGGTGGGCGCGCCAACCGAGGACGTGTTCCCGGTGATGAGCGGCCTGAAACCTGGCGATAAGGTGGTGCTCAATGGCAATTTCATGATCGACTCGCAGGCGCAGTTGAGTTCCGGCATGAGCGGGCTGTACGGCGGATCAAAGGAGTTCGCGACCGGGCAGCAGGGCCAGGGGGCGAATGCCGCTGCGAGCGGGATGAAGATCGAACTTCACACGCAGGGTGAGTTGAAAGGAGCCGAGGAGAATGCGTTTCAGGTCGCGCTCACGGACGCAAGCGGCAAGCCGGTCTCGGATGCACAAGTAACGGTGACGCTCGTCATGCCGGCTATGCCTTCGATGAACATGCCGGAGATGCGGAATTCGTTCGCCCTGATGTGGTCGGGCGGCCAGCAACTGTATGCAGGAAACGGCAACGTGCCCATGTCGGGCTCGTGGAGCGCTACGGTTGAGGCGCGCAAAAACGGCAGCGTGATCGCATCGGCACGCACCCGGCTGAATGCGAAGTAAGTGCGTGAATGAGTGAAACCTCGTGGTTTCCCAGGTCTCACGAACGAGGCCTGGGATGCCAAGCAAGCCAGGAAAGAAAATGATCAACAAAATCATTGAATTCTCGATGAAGAACCGATGGCTCATCGTGGCCGTCTACGTGGCGTTCGCTGCGTGGGGATATTGGGCGCTGCTGCACACCCCGATCGATGCCATTCCCGACCTGAGTGAAAATCAGGTGATTGTGTTCACCGAGTGGCCGGGCCGCAGTCCGCAGGAGGTGGAAGATCAGATCAGCTATCCACTCACGGCGAACTTGCAGGGGCTGCCGCATGTCAAAACCGTACGTTCGTCATCGCAGTTCGGCTTCTCCATGGTCAACGTCATCTTCGAAGACTCCGTGGATATCTATTTCGCACGAACGCGGGTCCTCGAGCGTCTGAGTCTGGCGAGCAGCTTTCTGCCTTCAGAAGTCACGCCTGTGATGGGACCCGATGCTACTGGCGTGGGCCAGGTGTTCTGGTACACGGTCGAGGGCCCGTATGACTCGGGCACGCTCCATTCGCTCCAGGACTGGTTCATCAAGTATCAACTCAACTCTGTGCCTGGCGTGGCGGAAGTAGCCAGCGTGGGCGGGTTCGTGAAGCAGTACCAGATCGATCTCGACCCCATCAAACTACGCGCATACAACGTCTCGCTTAAAGATGTGGTTGCCAACGTCCAGCGCAGCAACAACAACGTGGGTGCGAAAGTCATCGAAGTCGGGCATACCGAGGACATCGTTCGTGGGATCGGCCTGATTCGCGGGCTGAAGGACATTGAAGACATTTCGCTCGGCGCTTACAACGGGACACCCGTCACACTGGGAAACGTGGCGACGGTACAGCTGGGTCCGGAGTTCCGGCGCGGCGTACTCGACAAGGACGGCAAAGAAGCGGTCGGAGGAGTGGTGGTGATTCGCTACGGCGCGAATGCACGCGCGGTTATCGCGGCCGTCAAGCAGAAGATCGCCGAGATTCAGCCCGGCCTTCCGGTAAACGTGAAGATCGTTCCGTTCTACGATCGCAGCATCCTCATTGACCATGCGGTCGGTACGTTGCGCCACGCCCTCATCGAGGAAATCGTCCTGGTCACGCTGGCGCACGTTTTGTTTCTCTGGCATTTCCGCAGCATTCTGGTGGTCACGATCCCGCTACCGCTGGCGGTGCTGTCCTCGTTCCTGTTCATGCGCGGTGCAGACATCAGTTCCAACATCATGTCGCTGGGCGGCATCGCGATCGCCATCGGGGTGCTGGTGGACGCAGGCATCGTGATGACGGAGAACGTGATTCGCCAGGCGGAGAAATACGATGAGGAGCACGGCAGCTATCGCGACCACATCTGGGAAATCACGTTGAATGCGGCTCGCCTGGTGGGCCGGCCCATCACCTTCGCCATGATCATCATCATCCTGGCGTTCATTCCGGTGTTCGCGCTTACGGGGATGGAAGGGAAGATGTTTCATCCGCTTGCGTTTACGAAGACATTCGCGATGGCGGCTTCAACCATTCTCGCTATTACACTGGTTCCCGTCCTATGCACCTTCCTGATTCGAGGTAAACTGCATCGCGAAGATCAGAACCCCATGATGCGTATTCTGGGCGCGATTTACAGGCCGGTGTTGCGATGGGCCCTTGGTCATCGCCTGGCTACGCTGGCAGCGGCGGCGCTGTTGTTCGCGGCGGCCATTTACACCGCGACGACGATCGGATCGGAATTCATGCCGCCTCTCGACGAAGAGACGGCCCTGTTCATGCCCATCACCGATCCCCGCATCTCGCTGAGCCGTGCCACCGAAATCATGCGCCAGCAAGACCGAATCATTGCTGCCGATCCTCAGGTGGAAATGGTTGTGGGCAAGGTGGGCCGCGCCGAAACCTCCACCGATCCTGCGCCAGTGAATATGGAGGAGACCACGGTGGTATTCAAGCCGCGAGAGACGTGGCCCAAGGGCTTGACCAAGGATGCGATCATGGCGCGGCTCGATGAGAGGCTGCAAATTCCAGGCGTGACGAACATCTGGACGCAGCCCATCCGCAACCGCATTGACATGCTTTCGACCGGCATCCGCACGCAAGTTGGGATCAAGGTGTTCGGTCCGGATCTTCGCGTCATCGAAGGCTTATCCGACCAGATCAAGAACGTGGTGCGGCAGATTCCCGGTGCAGCAGATGTGTATGCGGAGCGAACTACAGGATCGCCCTATCTCGAGATGACCGTCGATCGACCGGCTGCCAACCGCTATGGGTTGAACGTCGGCGACGTTCAAGACGTGATTGAGACCGCCATCGGCGGAAAGAACCTGACCACCACCATTGAAGGCCGGCAGCGGTTTCCCGTTCGTGTCCGCTACGGGCGAGACTTCCGCGCCGATCCGCAGCAGCTTGGCGAAGTGCTGGTGACCGGCAGCAACGGCGCGCAGGTTCCGCTCAACCATGTGTCAACCATTCGTACCACCATGGGCCCTTCCATGATCTCCAGCGAGAATGGGTTGCTGCGCGGCTCGGTGCTGCTGAACGTGCGGGGCCGCGATGTGGGCGGCTTTGTGGAGCAGGCCAGGCGCGAAGTTGCCGCTCGGTTGCCGATGCCCCAGGGATACTACGTCGAGTGGAGCGGCCAGTTCGAAAACCAGATCAGCGCGCGCAAGCGGCTCGAACTGGTGATTCCGCTGGTGCTGCTGGTCATCTTCGTGCTGCTTTATCGGACCTATGGATCGGTGAAGGAGGCGGCGCATGTTCTGCTGGCTGTGCCGTTCGC
>Ga0157375_10003514_pt1 | contig 13592 bp, 12 predicted proteins | sample M35metaG_FD_115311 | JGI IMG/M metagenome (GOLD analysis project Ga0157375, IMG submission 115311) | Miscanthus rhizosphere microbial communities from Kellogg Biological Station, Michigan, USA - M3-5 metaG | ecosystem: Host-associated > Plants > Roots > Rhizosphere > Soil | place: USA: Michigan...
AATTTGGGCATGAAGAGGGGCCTGAACAGGCCTTGCGTCGCCGCATCCTGGACGACGCGGGCATACCTTATGTGTTCATCGACATTGATTCGTCGTGGCGTCTGCCTTGGGATCGACATCCCAATGCGTACGCTGCACACGCGATCGCTGCCGCCATCGTGACTGAGCTACGAGGGCGGCTTGACGTCGCAACCCGTTGAGAGAACAAAAGGAAGGGGTGAACGAGACCAAGAGGAAGCAAACAGGTGAATTGGATTTAGTATCGCCGAAACCAGGACCGTTCTGGAGGCGCTGCATCGTTTAGCCCGGATAGGAGCTAGAAATTGATTTCTAGTCTCAGGATCTCCCTCTTCATCACGTCGCAACAGCTTGATCAAGAACCTGAAGAGACAGAACTGGCGCCCTGTTTTTTGGGGTATCCCACCTGACTCAATGCCTTCGCGACCTCGGTCAGGGCACTCGAATCATCGATCGTTGCGGGCATTTTGTATTCGTTCCCATCGGCAATTTTCTGCATTGTGCCACGCAGAACCTTCCCGGACCGCGTCTTGGGAAGAGCCGGCACAACCACTGCGGTCCTGAACGCCGCCACCGGGCCGATCCTCTGCCGAACCATGTGCACGACCTCTGTGACAATCTCTTGTGGATCGCGCTCAACCCCTTTTTTCAGCACCAGGAAACCCACGGGAATCTGTCCCTTCAGCTCGTCACGTACGCCTACCACCGCACACTCGGCTACATCAGGATGAGAGGCGAGAACTTCCTCCATGCTGCCCGTGGACAGACGGTGTCCTGCCACGTTGATTATGTCGTCTGTTCTCGACATGACATACACATAACCATCCTCATCCACATACCCCGCGTCTGCTGTCGTATAGTATCCGGGGAATTGTGAAAGGTAGGACGCAACGAAGCGCTCGTCGGCATTCCACAAGGTCAGGAACGTTCCTGGCGGAAGAGGCAGCTTGACGACCAATGCGCCAATCTCGCCAGGCTTCATCTCCCGGTTGTTGGGGTCCACAACACGCACGTCCATCCCGGGGACGGGCTTGCTTGGCGAGCCTGCCTTCACCTTCAAGGATTCGATGCCGAGACAATTCGCACAGATTGACCATCCCGTTTCCGTCTGCCACCAGTGGTCGATCACCGGAACCTTAAGATGGTCTTCGGCCCAGTGCAACGTATCTGGGTCGCATCGCTCACCCGCTAAAAATAGCGCTCTGAAATTGGAGAGATCGTAGTTCTTGATCAGCGCACCAGCGGGATCCTCTCTCTTGATGGCGCGGAAAGCAGTAGGCGCCGTGAACATGACTTTCACTTTGTGCTGCGAAATGACGCGCCAGAATGCCCCCGCGTCAGGCGTGCCGACAGGTTTGCCTTCGTAAAGGATCGTCGTATTCCCGTGGAACAGTGGTCCGTAAACGATATAAGAGTGTCCCACAACCCAACCAACATCTGAAGCCGCCCAATAGACTTCTCCGGGTTCAACACCGTAGATGTTCTTCATGGTCCACTTCAAGGCCACAAGATGGCCGCCGTTGTCGCGAACCACCCCTTTCGGTTGCCCGGTGGTGCCGGAGGTATAGAGGATGTAGAGAGGATCCGTTGCGGCCACAGGGACGCACTCGTGCGGCTTTGCCGCCTCCATCACTTCATTCCAGTCGCAATCGCGCCCTACCACGAGTTCGGCGCGCGCCATCTCGCGCTGCAAAATCACACACCTGTCGGGTTTGTGTCTGGCAATTCGAAGCGCTTCGTCGAGGAGAGGTTTGTAGGGAATTATTCTCTTCACCTCCACACCGCACGAGGCGGAAACGACCACTTTCGGCTTGGCATCCTCGACACGCGTGGCCAGTTCGTTTGCAGCAAAGCCGCCGAACACCACGGAGTGCACCGCTCCCAGGCGGGCGCACGCAAGCATTGCCACAGCCGCCTCGGGGACCATCGGCATGTAGATGATCACGCGATCACCTTTGCCGACACCCAAGCGCGCGAGCGCTCCCGCAAAGACAGCTACCTTGTCTCGCAGCTCGCGATAGGTGAACGTCGTGATCGAATTGGTGACGGCACTATCGTAGATCAGTGCGGGTTGATCGCCACGGCCCTCTTCGATGTGGAGGTCGAGGGCGTTGTAGCAAGTGTTCACCTCGCCCCCGGCGAACCAGCGATAAAACGGCTGCCGGCTGTTGTCCAGCACCCTTTTCCACTTCTTGTGCCAGTGGACTGCTTCCGCGGCTTCGCCCCAGAAACCGGTAGGATCGTTCAACGACCGCTTAAACGTGTTCTCCATATCTCCGGTTCCCATGTGATTCTCCGGGGGAATTATATCCGCCTTCGCTATAGAAGTTTTCCGCGTGTGGCGAACAAATCCGAGTAGCGCATTTGGTGCAAAGAGCGAAACGGACGTGTTCCGGAACAAGACTTTGCATGTTCGTGGCTGAGCGTTGGCTCGTTGTTGCGGTCCAGCCCGGCCGACCCATCGTCATGGCACCCTAACATGAGTCAGTTCCAGATAAGCAGAATATGCCGAAAATTCCATCACGCAAGAACAACCACATTTTCAGCAGAAAATTAGAGGTAGTTTGACCCAAAAGGCACAGTCATCCAGAACAGAAAGTCCTAACCAATCTCTCTCACCTGCCATCTAACAGTGGTCTTTGATAACTCCCCGCTCAAAGGGCAATTTTAGGAGGACCGCTTGGCTAACAACAAGTTTCACCCACAAGAATCCGTTGTACAAACCAGCTCCCACCTGAAGGTTCTGGGCATCGTGCTAGCCGGAGGTAAAGGCACCCGGCTCTATCCGCTGACCCGCGAACGCGCCAAGCCCGCCGTTCCATTCGGAGGCAAGTACCGGATCATCGATTTTGTCCTCAGCAACTTCGTCAATTCCGGTATTCACTCAATCTACGTGCTCACTCAGTTCCTCAGCCAATCGCTATTGCAGCATCTGAGCGAGGGCTGGCAGTTCGGCGGGATGCTGAAGAGCCATTTCATCATCAATGTACCTGCGCAAATGCGTTCGGAAAACGAGTCGTGGTACCGGGGCACTGCCGACGCGATTTATCAAAATATTAATCTGATCGAACAGTCTGATCCCCACCTGGTGGCGATTTTTGGCGCGGACCACATTTACCGCATGAATGTGGCCGGCATGATTGATTTTCACCGCTCGAAGCGGGCTGATGTCACGGTAGCCGCCATTCCGGTGGCGCGAACGCACGCGCGCGAGTTCGGCGTGATCGAGGTGAACGATGAAGGGCGCATTATGGCTTTTCACGAAAAAAAACCGAACGCGCCGACCATGCCGGACGATCCCCATCGCGTGTATGCCTCGATGGGCAACTACATCTTCTCCACGCCCACGCTTCTAGAACTCCTTAAGGCCGACGCGAAGACGTCAGGCAGTTATCACGATTTCGGCAAAGATATCCTGCCCCACCTCGCCGGCAAGGCGCCTATATACGCTTACAACTTTGAAAGCAACTGCATCCCCGGTGAGGTTGAAGATTCTGTTCCCTACTGGCGTGACGTCGGCACCATCGAGGCCTACTACGAAGCCAATATGGACCTGAACAATGTTAAACCCGATCTGAATCTGACAACCGTGAGTGGCCGGTGCGCAGCACGAGCTATCCCGATCCTCCGGCGAAGTTCGTATTCGACGAACAAGGACGGCGCGGCGAAGCGCTCGACAGCATCGTCTCGGGGGGATGCATTCTTTCCGGCGGCCGGGTGCGAAAGTCGATTCTGGGACGCGGTGTGCGCGTCCACGCAGGAGCCGAGGTCGAAGGTTGCGTCATCATGGACAACTGCGACATCGGGCGCCGTGCCAAGCTGCGCCGCGCTATCGTCGACAAGAACATCCGCATCCCCGAGGACGCCACCGTCGGCTACGACCTCGAAGCTGACCGCGCCCAGGGATGGCATGTGACCGAGACGGGGATTGTCGTGATCGGGCGCGGGTACAGCAGCGTCCCCATGGCAGTGATGATCGCCTGAGTACGGAGCTGAGTTATCGCCAATAACTCAAGGGACCGGAGCCAAACACAATGGTCTGAACCTGCGCCTCTTTGTAAATTGGAATCCTGAATGTGTTCGATTTTCTCGAACTCACGAACTGGTTTCCGATCTTGGGGCTGGCGTTTCAGGGATGCCGGGCACACGAGCGAACAGAGGCAGAGGAGAAGAACTGGAAAATTGCGTAAATCGAAACCCCTTCTCATGAGTGAACCTCTCAGACGGGCAATCGAAGAAGGCAGGTTTGAGGATGAGGGATGGCGGGTCCGCAGAGACGGATCGAGATCCTAGGCCGATGTCGTTATCAAGCCAGTGTTGGACAATGAGGGCCGGTTGCAGGATTTCTCGAAGGTGACGCGTGACATTACCGACCGCAAGCAAGCGGAGGAAAATCTGCGTGCATTGTCGGGTCGTTTGTTGCAGGTACAGGACGAGGAAAGACCGGGCTTGGGCCGGTTGAATCTTGATTAGAAGAGGCATAGTGTCAAGTAAGGAGGTGACCCATGGCTTATGTCATCGCTGAGCCCTGTATCGGGGTAAAGGACACCGCCTGCGTGGATGCCTGCCCGGTCGATTGCATCCATCCGAAGAAGAACACCAGTTATGAGGACGGCCGTCCTGGCTTCGAAGATGTGCAACAGTTGTACATCGATCCAGTGGAATGCATTGACTGCGGCGCCTGTGTGCCGGTCTGCCCGGTTTCCGCGATTTTTGCGCTTGATGACCTGCCCGAGAAGTGGAAGCAGTACACGGAACTGAACGCAAGCTACGTACAGGGCGGCAAATTCACGCCAGAAGAGTTCGCCAAGCACAGTGCAAAATGAGACTGGTACGGGTCCAGTCAGGGTCTGCGATTGTGGATTTATACGGCAGAAATACCTTTGAGTCTTTTTTTTCTATAATAGTTTGCAACTTCAATAGTGGTGTTTCGATTGTCCGCCTTTACTGACGAGCGTGTTTGCTTATCAAATGTTGCGAGAAAAAGTTATCCGCAGTTCGGAGGAGGAACGGATGGCCAACTTTACTCGTAGGGGTTTTATCGGACTGGGCGTCGGGACATTGCTTGCATCTCATATCTCGTTGTACGCCGCACAAAAGCCGGCGAAGTTCAAGATCGGAGTGACCGATTGGAACCTCAAGCAGGAGGGGAAGATCGAGTCTATCGCCCTGGCGAAGAGTTTGGGCTTTGATGGCGTGCAGATCAGTATTGGAAAAGGTACAGAGCGTTTGCCACTCTCCGATCTAGCGTTGCAAAAAGCATTTTTAGATGAGTCTAAACGGGTGAATTTGCCGATTGAGTCGCTTTGCTTGGAGATCCTGCATCGCAATTATCTCAAGTCGGACCCCCTTGGCCAACGCTGGGTTGCGGATTCGGTTCTTATAGCCAGGGCGATGGGAGTGCGAGTTGTGTTGCTTCCGTTTTTCGGAAAGGGAGCGTTGATGACAACCGCGGAGATGGACCGGGTTGGGGACATCCTGAAGGAGATCGGACCTGAGGCAGAGAAGGCCGGCGTCGTGCTTGGTCTCGAAGATACGATTTCAGCGGAGAATAACGTACGAATTATGGAGCGCAGCAAATCTTCCGCGGTGCTAACTTACTACGATGTCGGCAATTCTACGCAGAATGGTTTCGATGTGGTCAAGGAAATTCGCTGGCTCGGCGGGAGACGGATTTGCGAAGTCCACCTCAAGGACAACCCCCACTATCTCGGAGAGGGAACAATCAATTTCAAAGCGGTCATCGATGCGCTGGCGGGTATTGGCTTTAGCGGATGGGCACAGCTCGAAACCGAGTCACCGCAGTCCTTGGAGCAGGACATGCGGCGAAATCTCAAATTCGTCCGCGAGCTGATTGCGCAGCAGAGCATGACTTAACTGCTGGGGCAGCATCCGGTCGGCAATTCCATCCAGCCTCGAAGGCAACTGCTGTCTCCATCGATCCGCTTTGGCTCTCTGTTCAGGCGTGAGGATCGTTGTATAGATGGTTGACGCCAGTCTTTCGTTCTCAACGATCAGCTTAGCGAGCGTGAGAGCCTGGTTGTTCGGAAGCGCAGCCTCCTTCAGCGAAATCGCGTTTCGGTTTAACGTGGGAAGAAATGCTTTGGCCACTGGCTTGATCTTCTCGGTTGCGCTCGGAGCTCTCGGCGGAATCACGCGGTGACTTTCTGGCGCTCATGGGACCGTCCGGCTGCGGAAAATCAACTCTGCTGCACTTGATCGCTGCCATGGACCGGCCCACCAGCGGCGAGGTGCTGGTCCTCGGCCAAGACTTGCGCTCGTTCGGCAGGCGTGAACTAGCACGCTGGCGCAACGCCCACATCGGATTTATCTTCCAGTCTTTCAACTTGATCCCGGTGTTGACGACGCTGGAGAATGTCGCCCTGCCTTTGAAATTGACACGCCTCAGCGCAAAACAGCAATTGCAGCACGCGACGACTGCGCTCGAACTGGTCGGCCTCGGAGATCGGCTGCATCACTTTCCCCACCAGCTTTCAGGAGGTCAGGAGCAGAGAGTCGCCATCGCTAGGGCAATTGTCACAGACCCAGACTTTATCTTGGCTGACGAGCCTACGGGCAACCTCGATGCGGCATCGGCAAATGAATCCTTGAGCTTGCTCGCAACCTTGAACAATGAACAAAAGAAAACCATTGTCATGGTTACACACGATCCGCATGCAGCCCGCTTTGCGAAATCCATGCGGTACTTGGACAAGGGGATGCTGTTGCCAGAAGGAAAGGCGTCAGAAGACTGGATCGTCGCACCGATATCAAGCTTGCTTGAGCCAAGCCTGGCGAAACGTTCTGGGCTGCGGTCTTGACACCAATTACAAGCAGGACGCGCGGGACCTGTTGCTTGTGTCGGCTTGGGGAGCGTAAAGTGAAATCCCTTACTGGGATTTGACGCTCAATACAGCCGAGTTGAAAGGCTCCCATCACAGGGTCTATTACTTCGGCGACCATTTTGAGAAAAAGTAGATGAGTCCTGCCAGCCTCGCTCAAAAGCTAATTTGGACAAGTTTGACTTAGCCTAAGGTTCACACAAAGGAAACGGACAAACTACCGACTCACCAAAACCCAGCCCCCTCGATGTTTCGGTGCAACCGACCCTCTTTCATCGTAAAACCTCTCCAAGGTCTTTCACCTCCCACAGACGACTTGTTACGCCAGCAGCCATAGCGGGGGGTCGTGCGGAGAGTGCGGTGGATTTGAATGAAGTTGTATGAAAAGTAGTTGAGCGCGACAGGGGAACGCGAGCACCTTTTCCAACGGTTTCTGAAGTCCTTTAGCTAACTCATCGAGAATCGCCTTGCGCCTTTCCAGGGGAGAATCCAGAAGATCATTGCCGTTCGCATGGAGTACATCAAACAGGGACTAGTAGCAAAGTGGGGTTACCTCAGCGAAAGTTGTTCACCAGCATCAAATCCTGGAACCGCTCATCGACGCGCGAATATACCAGCCACTTGCCATCGGGCGAAACAGAAAGCCCGGCCAACCAGGGTGTGGGGAGCGTATGCGGCACATAGATTCGGCGAATTTGCGACGTGCGAAGGTCGAGGAAATCAACCTCTGGTTTATCCATAGTGTGGATCCAAAAATAGATGCCCGACCCTGAAGGCCACCATTGATGAGCGTCTGAGAGTGGCGGAATCGCTTCGAGCATCTTCTCGTCTGAGCCGTCAGGTCGCGCGCGCCAGAGTCTGACCTTGTTAGTTGTGTGGCGAGCGAAATAAAGGTACTGTCCGTCCGGAGACTCTATCGGCTTCAACGACGGCGTTTTCGTCAATTGTGAGGCCTTCCCGCCAGTTGAGCCCGTGCGCCAGATGGTCAGGCTTGAAATGTCTAGGCCGCTTGCGAAATAGATCCATCTTCCGTCATGGGACCAGCTGGGCAAGGAATTCAAGCGGGTCCACGTCTCCAGCTTTCTTGGAATGCCTCCGTTCGCGTCCACGACATACACATTCGGTTCGCCGGCAATCCTGGAGTCGAACGCAATTTGTTTTCCGTCAGGGGACCATTGAGGCGAACCGGTTACTGCGTCAGCAAAGGATGTGAGCTGCTGGAGATTTCCGCCGTCACGGTCGCATACCCATATATTGAACGTGCCAGAACGATTAGACACGAACGCCACCCGCTTGCCATCTGGCGAAATCACTGGGTGAAACTGCTGTCGGGTAGAGGGTGCTAAGGCATAGCTGTGCGCCTTTCCACCACCGAGCTCCACCCTCCACGCATTGATGTTGGCGCGAGACTCCACATAGGCCAGCCGATCCCCATGGGAGTTGATGGTAGGAGAGAGAGAATCGTGCACGGTGCCAATTTTCTCGGCTGAGGCATTTCCTGTAATCCTGACCTGCCAGAGGTCTCCACTTGATGCCGCAGAAAAAACGATCCGCTGGCCGTCGCGACTCCAGGTTAATCCACCAATCCATAGGGGGCCGCTGAAGAGTTGTTGCTGCCTCGACGTTCCGAGCTCGGTCAAATTCAAAGATGACTGCCCCACATCCAGACCGCACGCGTAGGCGAGCATGGCTCCGTTTGGTGAGAAAGCGGTGTCATACACATGACTGCAACCGGTCTCAACCTGCTTACGTTCGAGTGTTTCGAGTGATAACACAAAGAGTTGTGAGGAGAGCACATCAGTAGACTCTGCATGGTCCGCAAATGCCAGCCGTGCGCCATCGGGCGACCAGGAGATTTCGGCTTGTAAGATCAACTGATCGTTTGTTGAGGCCAGCTTTCTTTCGGGGCCGCCAAGCGCCGAGACCAGGAAAATGCCCCCATTCTTTGTATTCAAATCCACTCGCCGGAGGGCAATTGAACGCCCATCGGGCGACCATGCGGCCGACAAGGCGGGAGCCGGATGATTGGTCAAACGTAGCGGTTTGTCGCTTCCGATAACCATGACGTATAAGTCGAAGCCCAATCCATGGGTTTCTCCATTCCATCCAAAGGCCACCTGGCTTCCATCGGGCGAAAAAGTTGGGGAAATTTCCTCGCCTGGCAACGTGGTCAGAGGCATAACTTGAAGGGCGGACAGTGACAACGAGCTTGCGGGCCGACGATAGTCGCGGAAGAGAACCAGACCTGACGCCGCTAACAACACCGACCCAACCAGGGTCGCAATTTTCCACGACCTGGTCGCAATTCCGCGTTGTCTTTTTATTGGTTCTGGCGTTATTAGTTCCGGCGTGCGTTCTGGAAATCCAATCAACCTCGGTTGTGCAGAATGCTCCAATGATCCAATAAAACGATAGCCACGCCGCGGTATCGTCTCGACGTAGTTGGGCGCATCCGCCGAATCTCCTAGTGCCTCTCGGAGCCGGTTTACAGCCTTATTCAAACTGTGATCGAAATCAACGAATGTATCCGAAGGCCAAAGCCGCTTCTTCAGCTCTTCGCGTGTAACGAGCTCACCTGGACGCTCCAGCAGGACAGCAAGGACCTGGAAGGGCTGCCCTTGCAAGATGAGCCTGTCGCCGTTGCGACACAGTTCGCCCGTCTGTAGGTCTAGTTCGAGATCCCCAAGGCGTATCTTCCGGGGAGACGCGGCGGGCAAAGACATCAGAGCCAACCCAAACTTGATCCCAAAGTCTACCACGCGCGGTGCTCCTTCCCTATTGTTCTTCCTAACTAACTATCTGCAAAGGAATTAACTTGGGGAGAAATATGTCACCTCGGCGTCACACGGTATCCATTGCAAGACAGAGACTCGTCGGACAAAGTGTGCGAGAAAAATTTCTGCGGCGATCCCCGGCCGGGACTCTATCGCCGGAAGGCCATGGCTGGAATATTTCGACTACCACGTGGCATCGCAGAAGGAGAAATGCATATGAAATCGCCAAGCTTTTTGCTTCTCATAACATTAACAGCGCTATTTGTACTCGGCACCCAAACGGTCTTTGCCGGACAGCCAGTCGATCCCTCAACCCTAAATCCGCCTCCCCCGCCAGAGTTCAACCCGGTTTGTGAGAAAAATGGAAACCAGACCATCTGCACCGTACAGTTCAGCGATCCGCCTTTTGCGGGTGGAAGCGGGATTATCTGCGGAAGCGGGCCGAACAGATACGAAGTTTTCCAGTTTGAAAATAGGTCGGTTTTAGGCCATCGATATTACGACACGAATGGAAACCTGGTCCGCCGCCATTTCCACGAAGTGGATACAGGGACGTTCTCAAACCCGATCATTCATGCGGCCGTGTCTTACTCCGTTCGCCTAGCTACCCGCCACGAACTCTCGATTCCAGGAGACATTACCAGCGGTACGCAATATTTAACGGGGAACGGGCGAGTTTATTCACGAGATGGAGAAACAATCGAGGTGGAGGCAGGCAGAACCATTAACGCCGGCGACGGAACGTTCATACGAGAGTCGGGCCCGCATCCATTCCAGGACTATTTCGTATTCGGAGATACGGCTGCGGTTCAGCCTTTATGCGACGCACTGCAGTAAGTGATGGCAGAGATTTGTTTGATCGAAGGGGCAACTAGCCTTTTGGCTGTGCAATTCCGTTTAGTATCGCGAGGAGAAGTTTATGAGATTTCGAGTGTGTCTTAGTTACTGCATACTCGCGGCGGTGATCGCGCTTATCACCGTGCCCGCTCATGCCACATTTCCGGGCAAGAACGGGCGCATCGCGTTCGTGCAAGGACCCGACATTTACACGATGAATCAGGACGGAAGCAATGTCAGGCAACTGACGGCTCTTACCGACGGCGGGGCTTTCTGGGTGAACTGGTCGCCGGATGGAAAGCAAATCGTCTTCTCGCGATTCGCCGCACCCGATTTCTTCGGCCAGCTGTGGCTGATGAACGCGGACGGTGGTAATCAACACTTGCTGCTGACCGATCCGGGATTTGACGATGAAGCGGCAAGCTTTTCACCGGATGGCAGCCACTTGATCTTTTCCCGTTGCGCACCGCTCGACGGCGAGTTTCCGTGCGCGATATATCGGGTTGGGTTGGATGGAAGCGGAATAAGTCAGGTCACCCCCGTGCGAATTGAGCTGACAGATCTTGAGCCGGTGTACTCACCCGATGGCAGCACCATTGCATTCGACAGTTTCGGTCGGGACGGGATACTGGGCGCCGTTCACCTGATGAATTCCGATGGAACCAATATTCGCCAGCTCACTTTGGCACAGCTGGGAGGCTATGGATCCGACTGGTCACCCGATGGAGAGCAGCTCGTGTTCACGACCAAGTGTTGCAATCCGGAGCTTGCCAATATTGCGGTGATCAGGCGAGACGGCAAGCAAGTGCGGCAGGTGACCGATGACAAAGGAGTATTCGGCGCTGGACGGAGCTCGTGGTCGCCTCAAGGAGACGCCATTGTTTTCCGCACTACCAATGTCACGACTGGCGAGGGCGGAATCTACGTCAGCAACGCTGACGGGAGTAATGCCAAGCTGATTCTGAAGGTCCGGCCAAGCACTGTTCCAAACAATGCGTTGAAGATATTGAAAAAGTCCCACTTTCTGAAAAACAAACATGAGTTACCAGCCAGCACCCAGATTGAGGATGGCGGAGCCCTGCCGCGCTGGGGCACGGCGCAGTGAACTGAAAGCTTTCGAGCATGGAGAAGATATGAGTCTAGCGAAAACTCTGGTTATTGGAATCATTCTAACGTGTGCTTCCTTTCTCGCAAGCGCGGCGGACAGAGGACGAATCGCGTTTGTTAGTGACCGCAGCGGAAGCTCGCAGATTTACACCATGAATCCTGATGGAACGGACCAGCTGCAGGTGACGGACCTTGCGCCCGCAGATGGCGCCGTAGGTCCAGTCATATCGCCCGATGGGCGGCAGATTCTTTTTACCAAATTCAGCAGCGAAGGTGTGGATCTCTACGCGATCAATGTTGACGGAACGGGGCTGCGCGCCATAACCGAGGATCATCAATCGTTTTTTGGGCACTGGTCGCCCGATCAGGCGAAGATCGCTTTCACAACTGCATCATCCTTAGGTCCGGCAGTGATTGCGGAGATGGAAGCAGACGGCAGCGGAGAGCGCAAGATTCTGACGTCGGACTTGTGGGAGAGTGTGGCGCCTCTCTACACGCCCAACGGGAAACAAATTGTGTTTCAGAGCCAAATGGGCGGATTGGTGTCGGCAGTGTGGATCATGAACAGGGACGGTTCGCATCAACGACGGCTGACCGCGCCTGCACTGAAAGGCGCCGCCAGCGCGATCTCGCCAGATGGGAAGCATATTTTGCTGATGAACAATCTGAATTCGCCGGCCGCGCTATCCAATGAAAACTTTGTGATGAATTTGAATGGCACCGGACTGAAGCCGCTGGCACCGCTGCAGCGGTTCCATCACGACCTTTACGCAACCTACTCGCCGGATGGGAGCAAAATTTCGTTCGTCAGCGACAGGTTCTCGAACGACATCACCGATTTCACGTATGGCACATTCGACATTGTCACGATGGACGCCAATGGCGGCAATGTTGTGAATGTTCTCAGCGGCGCAGGACTTTGCCCGAATGACGGAAACTGCGTGACCCCATCCTGGGGACCGAGTGAGCAGTAACAGTACGGTTCCTCGGACTTGGCCGGTGTTAATTGTACTGGCTGCCCAAGTTACTACGATTGCTGAGGCGGAAAATGAGATCCGCGTCTTTCGGGTCATCAACCACTTCGAAGCAGCAGCCGTGTAATGGATTTGCATTTGTATACTAGTCCGTCTACGTGAGGAATGGGCACTCCGTTAACTCTCCACTGTTGGAGGGCATTTGTATATCCGGCACTAGCTGGACAGAGAGACTCCTTCGTGAAGGGACCTCCCGCAGTGACTTTAGTGATGCTGATGAGCCTCGTGGTGATGCGTGCTCCAGGGGCCAGTGGCGGTCCCAATGAGGACGGTATCTTCATCAGCGGCCATCGTGTGTTCCAGATTTGCTGGAACAAACACGACACTGCCAACAGGATAGATCTGGGCATTCTTCTCATCATCATCAAAGCTGACCTTTAGCGCACCTTGGCCGACCGCGACCCAAGCGTCTGAGCTGTGTGAGTGCCGGTTTCGATAGCCGGCTGGAACAAAGGCTGCATACGTGAAAACTTCGCCTGGGACATCGGATTTACCTTGAAGTACTGCCCATTTAGTTCCATCGGGCTCAGTTGTCTGCCAGTGAATTGTCTTCGCAGTCCATCCCTGGGGACTATGGTTATCTTGTCCTTGGGCTCCGAGCAATAAACCGAGAACGACCAAAAATATCGGTGTTCGGCGCATTCTTAATCTCTCCTTCGTGAGTACGATCCAGATTCGTCCCAGTATTGCGATCAACAGCACAGCAAGCTATCCGTTTTTTGACATCAAATTGGAAATTTTAAGCTCAGGAGGGGTTCGCGGGGGGAATCCGAATCCTCCAAGGGGGAGGCAATACAAGGAAAATGTTCAAAACTTAGGCTGAACGATTTGGCCCAATCGAGTTCCGATTCCGGTTGTCCCGGCATTCCTCCTAAACTTGCACTTTACCCTACTTTTATATAAACTAGACTAACAAGACTTAGTTTATTATAACCATATGAAAACAGTTAACATCCATGAAGCCAAGACCCAGCTCTCAA
>Ga0157375_10003516_pt1 | contig 13589 bp, 14 predicted proteins | sample M35metaG_FD_115311 | JGI IMG/M metagenome (GOLD analysis project Ga0157375, IMG submission 115311) | Miscanthus rhizosphere microbial communities from Kellogg Biological Station, Michigan, USA - M3-5 metaG | ecosystem: Host-associated > Plants > Roots > Rhizosphere > Soil | place: USA: Michigan...
TCACCCGCTCCTCGCAGTATCTAGGTGGTGGCTGCGGTGTTTTCCATTTCTACTGCGGCAGCAATCTTGTTTAGCTCCTGGATGCTCTTGGCCACGGCTGCGTCTTCATCTGCCCCGTAGTCGGGATGCAGGAAATCTATCTCGACTGCCAGGAAACCCGCGTAATTTACTTGGGCGAGCAATCTTGCGAGTTGCAAGTTATCTACGATGCCGTCTCCAACTGGGGTGCTGGAAAAGAAATACCATTCGTCTGCTCCCACGCCTTTCTGAGGTTTCAGGTCTTTGATATGGGTCGCATAGACATACTTCGCAAGTTTTTGCATTCCTTTGATGGGATCGTCGAGTAAACGTACAAAATTTCCCGTGTCGAAATTGATGCCGAGATAAGGGGAGTTGACTGCGGTCAAGAGCCTCAACATCTCATCGGCTGTAAAGTCGATGTGGTTTTCGACAGCCATTCGTACGCCGTATTTTCCCGCAATTTTGACAGCTTTTGAAAACATGTTCGCTAAACGCTCCAGCTGCGGTTCATGGGGTTGATTGCGAAACATGAGGCTGCTGCCGACAACCCGCATAACATCTGCCCCGATCGCTCGGGCGCGTTCGATGCTGGCGACCATATCATCGTAAGCTTCGTTGTTCACTCCGCCTTCAAGCCCGTCCGGGTGCCCCCAGGCATAGACTCGTTCCATGCCGTAGCTGTCCAGTGTGTTCTTGAGGCCTGAAAGATAGTCCAGGTCGTAGCGAGGGAAAAAGCAAGACTCCAGGGAAACGCCATCCACGTCGAGTTCTTTTGCCCGCCGCAGAAAATCTTCAAGCGACATCGTTCGCGATGGACGCTGTTGTTGCGGATAGACCTCTCCAAAAAAGCGATGGTAACAATAGCTATCGATCCCGACTTTCATGTTCCTCCTCCGTTAGAGCGACTCGACACTGAAATCAAATATCTTTCCGAGCATATGAATGTCGGATTCATTGTGTCCCGTGGTAACCAGATAATGATGCGAGGCCAGTGATTGCACAAACGCGGGGCCGTTTTTCACTCGTATTACTCCGCCGTTTCTGCAGTCCGAACCCGGGTACTGGGCATAACTCTCGATGCAGCCTTCAGCCACACTCATCACATCGAGCTTTGGGTGTAATTTGCTCAGGGTGACGGGACCTTCCGGCAGGCGCGCGTCAATTGCGGTTGCATTGTCATTTACGATCGCCAATACCTTCGGCTTCAGGTTCCATTCAGTGGAAAATGATTGTGGGAGAACTCCAAGGTATCCACAGTGTGCTACAAGAATGCAGTTTTGTGGTTCCTGCACGGCGGGAAAAGCAGGAATGCGCTCGTGCTTCAACGCCGCCTGACCCAAAATAAATGGATATAAATTCGTCATTATGATCGGCACATTTAACGAGCGATGCAAAATCAGCTTCGTCAACATTGACATCGTGTCTGCTTCGCAGCCCCAGATTAGCTTGTCTTCTTCGTATAAAAGATTCCAAGCCAGACACGGAGTTGTGTCGGAGAAATGGGATTCGTTCAGGCAATTTATGCCAGCCGCCTCGAACGTTGGGTCTGCATCCAGTTCGCGTTTCACAGCCAGGTAGATCTTGATGGCGCTCAGCAAACTGCGGGACGACACACCGTCTACAGGAATCTCACGCGTGCGGGCAGCTTCTTTCGCTTCGTCGTCATTGATTGTCTGGGCGGATTTGCCAAGTTCCTTGAAGCTCTTTCGAATAATCTCGATCCCAAATTTCTGGCTGATTCTTTGCGTGCACTCGTCTTCCCACCAATAAAAACGCTTAAAGATGCCGGCCTGAAATCCCGCGCCTGGGTTGTCCTGAAAAACCAAAAACTTTGACCGTCGGAGCTGACGTTTTACCCCCAAGGCTCGGCATATCATCTTGGCTTGTTCCAAGTTGCTGGGCGCCAATGGCTCGATGCCTTCTGACCGCATGTACGCGGCGATCTCCCAGTCCCACATCGAAACTGTCCCGAATTCTGATGTGATTATGAGCAGCGGGATTTGGATGGCTTTGAGTTCCTGAATGCTTCGATATGCCGCGCCCAACACTTGCGGCAGCACGACAGCATCTGCCGAAGGCGATACGGGTGACCCCAGAGGCACAGGCTCGAGGAACTCAGCGGTATCGTCGAAGAGCCGATGGAGAGCTGTAATCTGCTGGTTGAATTCGTCGTCTGGTTCCTGCGTGAAATGAAGCGGCAAGAGAACCGGTTTGACGATTCGATTATTGTGTCGGTTCACGGTAAAGGACCTTCCTGCAACTCAATTGATATCCAAGCTCAGTTAGACTTTCGGACTACCCGACTGCCTCATTGCCTCGCGAGCATTCGATTTCAACTCTCGAGCAGGCGGTCGAATCACTTCCGCGATCGCGGCCAGGCGATTAAACCTGGATTCATCAAGCTTCACATCCAGTGCTTGTGCAATTACCTGCGTCCAGCCATGAAGGAAGTACACCCAACCGTCTTCGACGACCAAGTTCCGTTCTACGCGCTGGGCAAGAGCTTGCGCCAAAAATTGCAACTCGCCACGGTAGTTTAGTTCCCAAGCTACGCCGTTCATGGGGAAGAGACCCTCATCGGTGATCGGAGATCCAGGCAAATCCTTACCCATTCCCGTCGCATTGATGACCAGTGATCCGGGCGGGAGGTTCTGCATTAATTGGTCGTTTCGCCGCGAATCCTGGTGGCAATGGTATTCAAATTCGATGTCCAGCCCGTTCATGGACTTAACCATGTGGTCGAGCTCTTCAATCCTCTGTTGAGAACGGTTAACGATGACCATGCGACGCGGGCGGTCGCCGCTGTGCGACCTGCGGCTGAAATGCAATATGAGCGCTGTTGTGGATCCTCCGGCGCCTAAGCAGAGAACCTCCCCACCGGTACGCGCGAAATAGTTGGCGCGGAGAAGAGTGTTCAGACTCAAGCCGCCGGAAATGGGGTCTTTTGCGTACCCTTGCAGCTTCCCCTGTCGTTTGGAAATGCAAGAGACCTCTCCGGAAAGTTGCGCAAGCGGATCGAGGTCGTCAAACAAATCACGCGCAGCTTTTAGCAAATTTATTTTATGGCTGGTGACCAGAGCTCCGAGGCACTTGGGATTCTCCTTGATCTGTATTACTGCGCGCCGGTAGTTTGCGGGATCGTCATTAAGCTTGAGATCCGCGCCTTCCAGCAATACTTCCGATTTCCCCAATTCGTCCATCCACAGAGGGAACACCTTCATGATCGAGGACTGTTTTGTGCTGACGCCGATGAAATACATCTTCATGCGTTCCTGCGCATGCGCGGTGCTCATAGTTCCGCTCCTGTTCGCACGGGATAAATGGGCTCTTCTCCCCGAAGAACTGCGATGCAGTCTCGTAGCGATTGCCAGCCCATGCCGTCCGCGGCGCCGTCGGTGTGGGCAGCACAGTGCGGTGTAGCAATAAGGCGTGGATGTCCCCGCAGTGGGCTGTCGATCGTCGGCGGTTCATCGGTGAACACATCCAATGCAGCCCCTGCCAATTGACCCGAATCAAGGGCAGCCAGGAGAGCGTGCTCGTCCAGTATTTCGCCACGTGCTGTGTTAATCAGGTACGCTCCCCGTTTCATTTGCGCGAGGATATCTGCGTTCACTAAGTGTCGTGTCTCAGAAAGCAACGGAACATGCACGGATATGAAATCTGCTTTCCTAATCAGCTCTTGCAAATCGACAAGTCGGACATCCAGCGAACGTGCCAGGTCCTCATCACCGAATGGATCGCAGGCTAAGACGGTCAATTCCCAAGATTGAAGTCTCTTCGCTACCTCTCGTCCAACCGAGCCAAATCCGATCAAACCAATGGTCTTGCCTGCGAGCACCTGGCCATGAAGACGTGGCCATCTTCCTTCTCGCACAGAGGCGGCTGCCTCGGGAATCGATCGCGCCATGGAAAGCAGTAGGGCGACCGTGAGTTCCGCGACGGAAACAGCATTCGCATGGGGTGTGTTGGTGACCATGATTTTTTTCTTTGCCGCGGTCTTTAGATCTATGTTGTCAACACCCACACCGTAGCGTGCGATGACTTTGAGCCGGTCAGCCGATTCGAGCGCGGCGCCGTCAACGAGGTCCAGTCCGGCGATGAATCCATCGCAACCAGGTAGCAACTCCCGCAATTCATTCGACGCCAGCCGGCGCCCGCGCTGGTTGTAGATCACTTCGCCCACTGTGGTCTCGAGTTCCTGCCGAAGACGCTTGTCGTACATTCCGAAGGTTGTCGGAGTCACCAAAACTCTGCAGCTTTTCAGATCCTGTTCCATGGAATTTCAGCGCATGAACTGAGATTCGCGGTTGTCGACGACTGTTGGAACGCCGTTCCGAACAAAGAGCCGTTTACGAAAACCAACCGTGTCAATAGTTGCGTAATCATGACCGGCATGACCCGGATATACGAAAAAGGTGACCAGGTCCTGTTCGCCGGTGTTGATGGAGCGATGGGCCCAGTGTGGAGTCACGTAAACCACTCGGCCCGGACGGAACTGTTCGACGGCGGTATCTCCGGCCTCATTCTCCATCAGCAGAACACCTCTTCCTTGAAGGCAATAGTAGATTTCAGCGGTGTCGCGGACTTTGTGGTAGTGCCCCTTGGTCATGAAATATTCCGGGCCTACCGTGCCCGGGTGGACGATCGACAACCCGCTCAATAACTCACCAGCTACTTCCGGGCGGCGCGTTTCATAGACTTCATAGATAACCGGGTCGCCACAATTGAGCATTTCCTCGAAAGCTTTCTCGTCTGAGAATTTATTGCGCAGCGAGGAAAGTCGACGTTCAATGTGGTTGTCGAACGACCACTTCTCAGCTTCCTGCAAAATCGGAAATCCAAATGGCCGTGATTTCACAGTTCACTCCTTGCCTGGATTTGCTGTAGCACCACTTTGAGAACATTGCCTGCGCGAACTGCAGAAAAAGCGTCGGTCACATGCTCAAGATCGTAACGGCGGCTGACCAGAGGTGCGAGGTCAACTTTTCCTGAACTGATCAGGTCCATGGAGAGGCGGCAATCAGCGGTGCTGCATCCGGTTGTGCCGGTCACGATCAGTTCCTTGTAATGAATGAGATTAGCGTCCAGTACAACGTTCGTGTCGCCGCTGGGAAGACCCGCAAAGAAATTGATTCGCCCGCCAATCCCGGCGAGTGCTGGAGCCGTTTCCATGGCTTCACGAACTCCGGCGGCGACGACAATCGCGTCGGCTCCGCGGTCTCCTGTCTCCGCGGACACAAGATCAGGGAGCGATTCCTCACGAAAATTGATTACGCGATCTGCGCCCATATTGGCCGCTATCCGCAGCCGCTCAGGGGACTGCTCACTTACCAAAATCTTCTTGACTCCGGCCGCGCGCGCCGCCAGCAAGTGCATGATCCCGATGGGACCGGCGCCCAGGATCAGAACAATGTCGTTGCTGCTGAGGTGTAGCGCATGTTGTCCATGCAGGACGCAGGCGAAAGGCTCGGCGAGGGCGACGGCTGCACCCTCGAGTTTTTCATCGAAAGGAATCAGATTTTCTTGTTCGAGAAACGGTGCGGGTATCCGCATGAATTCGGCGAAAGCGCCATCCAGAGTGATACCGAGAGCATCGTAATTCACGCATAGATTGTTCTGGCCGCGCTGGCACTGCGGGCAGCGGCCGCAACCTACGTTTGGCGCGACAAATACCCGCTGCCCGAGTTGGTAGCGATTCACTCCTCTCCCGAGTTCGACGATCGTGCCTACCACTTCGTGGCCCGGCACCCGCACGGTCCCGGGACCATACTTACGGTGAGCACCTTTGAGAATGCGTAGATCGGTGGCGCAGATGCTGGCGTGGTCTACCCGCAGCACAACCTCTCCCCCACGTGCTGAAGGGGTAGGGAACTGCTCTACTCGCAGGTCTTCCGGGCCGTGATAGACAGCAGCGATCATCGATTCACCCCGGATGGCTCCGCGGCTTTTTCCAACACCTCCGCCACGCGTACACTTCGCTCATCAAGAAACGAAGTCGTGGCCGCCAACACTCCCGCAACCGCCCATCGGCCATCGTGTCCATTCACGCTGGGCTGCGATTCGGTGCGGACGCACTCCAGGAAATGCTTCATCTCTCGCACGTATGCGGAGGCGAAGCGCTCTGGCCAGGAGCGGTAGATAGGTGTGACCAGGCCGTGCTCACGGCTTGTGCACACAACCACAGATTGCCCGCGAACGTCTCCGATCTGTAACAGGCCCTTCTCTCCCACAATTTCAACTCGCGCGTCGTATCCGTAGTCACACGGGCACACGCCAGAGATGTAGGCCATGCCGCCACTCACAAACCGTACGTTCACTAATGCGGTATCGTAAAAATGCGGAGTATCCACGCCGTGCTTTGCGCCTTTGAAATTTGAAACTTGCGCATACACGCGTTCTGGGTCAGAGTGTGCAAGCCACCGAACAGCGTCCCAATCGTGGCTGTTTACTTCAGCCAGCATCCCATTTGAAGTCCGGAGATCCCGCGCCCAGGGCGGAGGCAGTCCCGGGCCATGAGTGAGCGATTTGATCAACATAGGCTGACCGATTTCTCCTGCTTCAATGCGGGCGGCTGCAGCCTGAAAATCCGGGTCAAAACGTCTCATGAAACCGAGTTGCAGGATCACCGCATATCGCTCGGCCGCCGCGATCATTTCATCGCATTCCTCGATGGTCAGTGCCATCGGCTTCTCGCAGAAAACATGCTTCCCACGCGATGCCGCAAGTACCGCGAGTTCTCGGTGTGTACAAGTCGGAGTCGTAATTACTACGGCCTCGACCGGAACGCGATCGATGGCCTCAGAGAGGGCAGTGAATCGTGCCTCAACGCTAAACTTGGTGCCGACACTTTCCAGAGCGGTGGTATTCGGATCCACCAGAGCGGTGAGTTTTCCTTCTGGGATGTGTCGCGTTAATGATTCTGCGTGCACCTGTCCGGCACGACCTGCGCCCACCAGGCAGACTCTAATTGCTTTTGTCATAGGTTTAGAATCCAGTCTTGAGTCTTTGCTGCCAACACAAATAGCGTTCCAACGCAGCATCGTAGGTGGTACGCCAAGCAGAATTCGGCGAGAGTATCTTTCGCTTCAGCGGCGCCAACTCCGTCGCTGCCTGAGCCAAGTCGCCGATTATTCCAGAAGCCTTTCCTGCGATCAGCGCAGTTCCCCATGTCGCACACTCTTTGCGATCCACCTGTTGGTACGGCACCGAAAGGATGTCAGCCTTGATCTGGTTCCACTCCTCACTCTTCGCGCCTCCGCCGATCACTCGCGCTTCCACCAAACTCAGCTCCGGCGCAAGCTCGCGCAGAATCCGGAGATACCAAGCGTACTCATATCCAATGCTTTCGAGGATTGCGCGGAAAAAGTGCTTGTGTGTATGTCCCCATGAAAATCCGATCCATGCCCCCCTCATCTCCGGTGTAGCCGGACAGACGCGCCCACCCAGATGTGGTGAAAACATGAGGCCATCGCACCCCGCAGGAGCTTCTATAGCGTCCGCAATTAACTCGTCATAAGATTCATCTGAACCAGAGTTGTGTTCGCGGCCCTTGAAAAACTCGCGAGAGTACCAACCCAGTGCCAGGCCACCTCCGCCCACGTAGGCAAGAGGATTCCAAATTCCGGGCACAACCGAGCGCATCACCATAAGCGCTCTGTGTTTGGTATCTGCTACGTATCGATCTGTACAGCAGGCCAGCACGGAGGCTGTTCCTGCGGTATCAAGAAGCATTCCGGGGCTGACCACGCCCGCGCCCAATGCTCCTGCAGCCGTGTCGCCGCAGCCTGCAGCCACCGGCGTACCGCTCTTGAGTCCGAAGTCGAGAGCCGCCTCATCACTAAGTTCTCCAATTACCGTCCATGGCTCCACAATTCGAGGCAGCCGCTGAACATCGATTCCTAGCCCGTGGCACAATTCTTTCGACCAGACTCCATTGGCGGCGTCGCTAACTGCGGTGAAGTGCAAGAACGTGTAATCGATGAAAGCTTCGTCTGCTCGCAGCTTGACGGCCCTGCCGGCGAGGTATGAGCTCGGCGTGACGAACTTTGCAATGCGTGCATAATCAGCAGCTCGCTCGTTAGCCCACCACAACATCTTCGGACCGTGATTACAGGTTGGGGGGCATCCTGTAAGCGCCGTAACACGATCGGCGAAATGCCTGGCGATCTGTTCAATGTAGGGCTGGCAGCGCGAATCAAGCCAGGAATCAAATCTCGTCACCGGATGGAAATTTTCGTCGACCGCGCCAATGCCCGCCATCTGGCTGTCGAACGCAAGCCCAGCCACCTGCGAGGGATCGACTCGGCAGGAATTCATGCACTGACGAATCGCCTGCACGGCGGATTGATAAAAATCACCCAAATCCTGTTCCGTTGCTCCCGGCTGCGGATGGTAGATAGGTACATCGGATCGTCCCTCAGAGATGAGGTTGGCGCAGACGTCATAAACAGCTGCTTTGGTGGTCGTGGTTCCGAGATCGACACCTAACAGGAACATTGGAGCAATACCTGTCATGCTATGATTACAGTAAGGAAAGCGACGATAGCACCTGCAAGGCCCCCTGTCAATGCGCCTCTCCATGAAAAACGTTTAGAAAGTCTCGGGTTACTACGCTTTGAAAGAGAAGATACCGAGGCCAGTAAAACTCCCTACCTTAAATATGGTTCCGAGGTGAAGCACTAGTAGCCGACTAGGAGTTAGCGCCTTCCAATTGCGAACTGTCCCACATCTCGCCGCATCGCACCACCGTGTGACTTTGGCCTAATTCTTGCGCCGCGATCACAAAATCTTTCACGGAACCTGTGTTGAACGTAAACATGTCGTAGTGGCAAGGAATTACCGTGCGCGCACGAATTTCTCGTCCAAGCCTGGCTGCTTCTTCTTCGTTGAGATTGCCGGCAACTCTTCTTTCCGGACCACGGCCATTGATAGGAAGAATGGCAACATCGATGTGGAACCGGCTCAGAGTTTCTGGCAGTGTGGAGTGCAAGACTGTATCTCCGCTGTGATAAATTGTCCATTCTCCAAACTCAATTACATACCCTAAAAACCGGCAGCGGCCCGCCGAGTCTAGTTCGATGATCTCGTGGGCCGATGGTACGGCATTGATTTTGAAACCGTCGATCTCGACCGCCCCATTCTGGACTAACCCCAATGTTGCGGGCCATCGGCGGCCTAACTTCTTCTCAACGGCGTCTAGTTCTGCTTCGGGGACGACGAGTTTCAGTTCAGGGTTCGCTCTGAACAGGGCATCCATAGTCTCAGGATCCAGATGATCAGTGTGAATGTGGCTGGAGGTGACAACATCGATAAAATCCAGCCGTTCCGGTCTGATGGGCAAAGCCGTCATGCGGATATGCGGGATTAATGTTTCCGCGTACTTTTTTGTGAGTGAGTCGGACAGGTAAGGATCCAACAGCAGGTGGCGACGATTCCATTGCAGAAGGAAGCCGCTTTGCCCAAGCCACCAGAGACGGAACTGGCTGTCGCGCGTATTGAAAGCCAGAACATCGTCACGGAGGGCTTCATCACGTAAAACAGGCTCAATCACAGTTTACGCATCCTTCGCTTGCCAGCATCGTTGTTGACGCTGGATGATAGGATGATAGCAAGATCGACGTATGGAAGATGTGATTCTCAAGCACGGGCAGATCGTGAAGCACGACAGTCCGATACCTTATTATTTCCAACTGTCCACCTACATAGAGCAAGAGATCAAGTCCAAGCGCGTGCTGCCTGGGCAGCTGATGCCCAGTGAGCAAGAGATAGGCGAAAAACTCAACGTCAGTCGAACCGTCGTACGTCAGGCGATGGCGGATCTTGAGCGCAAGGGATTGATCACCAAACAAAGCGGAAAGCGTAGTGCTATCGCTCATCCCAAGTACGACGGCAGCCTCATGCAGAGCCTGCGTGGTTTCTTTGAGGATGCCGTATCCAAGGGCCAGACTCCCACTACTCGTGTTGTCGAGTTGAAAGTGGTTGGTGCGGAAGGGGAAGTGGCAGAGGCTTTAATGCTAAACCAAGGTGATCCTGTCGTCATGCTCAACCGGCTCCGTTTCCTTGATGGCGAGCCGGAAGTTCTAGTAGTTACCTACCTCCCTGAAGCCAAGTGCCCCAACCTGGTTCGTGAGGACCTTGCTAGTCAGTCGCTCTACGAGCTGTTGGCTGCCAAATATGGCCTCGTCATCTCACAGGGATACCGCACGGTGGAAGCGATCGCCCTTGATCGTGCTGATGCAAAGCTGCTAGGGGCGCCGACGGGTAGTCCCGCGTTGCTCCTCAAAAGCGTCGGACTTCTTGAGGACCATACGCCTTTGGAGTACTACTTAGCGAAGCACCGCGGAGACCGCAGCAAATTCCACATTCACCTTGTACGTGATACAAAACCGCAGTCGTTGCCTTGATAAACCATTCCAGCGAGCGAAGGGATCATTCCCTGCCCATTACGATTCTCGCCGTGACAGACAGCGCAGTGTTGTTGATAGACGAAACGGCCCGGAGTAGCCTCCTGGCCTCCGTTCGGCGAGTCGGAAACAAGGCGTGAAAGCGATTCGATCCAAGGAAGTTCATTTGCGCTGACGTACAACCATCCTGTTGCTGGATCGAAAGATGCACCCGTCCACTCCGCTCCGCCATGAACCCCATAAAATACGATCGGCTCTGGAAGGCCCCGTTGGGCGAATACGAAGAGCTCACCCGGCAAGGAATTCCTAAGACGGGGACGGAGAACTTTGGTGGAGCAATGGTTACCGCGGAAGGCCTCGTGTTCTGCGCTGGGACACGCGATCTGAAAATACCTGCATTTGACAAGGACAACAGGGACCAGTTGTGGCAATACAAATTACCGTAGGGAGGTTACGCCCCTCCGGCAACTTATGAGGTCAATGGTCGACAGTACGTGGTCATTGCACCTACAGGCGGTGGGAAACTGGGTGGTGAGCGTGGAGATGCATACGTTACCTTTGCTGCCACAAATATCAAAACAATAGAAATCAAGACCAACCTGCCGGACTTATAGAGGAGAAAGCATGAAGCCAAACGGATGCCTGCGAGCGTTAGCCTTAACTGTCGCATATCTGACCTTCAGTCTAAACGTGTCCTTTCCCAATGCGATGTTTGCTGAACAAGTTAGTTCTTCAGAGACCGCGAGTTTATGGGCGCACAACAATCTGTTTGCATGGTGTGTGGTTCCATTCGATGCAAACAAACGTGGCCCGGAAGAGCGCGCGCAGATGCTCGAGCGACTGGGTTTCCAATATTTTGCCTACGATTGGCGCGATAAAGACATTCCGACTTTTGACGCGGAAATCGAGTCGCTTCAAAAACACAAAATTGATGTTCTGGCATGGTGGTTTCCTTTCGATGCCGACGATCCGGTAGCAAAAGCGACTTTGGAGACTTTTCGACGTCACAATATTCATCCTCAGCTTTGGGTCATTCAATCTCTTCGTGGTACTCCAAAGACACTGGCAGATTGGGCGAAATTGTTGCCACCGGGACTTTCCATGCCACAAACGAAGGAAGAGTTTGACCGGCTTTCAGAAAAAGACAAAGCAGAGATCCAAAGAGTCAAAAAAGAAGTATCTGACCGATTCAGGAGTCTGGCAAAAACTCCTGAAGAGCAAGAGCAACGCGTGAAACAGGAAGCGGACCGTATCAACGAACTGGTCAAGCTGGCCGCTCCGTACGGAACTAAGGTTGAACTTTACAACCACAACGGCTGGTTTGGCATGGAAGAAAATCAGTTAGCCATTATTGCGCGTCTTAAGGAGATGGGAGTAACCGATGTTGGCATGGTCTATAACTTCAGCCATGCTCGCGACGAACTTCATGATGATAGTAAGAATTTCCCGGCACTTTGGAAACAAATCAAAGAGCATGTTGTTGCCGTCAATATTACCGGGATGCACTGGGAAGGTCAGGAAGTCTATCCCTCGCAAGGCGATAGCGAGTTGGAAATGATGCGTACGATTCAGGAAAGCGGATGGAAGGGACACATCGGCCTGATCGCTGAAAAAGGCGGCGATGCCGAAGTGACTCTCAAGAATTACATGATCGGCTTAGACTGGCTTGCGGCTGAAATCAAGCACCCTGGCTCCGGAGGTAATCCCCCGTTCCCACGTGTGCAATGAATAGCTTCTGTCTTCTGTTGGTGCAGGCACAGTGTTTGCTACCCGGCCCACACGACTGAGAGGTGTTATCTATTGGTTTAAAATATGCGTTGCCCAAGATGTATCAGTGATTTCTAACGTGCTCATGATTACATTCGGAGTGTGTTCCACCCAGCCGCTCAGGCGGAAAAATACAAAGGAGATTTATGTCATCAGCAACTGAGCCAGATTTGTCGCCGATCTCTTATCTACAAACGGTGGATACACCAACACTCTCAAATGCAATTGAACTTCTCAAACTAAGACCGCAGACCGAGGGATTTACTCCCCTAGGTATCCAATGTTTATTTCCTGAGCTTGGGCGAATGGTCGGCTATGCCGTTACTGCGCAAATCGAAACCATGACCGAAGGCCCAATCGACCGGAGCAAGTTTCTGAGCCTCTACGACGCGGTTGCCCAGTCGCCCAAGCCGGCGATTGTGGCGTTTCAGGAAATCGGCCCAAATCGCGAGTATGCCGCACACTGTGGAGAGGTGATGGCGACTATTTTCACTCGCCTCGGGGCCATTGGCCTCCTGACTGACAGCGCAGTGCGCGACATCCCAGAAGTACGTGCAATGAAGTTTAAATATTTTGCGCGTGGCAGGGCGGCAAGCCATGCCTACGCACGTGTCGTTAAAATAGGTATTCCGATTCAGATTGATGGGTTACTAATTCATCCACAAGATATCCTGCACGGCGATGAAAACGGTTTGATCAGCGTGCCCGGCGAGGCATTGAAAGAATTGCCTGATGCTGTTGAAAAAGTCCGCTCACGCGAGAAGACGCTCATCGATTTTGTACGGGGACCAAATTTTAACTTCGTCGGTTTGAAACACAGAATCCTGGAGTAATACTTTGTTGATAAGTATCAATCAGAGATACGTCGGCATTGAAGAGGCCCTAATTTCTGCGCAGGCTTAGTCTGCAGAGGGCAAGGGCCAATACGCACCACTTAGAATGTCTACGTCCTCATCGCAGAATGAAAAACCGGTAGCCTAAGCCATCGGTTAAAATTTTCAGCGATTGATTTACGGCAATTGTTTCCCCAGTTTTAAGATCATGAGGCAGGGAATGCATATTGGCGCAACCTGATTGTGAAGTGGATGTCATCCTCTCCGCCATGCCCGCGGAGATGCCCGCGGAGATGTTCAAACGGCCGAAGCACTGCTACCCTGTGTCGGTCAAATTTCTAAAATGAGCGCACCTGTCGGTGTATTGCAGAAGATCAGAAAACATAGGGGAAACTAGATGAACAAAAATCACGCAGTCGTGCTTGGACTATTTTTTCTCTGCACGTCATATCAACTACTGTCTCAGGCCAGTCCTTACAACGGGCTCGATACCAACCTCGGAAATCTGTACAGGCTTGCAAATGCCAAAACATTTTCTATCAGCCCTGAAAATCTGACCGGCGAA
>Ga0157375_10003518_pt1 | contig 13588 bp, 10 predicted proteins | sample M35metaG_FD_115311 | JGI IMG/M metagenome (GOLD analysis project Ga0157375, IMG submission 115311) | Miscanthus rhizosphere microbial communities from Kellogg Biological Station, Michigan, USA - M3-5 metaG | ecosystem: Host-associated > Plants > Roots > Rhizosphere > Soil | place: USA: Michigan...
AGATCAAATCGGAGGTCGAGAACACCGACTCCGACTTCGATCGCGAGAAGCTCCAGGAGCGTCTCGCCAAGCTCGCCGGAGGTGTCGCCGTGGTCAAGGTCGGCGCCGCCACCGAGACCGAGATGAAGGAGAAAAAGCACCGCGTCGAGGACGCGCTGCAGGCGACCCGCGCCGCGCTCGAGGAGGGCGTCGTCCCGGGTGGTGGCGTTGCTCTGCTGAACGCCCAGTCGGGACTGGACCCGGACAAGCTGGTCGACGACCCGGACGAGCGCACCGGCGCCCGGATCATCCACCGCTCGCTCGAGGAGCCGGTCCGTCAGATCGCCGAGAACTCCGGCCTGGAGGGCTCGGTCGTCGTCAACGCGGTCCGCGACCTCAAGCCCGGCGAAGGCCTGAACGCGGCCAACGGCGAGTACGGCGACCTGATCAAGGCCGGCGTCATCGACCCGACCATGGTCACCCGCTCGGCGCTGCAGAACGCGGCCTCGATCGCCAAGAACATCCTCGTCACCGAGGCGATCATCGCCGAGCCGCCGGAGGAAGGCGGCGCCGGCGGCGGCATGCCCGGCGGCGGTATGCCGGACATGGGCGGCATGATGTAACCACGCCCTCGCGGCGTGTCCCCGCCCTCCGAGGGCGGGCGTTTTTCCGAGAGGCCCGGGGCGACCCGGGCCTCTCTTTTTGCCCGTTTCCGACCCGTCCCTCTCCCGTGGCGCAAGCGCCGAGCTCCGCGCACCCCAAGCGCGTCCTCTCCTGAAACGCTCGCTCGATGACGGTTGATGGGCCTCAAATACGCCTAATGGGAGGGAAATCGGCCCGTCGAGCGAGTGGAGAGGGAAGCGACTGGCGGATCGCACGGTTGGCGGAGGCGCAGCACGGGGTGGTGGCGCTTTGGCAGCTGAGGGAGATGGGGCTGAACGTGCGCCTGGTCGACAAAAGAGTCGCGGCGGGCCGGCTCCATGCTGTCCACCAGGGTGTTTATGCCGTCGGCTATCGCCTGCTCTCGGCGGACGGCCACCGGATGGCGGCAACCCTGGCCTGTGGCCCTCGGGCGGTCCTCTCACATCGGTCGGCAGCGGCGCTCTGGGGCCTGCGTAGGGACAGTCGAAATCGAATCGATGTCACCGCTCCTTGCCGGCGCGGCCGCATCCCCGCCGGAATCGCCGCACACCGGGACGGATCCCTGCGACCGCAGGACCGAGCTGAGATCCGCGGCATCCCCTGTACGAGCGTGGCCCGCACCCTGCTCGACCTCGCAGCGGTGGTCCCGATCCGCGAGCTTCGCAACGCCGTTACGCAGGCGGAAGTGGAACGGGTCTTCGATCTGAACGCGGTCCGCGAGGTGATCGGCCGCAGTCGCCGGCGCCGTGGTGTTGCTCGGTTGCGCCAGGTCGTTGCGACGCACGATCCGCGGGACGAATACGCACGCAGCGAGCTCGAGCGGCGCTTCCTGGCTCTTTGCAGGAAAGCTGGCCTCCCGCTCCCCGAGGTCAACGTTTCCCTCCCCCTGAACGGCGATCGGCTGGAGGTCGACTTCCTCTGGCGCGACGCCCGGCTGATCGTCGAAACCGACGGCCGCCGCTCCCATCACACGCTCGCCGCCTTCGAAAGTGACCGCCGCCGTGACCAGCGCCTCAAGCTGACCGGTTACGAGGTCATCCGCTGCACCTGGAACCAGGTAACCGAAGATCCAATCGAACTCACACAAACCCTGCGCGCCCTCCTCTGCGCCTAGAGGTTGATGGGCCTCAAATACGCCTAATGGGAGGGAAATCGGCCCGTCGACCTGGAGCTGCGCCTACGGCGTCGGCGGGGGCGTCGGTTCCGGCGGCGGGGTCGGTTCCGGCGTTGGCGTCGGCACCGGGGTGGGAGTCGGCACCGGCGCCGGCTTCGGCGTCGTTTTCTTCGGCTTCGGCGGCAGCGGTGGCAGCAGGCCGGCGTTGTAGTCGGCGGAGGAGAGGAAGTTGGCGCGGCGGATCTTCAGCCGCAGGGTGTTGGCGGTGCGGGGATAGAGGTTGAGGTCGTACTGGTTGCCCGGTCCGACGCCGTTGTAATAGACGAGCATCCGCACCCGCTGGCGCTTCACGACCCAGGCGATCAGCTGTTTGACGAAGCGCGGTTCGTCGATCGCCGAGACGGCCCACTCGGTGACCGCGACCGGCTTCCCCTTCCACTGCGTGCCGGCGTAGAAGCGGTTGAGGTCTTTCCAGACCGGATACTGCGAGTAGAAGTCGGTCCCGACCCAGTCGATCCAGCGGCTGCCCGGCCAGTAGTTGCCGGGGAAGTTCCCCTTCACCCGCGGCGAGCCGCCGGGAAGCGGGCTCCAGACGATGCTCACCGGCGCCGCCGGCAGGCTTTCCGGGTTGGGCCCCTTGGTCCGGTTCAGCGGCGGCAGCCCGATTTCCGCCAGGGTCGCGTTGATCCCTTCCAGGGTCTGCCCGCCGCGGACGATCGCGGCGATGCGGCGGAAGGCCTGCTTGTACCAGCCGGTCGTGTGTTCGCCGCCTTTCTGGCTGCCGTCGCAGTTGACGGCCGACCAGACGTTGAGGCAGCGGTTCGGCTCTCCGAGCGGGCGGATGTAGGCCGGCAGCCCGCGTTTGGCGAAGAAGTCGTTGAGCTGCAGCAGGTAGTCGTCGCCGGCGCCGAGGGCGATCTGCTCGGGGGTGATGATCTCCGCCAGGGTCTGGTCGTCGGCGGTCGAGATCGCGAGGATCGGCCGCGTCGCGGTTTCGCGCCAGCGTTCGTAGGCCGAGTTGAGGCTGTTCCCCCAGGGGTGGAAGGTCTGCAGCAGCGCCGGGTGCTTGCCGGTGAATTCGGCGAACTGGTTGAACTCTTCGGTGCTGCCGCGATCGCTGACGCCGAGGAAGACGTCGGGCTTGGGCGGGGTCAGGGTCACCGCCGAGGCCGGCGTCGCGACCAGCGCGACGGCGACCGCCGCCATGGCCAAAGCTCTACCGGGGACCTTCCTCCAGGACATCGCCCATCCTTCGGGGCTCGACTCCAAGCGCCTGCACGTCGGCCGTGCCGCGCTCGCTGACCATGGAGACCTCCATCAGCTCGGCCTCCTCCCAGGTTGCAAACACGGACTCGCCGAAAACGGTGCGGAGGGCGATCAGGCTGGAGCGGATCAGCGGCAGCGGCACGTGCACGAGCGGCCGCGGCCGCCCGGCGACGCGGCTGACCAGGTCGGACATCTGGTCGTAGCTGAGCCTCTCGGGCCCGGCCAGCTCGTAGCGCGACCTGGCCTCGCCGGCCAGGGCGGCGACGACGCAGCGGGCCACGTCCGCCGCCCAGATCGGCTCGAACTCGCCGTGGCCGCCGCCGGAGACCGGCAGCACCGGCAGGAATGAGAAGCGCCGCAGCAGCGTGATCCAGGGGTCGCTGTGGTCGTAGACGATCGAGGGTGCGAAGACGGTGGTCTGCAGGGGGGAGGAGGCGACGGCCCGCTCGGCCACCCACTTGGCGCGGAAGAAGCGGGTGCGCTGGGCGGCGGCGGCGTCGAGGGCGCTGAAGAAGACGAACCGCCGCACGCCGCTGCGCTCCGCCGCCCGCAGCAGCCGCACCGTCGCCAGCCCGTTCAGCTCCTCGATCCGCTTCGGCGGCTGGTCGCGGATCGTCGCCGCCAGGTGGACCACGGTGTCGACCCCGCGCAGCGCCTGCCGCACCAGGTAGGGATCGGACATCTCGCCGAGGTCGCCGAGGGCGATCTGCACGTCGACCCGGCGCTCCCCCAGCCGCCGCGGCTCGCGGACCAGGCAGCGCACGTCCTCGCCGCTCTCCAGCAGCAGCGGCAGCAGCCGCGACCCGATGCTTCCCGTTGCCCCCGTCAGCAGCAGCATGTGGCGCCGATGCTAGTGGCGACGGGGCTTCGGCTTCGGGCCGAGCGTCAGCCCGACGACGTCGCCGACGGCCCTCGATCCCGCCGCCGGCGAGGAGGAGCGGACCACCAGCGGCGTCGGCTTCTCGCCCCTGCGCGGCTTCGGCTTGAGCAGCCTGCCGAGGTGGCAGCCGGCGCCGCTCAGTGCCGCCCTCGCCTGGGCCAGCGTCCTGCCGGCGAGCCTCGGCACCAGGCAGGTCGGGATCACCGGCGGCGGGATCGAGGCGCCGGGAGACGAGCTCGGCGGGGTTTCCGTCAGCTGGTTGACGACGACTTTCCCGTCGGTGATCACAAGCAGTTTTTCGGCTATGTAGGAGATCGGCGCCGAGCAGGTGGAGACGTTCAGCGCCGCGTCCGTGGCCGTCGCCGAGAACTGGGCCGTGGTGCCGTTGGGCACGCTGACCGCGAAGCCCGGCGATTCGAGTTCCGCCGCGGTGCCGACCGCGAGCGGCGCCCCTTCGCAGTTGGCGCCGCCGTAGACGGCGACGGTCGAGCCCGCCTCGGCCGAGCCGACGATCCGCGGCGCCGGGTCGATCGACGGCGAGAGCGGCGCAGTCGACAGCTCGGGCGGCTCGGGCGCTTCGGTGTCCGGCGGCGTCTGCTCCGTGTAGGAGATCGGAGCGGAGCAGCTCGAGGTCTGGAGCGCCGCATCGGTGGCCGTGGCCGAAAATTCGCTGACCGAGTTGTCGCTCACTGCGACCTCGATCCCCGGCGCCTGCAGTTCGGCGGCGCTGCCGCTGGCGATCGCCGCACCCTGACAGGAGCCTCCCGCGTAGATGCGCACGGTGGTCCCGGCATCGGCGCTGCCGAGGATCCGCGGGTGGTTCTCGTACGCCGGCGAGCTCGGGCTCGTCGCCCCCAGCGTCGGCGCCGCTGGGGGCGGCAGCGGCGGCGCCAGGCTCTCGATCGCCCCCAACGCGTTCAGCCGCCCGCCGCTGACCGTCTTGCCTTCCAGCGACGGGGTCGGGTCGACGCCGGCGAGCAGGGCGTCGCGCACTTCCTCGACGCTCGCCGTCGGCCGCAGCGAGAACAGCAGCGCCGCGGTGCCGGTCACGTGCGGCGCCGCCATCGAGGTCCCCTGCAGAAAGGCATAGGCGGACGCCTGCCCGACCGCCTGCGCGCAGGTCAGCGCCAGGTCGTCGAGCCAGACGCCGCCTTCGCCGGAGGGTTCCGCGCCGGCCGTGAAGCGAAAGCGCACCTGCACTTCGCCCCCGGCTTCGAAAGCCGTGGGCAGCAGGATGAAGCGCCGCTCGAGACCGCTGCCGGCGGTGGTGGCGGGCTGCGCGGACACCTGCTCGACGCCGCCCAGCAGGACCGAGTAGCGGAAGCGTTCGGTCCCCGGGACGACCACCCGGCGGGTCTGGCTCAGCTTGCAGCCGCCGTTCGGCGGCACCGTGATCGCCGCCGAGGTGGTCTCCCGCACGGTGCCGGCGACCGGCGGGCCGGCGGCGTCGGTCATCCCGAACGAGGTCAGCGGCGCTTCGTCGCTGCGTTCGAAGCCGCCGTCGGCACCCGTCGCCGGCCATTTCGCGTCGAAGTCGGCGCCGCTGAAATCCTCTTCGAACGGGGTCGTGAACGGGTAGGTGCTGAGGATCTCGGTCCCCGGCGCCCCCAGGTCGACCGAGCTGGCGCCCCAGTCGGAGAAGGCGGCGAGTTCGTCGGCCTGGTCGGTGGCGGCGACGCAGACGACGTTGTCGATCGCCCCGGGGACGGGCGGCGACGCCTGCACCTGCGGTTCGTAGTCGCAGGGGTAGTGGTGTCCGGCCGGTGCCCCCTCGCCGCTGTCGTTGTCGGTCCCGTCGTTGCCGGCGGAGATCACGAACAGCGTGTTCTTGGCGGCGGCGATCGCGTTGACTTCGGTCTGGAAGAAAGTTGTGCCGCCGAGCGACATGTTCGCGACCCTGGCGCCCTTGGCCCCGGCGTAGTTGATTGCCGCCACCACCGAGGAGATCAGGCAGCGGTTGCTTTCCAGGGCGGGGAAGCGCGCACAGGCGCGGAGCGGCATCAGGCTGACGTCCTGGGCCACCCCGGTGATGCCGATGCCGTTGTCGCCCCGGGCGCCGATCGTCCCCGCGGTGTGGACGCCGTGGCCGCCGCTCAGCAGGTCGTCGTCGGTCGGGTTCCCGTCCATGCTCGGCGCTTCGCCGTTGGCGCCGATGAAGTCGGCTCCGTGGACGTCGTCGACGATGCCGTCGCCGTCGTCGTCGACCCCGGCGACGCCGTTGGCCTCGGCCTCGTTGGTCCACGCCGCGGCTTCGAGGTCGGGGTGTTCGAAGCGGTAGCCGGAGTCGATGTCCGCCACCACCGTCGCCGGCGAGCCGACGGTGTGGTCCCAGGCTCCCTCCGCGTCGATGTCGTCGCCGGCGACCGCGCCGACGCCGCCGTCGATCCCGAGGCCCTGGTTCCGCAGTCCCCAGAGCTGTCCGAAGAGGGGGTCGTCGGGAACCGAGTCGACGCTTCTGTAGCCGTCGCGTTCGGCCACGGCCACCGCCGGGCTGGCTTCCAGTTCCGCCACGGCTTCGGCGGGCGCCTGCCCCGGTTCCGTTTCGAGCAGCTGAAATTCGCGGTTGCCGAGGTCGCTGGCGTAGGAGACGTCGGCTTCATCGCGCGCCTGGCGCCGGTCGCCGCGGTCGGCGTCCGGCGCCCACTGCACGATCACGGCGCTCGGCGAGTACACGGTGGCCGCGGTCGCCGGCACCCCGTTCAGGGGTTCGCGCCGTTCCTCCCGCGCGGCGGCGGGAGTCGCCAGCAACAGCGCCAGCGCGGCAACGGCGATCGGTACTCCCGGGCGGCGCACGAGCCAGAGACGATAGAGGCGCGCTTCCCAGTACTCAAGTCGATTGCGACCGATTGCGACCGATTTGGGGCACCCGCAGAGCAGCGGCAGCCGCAATCCCTAAAATGTGCGCTCGCGCTTGCCCGGGGCACCCGGCGGGCACCCGGAAACCAGACTTAGGAGAAGCATTCGAATGACCTACGTCATCGCCGAGCCGTGCATAGGCCAGAAGGACAACTCGTGTGTCGAGGTCTGTCCCGTCGACTGCATCCACCCGACGCCGGACGAGCCCGATTACGACTCCGTCGAGATGCTCTACATCGACCCGGACGAGTGCATCGATTGCGATGCCTGCGTCGAGGCCTGCCCGGTGGACGCCTGCTTCGCCGAGGATCAGCTGCCGGCCGAGTGGGCCAAATACGCGGAGATCAACGCGAACTACTACAAGAGCAAAGCCGCCTAGGTTCGCTCTCGCAAGCTTTCGAAAGGGCCGCCACCGGCGGCCCTTTTTTGTGCCCGCGGCCGCCTACTGGACGACCGGCAGCGGCGTGCCGCTGACCGGCGGCGCTTCGGCGGCGCTGGGCGTCGCCTGCAGCACCGGCAGCTCCTGCGGCGTCATCGCGACGATGCCCCGGGCCGCCTGGCGGATCGCCTGCGAGGCGGGCGCGTCGGGCTCGGCGGTGACCAGCGGGGTGCCGCCGTCGGCGTGCTCGCGCAGCGGCTCGGAGAGCGGCACCTTGCCCAGCAGCGGCACGTCCAGCTCGTCGGCCAGTTCCTGGCCGCCGCCCTCGCCGAAGATCGTGAAGCGCTCGCCGTCGGGAGTGGTGAAACCGGACATGTTCTCGATCACGCCGAGGATCTCGAGGTCGAATTTGGCCGCCATCTCGGCCCCACGGCGGGCGACCGACTGGGCCGCCGGCTGCGGCGTGGTGACGACCACGAACTTGGCCTGCGGCAGCAGCTGGGCGAGGGTCATCGAGACGTCGCCGGTGCCCGGGGGCAGGTCCAGCAGCAGGTACTCCAGCTCGTCCCAGGCGACGTCCTCGAGGAACTGCTGGATCGCCTTGTGCAGCATCGGCCCGCGCCAGACGACCGCGGCGTTCTCCTCGACGAAGAACCCGATCGACATCACCTTGACGCCGCTGGGCGCGTCGAGCGGCAGGATCTTGCGCTCGCCGTTGACCTCGGGCTTGGCGTTGACCCCGAGCATGCGCGGGATCGAGTAGCCGTAGACGTCGCAGTCGAGGGCGCCGGAAGGATGGCCTTCGGCGGTCAGCGCCGCGGCCAGGTTGGCGGTCATCGTCGACTTGCCGACGCCGCCCTTGCCGGAGGAGACGCAGATCACGTTCTTGACCTTGGCCAGGGCGCCCTGCGGCAGCTTGTTGCGTCCGAGGGTTTTCTGCAGGTCGCCTTTCTCCTCGTCGGAGAGGACGTCGAAGCCGACTCCGACGCCGGTGACGCCGTCGAGCTCCATCACCTGCTTGGCGACCGACTGCTCGAAGTGGGAGCGGATCGGACAGCCGGCGGTGGTCAGCGAGACGATCACCTCGACGCGCCCGCTCTCCTGTACGTCGATCGAGCGCACCATGCCCAGCTCGACGATCGAGCGGCGCAGCTCCGGATCGATTACTGCCCGCAGCTGCTCGGTCACCTGATCCTTGGTCGGAAGCGCCATCGCGGCCATTCTCGCAAAGGCGCCCGGTGGGCGCCGTGGCGGCCGGGAGGGGAGAGGTCGCGGCCGCGCCACCTTGACTCCACCTGGGGCAAAGCCGAGGAACGGAGGATCGATGTCGGGCACGCGGGGTGGGTTGGCACGGATCGTGGCAATGGGGATCGGGCTGGCGGTGGCGTTGCTGCTGCTGGCGGCCGGGGCGGCGCGAGCCGGCATGTACTCGGTCGCGCAGTGCGGCTGGTACGTCGGCGCCGACGCCAGCTGGGGGGATACCACCGGTGGGGCGAAGTTCCGCCCCGACGCCTACTGCGTGCCGCCGCCCGGGGCCGACCCCTTCGACGGCGCCCATCTGAAGAGCTTCGGCCGCGAGGGCGAGGGCACCGTCACCGGCACCCGCTTCGCCCGCTGGCGCTGGAGCGCCCCGGCCGGCACCGGCATCACCCAGGTCCGCGGCAGCTGGTGGCACGCGCTCCACGACGGCTTCGAGCAGCGGCTCGGGGTCGATCCCGGTGGCGGCGGCTTCGACCCGTTCGCCGCCGCCGCCGGGACCGACGCGACTCCGCGCGAGTTCGTCGCCGGCTTCTCCTCGCCCCAGGCCGCTTTCGAAGACCGGCTCCTCTGCGCTCGCGGTGAGAGCAGGTGGTGCGCGCTCGACCCGGGCTCGTGGTCGGGCCTGCGGGCGCTGACCCTCACGCTCGTGGACAGCTCGCCGCCCGCCGCCGGCCTCGGCGGCGATCTGACCTCGCCCGGCTGGAAGCGCGGCGGCCAGCGGTTCGACTTCTGGGGCGGCGAGCTCGGCTCCGGGATCCGCTTCAGCGAGACCAGCGTCGACGGCGCCCGCGTCAACCTGACCGAGTACCCCTGCGCGAAGGCGCTGATCGACGGCGAGTGGAGGGCGACCCAGATGCAGCCCTGTCCACTCGGCCCCTCCAGTGCCACGGTTCTCGACACCGCCCATTTCAGCGACGGCCGCCACAGCATCACCCACTGCGTCACCGACTTCGCCGGCAACGTCGGCTGCGCGCCGGCGGCGACGGTCGGGATCGACAACAACCCACCGGCGCCGCCGCGCTCGCCGGCGCTGGCCGGCGGTGACGGCTGGCGCCGCGTCGACGACTTCGACCTCAGCTGGGAGAACCCCGACCAGGGCCCCGCCAGCCCGGTCGTCGGAGCCTTCTGGCGGGTGACCGGGCCGGCGGGCTACGACAGCGGCGTCGGCTTCCTGCCCGGCCGCGACCTCACGGGCCTGGGCGACGTCGCCGTTCCCGGCCCCGGGCAGTTCTCGCTGCGCCTGTGGCTGCGCGACGAAGCGGGCAACGACGACCCCGGCAGCGCGATCGAGCTGCCGCTGCGCTTCGACGACGTGCCGCCGGCCGTGGCCTTCGGCCTCGACGGGGAGGATCCGGCCCAGCTGCGAGCGATCGTCTCCGACGCCCACTCCGGGCCGGCGAGCGGGACGATCTCCTACCGCCGCCTGGGCGCCGACGCCTGGACGGATCTGCCGACGAGGCTGCGCCCCGCCGCCCCGCCCGCGGCCGGTGCGGGCGAGCTGGTGGCGCCGATGCCGCGGCTCGAGCCCGGGACCTATCTGTTTCGAGTCGAGGCCGTCGACGCGGCGGGCAACGCGACGGCAACGACGCTGCGGGCTGACGGGACGCAGATGGCGATTCGCAGGGAGCCCCCCGCGGTCGCGCCGCAGCGGGCGGCGGCACCGCCGCGGGCCCGGGCCAAGGCGCGCCTGTTCGCCCGCCTGCGCGGCGGGCACGGTCGCGGCGACTCCCTGACCGTCGCCTTCGCCGCTCCGGTCCGGGTCAGCGGCCGGCTCACCCGCGCCGACGGGGCCGGCGTCGCCGGGCGTGAGCTCCGCGTCGTCTCCCGGCCCTCCCGCGGCGCCCTTTCCCCGGCGTCCACGGCGACGGTCGTGAGCGGAGAGCGCGGGGGGTTCGAGCTGCGCCTCGAGCCCGGCCCTTCGCGGCGCGTCGCCGTCGCCTTCGCCGGCGACGGCGGCCTCGAGCCGGCCGCCCGACTTGCGCTCGAGCTGCGCGTCCGCTCCGGGGTCTCCCTCCGCGCCGCGCCGCTCTCGCTGCGCAACGGCCAGGCGGTGCGGCTGAGCGGCCGGGTCCGCGGCCGCGGCGCCACCATCCCCCGCCGCGGCAAGCTGGTCGCGATCCAGTACCTGGAGGCGGCGACCGGGCGCTGGCGACCGGTGCTCGTCACCCGCACCGACCACGGCGGCCGCTTCCGCGCCCGCTACCGCTTTCGCTACGTCAGCGGCAGGGCCTCGATCCGCCTGCGGGCAACGGTCCTGGCGGAGGAGCGCTGGCCCTACGCGCCGGGATCCTCGCGCCCGGTTACGGTCAGCGTCAGCGGTCGGTAGGGTGGTGGCCGATGTCGCAGGCGACCTTCCACACCAACGCCGGGGCGATCGTGCTCGAGCTGCACGACGAGGACGCCCCGAAGACCGTCGAGAACTTCCGCAAACTCGCCTCCGACGGCTTCTACGACGGCCTCATCTTCCACCGGGTGATCCCGGACTTCATGATCCAGGGCGGCTGCCCGGAGGGCAGCGGCCGGGGCGGTCCCGGCTACACCTTCGAGGACGAGTTCAACGACCACAAGATCGTGCGTGGGGCGCTGGCGATGGCCAATGCCGGCCCGAACACGAACGGCTCGCAGTTCTTCATCGTCACCACCGGCGCCGCTCCCTGGCTCGACGGCAAGCACACCGTCTTCGGCACCGTCACCGACGGCATGGACGTCGTCGACGCGATCGAGGCGACCCCGACCGACGGCTCCGACAAGCCGCTCGAGCCGCGGACGATCGAGCGCGTCGAGCTCTCCGAGTAGCTCAGGGCCGCTCGCCCTTCTCGACCGCCGACCAGAACCGAACCCACTCGCGCTCGTGGCCGATCCCGGCCCGCAGGGTGAGCGCCAGGCCCTGTGGGCCTTCGATCCGCTCGGAGAGCTCTTCCAGCTCCTGCACGCGCTCGCGGTGGGTCGAGAGCTGAGCCGCGGCGAGCCGCCTCGGGTCGCCGCCGAGGAACAGCTTCAGCATGCCGGGATCGCGCAGCTCGGCCATCGCCGCCGTCGGCTCGGCCAGCCAGTCGCGCAGCGCCTCCCCGCCCCGCGCGGTCAGCTTGTAGTGGCGCCGGCGCCTGCCGCCCTGCTCCTGCCGCTCGCTCAGGTAGCCGTTCTCGGCGAGGCGCTTGGGCTCGGCGTAGACCTGCGCGTGCGGGACCGACCAGAAATGCCCGAGCGTCCCCGCCACGCCGCGCTTGAGGTCGTACGGCGTCGCCTCGCCGGCCGAGTCGATCAGCGCCAGAACGATGTAGGAGGTCGCGGAGAGACGGGTTTCGTTTGACATCCGAAGCAGGTTAATGCTATGACTCAGACGGTCCGAACCAGACTATTCGGACGAAGGTCGCGTACTGGAGTCGCGGCGGGCAGCTTTGCCACCCCTGCTGCACCGTTCGCGACGGGACAAGTTCGAGGGCACCGCGCCCGGTCCCTGGCAGGGGATCCGAGCTTGTGCCAGGCGCTCAGCCCCCCGTCAGCCGCAGCCACCGCCGCGGCGGCGAGGGGCGCCTGTCCCGGTTCGGTCAAGCCTGGGTGCGCTTCGCTTCGCGCTCGCGCAGCGCCTTGCCCGGGCGCCAGAGGCTGACCAGGCCGGCGACCAAGGTGACCAGGAAGATCTGGCCGGCCATCATCTCCAGCCCGGAGATCATCCGGCCCGGCTGACCCCCCGGGACGAGGTCGCCGAACCCGGTCGTGGTCAGCGTCGTGTAGCTGAAGAAGAGGAAGTCGCTGCCGGCGGGGTGGGGGACGCCTTCGAAGAAGGGCGTGTCCTGGATCCGCGCGACCATCCCGTAGAGGAAGGTGAAGAGGATGCCCAGCACCGTGTAGACGCTGATCGCGCCGAGGATCGTGCGGAAGCCGACCTCGGCCGAGGTGACGACCCGCCGCAGAACCGCCCCCATCGCGATCGCCAGCAGGGTGATCTGCACCGCCGAGGAGAAGTTGAGCCAGATGCGCTCGCCGCTGATCGCGGCGACCGCCGCCAGCAGCGTGGTCAGGACCGAGAGCCAGATCGCCGAGCGGACCAGCCCGGCGCGCGCGTGCGAGCTGACCAGCGCCACCACCGAGGTGACGCTGGTGGCGATCACCAGGACCACGGCCGACCAGCCGTGGTTGTCGAGCAGCGAGGTCAGCACGTAGGTGAGGAGGACGAGCGCGAAGACGGCCCCAAAGGCGTCGCTGACCTGCTCGGCCCGCTGCAGCCAGCGCTGGCGGCTGCGGACGCGGATCGCGGCTCGGTCCATCTTCGCTCGTTCGGTCGCGGCCCCCGCATTCCTGCCGGAGCCGCCGCAGCGGAGGGGGTGGGATTCGAACCCACGAGCCCCCTTGCGAGGGCCACCGGTTTTCAAGACCGGCGCATTCAACCGCTCTGCCACCCCTCCTGGGAGCCGCTGTGGCGGGATGCTAGAGGCCCGGTTGTCCATTCCGATCTCGCCTCTGCTGATTGGATTGGCGGATGCGCCGGTTGCTCCTCCTTGCGTCGGCGATGATCTTCTTCGACGTCGCCTTCTTCGCCGCGATCGCCCCGCTGCTGCCGGGATACGTCGACGACCTCGGCCTCAGCAAGGCGCAGGCCGGCGTCCTCTCCGCCGCCTATGCGGCCGGGACGCTGGCCGCCTCGCTGCCGGCCGGATACGTCGCCAGCCGGGCCGGCCCCCGGCGCACGGTGATCTGCGGCCTGCTCCTGCTCGGCGTCTCCAGCCTCGTCTTCGGCCAGGTCGACCAGATCGCGCTGCTGGACTCGACCCGCTTCACCCAGGGGGTCGCCGGGGCTCTGATCTGGTCCGGGGCGATGACCTGGCTGATCACCTCGGCGCCCGAGGAGAACCGCGGCAGCGTCATCGGCACCGCGCTCGGAACCGCCGTCGCCGGCGCCCTGCTCGGCCCCGCCCTCGGGGCGCTGGCGGCTGCGGTCGGGACCGAGCTCGTCTTCGGCTCGGTCCTGGTCATCGCCGCCGCGCTCGCCTACGCCGCCTCGCGGCTGCCCGAGGCCGGCGCCCCGGCGCGCCAGGACCTGCGCGAGGTGGTGGCGACGATGGTCAGCCGCCCCGTCCTCACCGGCGCCGTCTTCGTCGCCGTGCCCTCGGTCATGTTCGGCGCGATCGAGGTGCTGGTGCCGCTGCGGATCGACAGCCTCTGCGGCGGCCACGCGGTGATCGCCGGCGCCTTCATCCTCGGCGCGGGCATC